>Ga0134102_1000242_pt1 | contig 70172 bp, 57 predicted proteins | sample 13_3_2metaG_FD_94447 | JGI IMG/M metagenome (GOLD analysis project Ga0134102, IMG submission 94447) | Switchgrass degrading microbial communities from high solid loading bioreactors in New Hampshire, USA - 13_49_3.3_201_A3 metaG | ecosystem: Engineered > Bioreactor > Semi-continuous > Anaerobic...
ACCGGAGGCTGTATAATACAACGGCCGGTGGTGGGGTTAACCAATTAAAATGAGACAAACGAAGGGAGGAAAATGTAGCTTAAAATTTTTGAAATAGTGTCTTGACAACGGGGGGCACTACATATCATATATTGAACTTTCTGCATCAGAATTAGGAAAACCTTTATATAAAAAGCTTGGATTTCTTGAAGATATACCTTCACATACTACGCATATGAAAAAAACGTTGATTTAAATATGATTAATAAAGAAGGTGGTGAAATCATGAAGAGAAAAGGATTGATGTTCTTAAATATTATTCTATGGCTTTGTATTATAAATTCATTTTCCGTACTGGCCGGGGATGTACCCGAGAGTGCTTTGCTTAATGCAGATTACTGTTTTATAGGGGAAGTACAAAGTATAGAGGACTCATTTACTATAATTAGAATTCATGAGGTTGTGTTTGGGCATTATTCAGAAGATACAATAAAATTGCCGGATTTAAAGTACACTGTGGCAATAGGAAAAACTTCTCTTCCCAAAGTGGGTGACTATTGTGCAGTGGTGGTTAAGAAGTCGAGTGACGGATATGTTGTTTATAGCGAACTTGCTGCAGAATCCGATTCTCTTGACAGAGAAACACTGAAGTTGAAAAGCACCCAAGAATTTGTTGTGCGAATGAATGAATACATAAATAACGGACATTACTCAAATCAGACCATTGAAGAAATTAATATGAGAATTAACGAAAGTAAGGGATTTGTTACCGCTGCTCCAAGTACCCCGATAAATAATGAAACTGCCAATATAGTAGAGGAGACTGTTGAGAATAGCAGTAACGATACAGATCAGAACTCGGAAACTGTTTTGACTGCACTATGCGTGTGGCTATGGCTCTTGTGCTTTTGTTAAGAAATATATATACTGTAGAAAAATAAATAATATTGCTGAAGGAGAAAAAATGGATATAAAGATTTTATCGATAACGGATCCGGAAGAAAAATCCGGTTATGCTGAGAAGATTTTAAGAAGACTCCCGGAATGGTTTGGAAATGAGGAAGGATTAATAGACTACATAAAGGGTGTACGAGAACTGCCCTTTTTTGCTGCAATGGATAGTAATGAAGGCTGTGTTGGATTTTTTTCAGTAAAACAGCATTATAGTCATACCGGAGACATATATGTTTGTGGTGTTCTTCCGGAATATCAAAATAAAGGTATAGGGAAAAAGTTATTTTCTTTTGCTGAAAATTATATGAAACAGAATGGCTGTAAGTATATAATTGTAAAAACATTAAGTGAAATCGCCAATTATGAGCCTTATCTACGTACACAACTTTTTTATAAAAGTGTTGGCTTTGAACCTTTGATTACTTTAAATGAAATGTGGGATGAAGAAAACCCCTGTTTAATTATGATAAAAATTATTTAGCGGAAGATAAATTATGAATATTGCTTTTATAATGTATAAAGGTATAGAATTTGAAGTGACGGTATTGCGGTTGTGAAAAATTTAGATTATGTTGATTCATAGTTGATTAACGGAGGGAGTATTTCATGACGGGGATGAATTTGAAGGAGTTAATGCTTAATTTCGAAGCATTAGCTGTTTACAGAAATCTTTTAGAAGACAAAGTAATAAAGAAATTGTATGGATTGATTAACTGTTTGGATGGAGACAAACCTGAACTTAACGGGTTTATAAGGCTATATAATGAGTTTTTCTTTCAGCTGACCGTATCAAACTCAACCGGTTCATTTAAGGATTATATAGTTGAGAAGCTGATATTTGACGAAAACCCTTTTTCCCGGTTAGCGGAGGAAGTTTGCTTTGAAGATATTGATGAACATTTGATACAGGCGGTTTCAAAGGATCTGGACAGCCTTTATGCCATATCATGCTTAACTTCCATAGAGATTAAGGAATTGGCAATGGATAAGATCTGCAGCTGCGATATAGAAAGGGATGTAATAAAAAGGCTTCCCTCGTGGGAGTTTCAGAAAAAACCGGACAGCAATCATAAAGCTTTCTCAATCCACTACCGAAGGACGCTTGAAATTTTAAATTCATGCGACAGGTGGGGAGATAAGGTAAAAGAGCTAGCGGATTTTTATTACCGCAACGGTTCGGGAATGTTTGCCCGCTATGGTGCCTTTGTATGGGAGTCGATAGAAGGAAAGTCATGCCTTAGAGGAATTGAAGTTCCCGATCCCATCCGCTTGTCGGATTTTATCGGCTATGAACAGGAACGGCGTGAAGTAATAGAGAACACAGAAAAGTTTGTTAAGGGATTACCTGCAAATAATGTTCTGCTATACGGAGACAGGGGAACGGGAAAATCGTCAACCGTTAAAGCTATTGCCAATGAATATCGGGAGTCGGGACTTAGAATTATTGAAATTCCAAGAAAGTATTTAGTGGAATTCCCGGAAGTATTAAGGCAGATTAAAGGAAGAAAGTGCAAATTTATTATTTTTATAGATGATCTGGCTTTTGAGGATAGTGAGGAGAGCTATACGGTCTTAAAATCCGTACTGGAAGGGGGAGTGGAAAACAGGCCGAACAACGTACTGATTTATGCCACTTCCAACCGTCGTCATCTCATAAAGGAAAAATTCAGTGACAGGGCAGGCTTCAGATCCGACAATCCCGATGATGAAATCAGGGCCCAGGATACTATGCAGGAAAAGCTTTCTCTTTCAGAAAGATTCGGTATCACCGTTATTTTTTCATCACCGGATAAAAAGCGGTATTTAGAGATTGTCGAAGGTCTTGCGGCGCAAAGAGGAATTGACATTGACAGGGACAGGCTCCAAAAAGAAGCGATGAGATGGGAGCTTATGTATAACGGACGTTCGGCAAGGACTGCAAAACAGTTTGTTGACTGGCTGGAGGGAAACGAACTATTGAGAGAGTAGTCGTATTTACAGGCTCTAAACTTGCGTAACATAAGTTTCTGGAATATTTTTCTTTACATTCTTCCATATTTTTCTTTACTTAATTAAAATACACTTGGAGTAAAACTATATGTGACTTTACTCGTTTCTTTTGAACATTGTTCTTTCAACAATGTTATCAATGTCTTTTCGGTATATGGTTTCCCTTTCAAGAAGAAGGGAAGCTATATTTCTAAGACAGTCGGAATTGCTTTTCAATAGCTCCTTGGTTTCCTTATAAACACCTTCGATTATATCTTTGACTTCTTGCTCTACCGCGTTCATGTTTTTACTGGAAGGAGCATCGATTCCGGCATCCAGAAAACTGACCAGTCCTATGGTCTGGCTCATTCCGTAGTTCTTAACCATATCTACGGCGATTTGGGTTGCTTTTCTAAGGTCATCGCTGGCCCCGTTTGTGACTTCGTTTTCACCGAAAACAATTTCTTCTGCGGCTCGTCCGCCTAAAAAAATTGCAATATCATTCAAGAGATCTTTTTTGGTTGAAAACATTTTTTCATCGGGTACAAAAAGGGTATAGCCTCCCGCACCTTTGGTGGTTGGAATAATTGTTACTTTGGAAACGGTTACACCTGAAACAAGCTTGGCCACCAGTGCGTGACCGGCTTCATGGAATGCGGTTATTTCTTTATCCCTGGGCTTGATGTTTTTCTTGCTTCTCTTTTCTTCACCGGCCTGTATCTTACTGACGGCCAGATCGATATCTTTCATGGTGATGAAAGAATGGCCGTTTCTTATGGCATAAATTCCGGCTTCGTTCATTACATTGGCAAGGTCGGCACCGGACATGTATACTGTCATTCGTGCAACTTCCTTAAGATCGACATCGCTTGACAGCGGTTTGTTTTTGGCATGCAGTTCAAGAATGGAGGCTCTGGCTTCCACATCCGGCAGGGCAACCTGAATTTGCCTGTCAAACCTTCCTGAGCGGAGAAGGGCAGGGTCTAACATATCAAGCCTGTTTGTTGCAGCTATAACTATAATTCCTTCACTGCCGGAAAAACCGTCTATCTCGACGAGAATTTGGTTTATGGTCCTGTCCTTTTCGTCCCCTGAACCGGAACTGTTATTGCTGCTTCTTTTTCCCAACGCATCTATTTCGTCTATGAAGATTATGCAGGGACTGATTTTACGAGCGAACTGGAAAAGTTGCCTTATTCGTGAAGCGCCAACGCCCACAAATTTTTCAACAAAGTCGGAGCCGGAAACGGCTACAAAAGGCACCCCGGCTGTGCCTGCTAAAGCCTTGGCCAAAAGAGTTTTTCCTGTTCCGGGAGGGCCGAAAAGGACAGTACCTTTCGGGGGAATAACTCCATACTTTAAAAATTTATCGGGATTGGTCAAAAAATCAACCAGTTCCATCATGTTTTGTTTTGCTTCTTCATTTCCTGCCACGTCATCAAAGGTGATGTTGCACTTTTTAATAATATCAAACTTTGAATCCTTGCTGGCATACTGCTTTTTAATCAATCTACCCATTACCAGGCCGATTAAAACAACAGCAAAAACCATGGGCAGGACGGCAACCAATATGTTGGCGAGAATATTGGGCAAGGTTTCAATAAAGGGCTTATCCTCAAAAGCTATGCCTTGCTCGAGAAGATATTTCTTTATATCGTTGGACTGAGGGTTATCGGTAATGAACAGTTTATTGTTCTTAAACCTTCCGGTGATTTTTTTGGCATTCTGATTATAGTCTATGACAGATAAAACATTGCCGGACTCAACTGCTTTTTTAAACTCCCGGTAGGTTATGGTTTCAATACTGATGCTTTCTGCTGATGGCTTAACGGAATTTGCGTAGAAAAAAAAAGCTGTCAAGCTGATTGACAAAATACAAATTATAGACAGGAAGGTGAGCTGCCTCGTCCGGGAGGATTTAACAGCTCTAAAGTATGCTGGAATAAGTACTATAAAGAGATACCGGATGCGTGGAATTAGTTTGTTGCGAATAGTGAGATATAGTTTAGCGAGCAGGGGAGACACCACCTTCCGTCAAAACTTACGAGGTCGTCGCTATATTTTTATTTTACCAGAGAAGATTTTAAATTTCCATGGAACATAAGGACTATCTGATGTCTAATACCAAAGTCTCAATTATAGGTAGGTTGGCATAGTACAGCATGAGAATTTTGAATGATGTCGACACTTGATTTTTTGTCTACAAGTTCCATAAAATTGGTATGAAAGTATTGCATCCATAGCTAAAAAGAACCTTGATAATATTATGAAATTAATTTAAAATAAAGAGGAACTTTGATAAAATCCTAACAAAGCCTATGAAAACAATTTATTATAGAAGGAGAAGAGATGTATGAGCAAAATCAAGATGACAGTCCCATTGGTAGAGATGGACGGGGACGAAATGACAAGAATTTTATGGAAGATGATAAAGGAAAATCTTCTTGAGCCGTATGTGGAGCTCAATACTGAGTATTATGATTTAGGACTCGTAAACAGAGACAAGACAGAAGACCAGGTAACTATTGATGCGGCTAATGCCATCAAAAAATACGGGGTTGGGGTTAAATGTGCTACCATCACTCCTAACGCTCAAAGGGTGGAAGAGTATAACCTGAAACAGATGTGGAAGAGTCCGAACGGTACCATCAGAGCAATTTTAGACGGTACGGTTTTCCGTTCTCCGATAATTGTGGACAGCATTAAGCCCTTTGTAAAGACATGGAAGAAGCCTATCTCCATCGCAAGACATGCTTACGGCGATGTATACAAAAATGTAGAGCACTATGTAGACGGACCGGGAAAGGCTGAGCTTGTCTTCACATCGGAGAGTGGAGAGGTTACAAGAAAAACCATTCATGAATTCGACGGCCCGGGTGTAATAATGGGAATGCATAATACGGACAAATCCATCAAAAGCTTTGCAAGGGCTTGCTTCAATTATGCCCTGGATATGAATCAGGATTTGTGGTTTTCAACTAAAGACACCATATCAAAAACTTATGACCACAGGTTTAAAGATATATTCCAAGAAATTTATGACAATGAGTATAAAGAGAAATTTGAGGCAAAAAACCTTGAATATTTCTATACTCTGATAGATGATGTGGTTGCCCGTATTGTAAGGTCAGAAGGCGGCATGGTATGGGCATGTAAGAATTATGACGGTGACGTTATGTCCGACATGGTGGCTTCAGCCTTTGGAAGCTTGGCTATGATGACATCCGTGCTGGTTTCACCCGATGGAAAATATGAGTTTGAAGCAGCCCACGGAACGGTTACAAGACATTATTACAAGCATCTCAAAGGAGAGGAAACCTCTACTAACTCGATGGCAACTTTATTTGCCTGGACAGGTGCCTTGAGAAAACGTGGAGAGTTGGACGGAATAAATGAGCTGGTTGATTTTGCTGATAAGCTGGAGAAGGCTTCAATTCAGACCATAGAAAACGGTGTAATGACGAAGGATTTGGCACAGCTTTCAGAGGTTCCGGAAAAGAAAATAGTAAATTCGGAAGGATTCTTGCTGGAAATCAGAAAAACATTTGAGAGTATGGCGTAATTTATCAATTGCTTGCTGAATAAAATGTTCGATTTATTTACATAAGGCTCGAAGCTTGATAGCATTGAGCCTCTCCTTTTATTATCGGAAAACGGATTAATTATTATATATCCGCTGTTAATAGGTGAAAGGCTGAAGAATAGTTGGCGGTGAAATCCCATTATAATGGAGTGTCCGAATAATGAGAAACATTAAAATGATAATACAGTATGACGGAAGCAAATATTACGGTTGGCAAAGGTTAGGGGATACCGATAAAACAATACAGGGTAAAATAGAGGGCGTTTTAAAAAGAATGACTAATGAGGATATTGAGATTATTGGAGCCGGCAGGACAGATGCAGGAGTTCATGCATTAAACCAAGTTGCCAACTTTCATACCGGTTGTGATAAGCCCATTGAGTATATGCTTGACTTTTGCAACAGATACCTGCCGAAGGATATTGTTATTTCCGATATGTGTGAAGTAAATGAACGGTTTCATGCCAGATACAATGCCAAAGCCAAAAAATATCTTTATAGGATATGGAACGGGAAATATCATAATCCGTTTTTGGGGAAATACTCCTATCATATTTCCCAGGAAATAAATGTCGATTTAATGAGAAAAGCCGGTAATCATTTGGTTGGAGAACATGATTTTACAAGCTTCACTACATTAAAAAGCAAAAAAAAGTCCAAGGTTAAGAAGATTTATTCTATTGACATAGACAAACGGGACAATATGATAGAAATAATGTTTTATGGGAATAGTTTTTTGTACAACATGGTACGAATCATAACCGGGACATTGATAGAGGTTGGGCTTGAAAAAATAGAACCCGACACTGTACCGGATATTTTAAAGGGTATGGACAGAAGCCTTGCAGGTCCCACTGTCCCGCCTAACGGGCTTGTTTTATATGATGTGGAATACTAAAAAAATGGAATTTTAAGAGCGGTTATAAATTCGCTTGATTGATAAAAAGGTTGTGTACGGATGAGTGATAGAAAAGAATTGAGGGTATCTGTCAGAAATCTTGTTGAATTTGTTCTTCGATGTGGAGATATTGACAGCTCTTTTGGAGGAAGCAGCCGTGCGGTGGAAGGTACAAGAATTCATAAAAAGATCCAGAAGGCTCAAAGCGAAGAATACAGTGCCGAAGTTACCCTTAAGACGACTGTTGAGTTTGAGGATTTTTCCCTTGTGATTGAAGGACGGGCTGACGGTATAATAAATGAAAAAGGCTGCATTACCGTTGATGAAATAAAAACTACCACCATGCCCCTTGATTCTGTAGATGAAGATTTTAATCCTGTCCACTGGGCACAAGCCAAATGCTATGCCTATATTCATGCCCTAAACGAGAATTTGGACGGGATTAATATCAGACTGACCTATTGTCATTTAGACACAGAAGAAATTAAATACTTGATTAAAAGCTTTGATTTTCTAGAGTTAAAGCAGTTTTTTAATGAACTTGTTGAAAAATATTATGTATGGGCAAAGTTTGAGTATGATTGGCAGGTTAAAAGAAATGACTCGATTAAAGCTTTGAATTTTCCCTTTGCCCGGTACAGAAAAGGCCAAAGAGAATTGGCAGTGGCTGTTTACAAAACCATTGCAGGGGGTAAAAAACTATATGTTAAAGCTCCTACCGGTATTGGGAAGACCATATCTACTTTGTTTCCGTCGGTTAAGATTATGGGAGAAGGGCATATCTCAAAAATTTTTTATCTGACGGCAAAAACCATTACCCGGAGTGTTGCCCAGGAGGCTTTGTCAATAATGAGGGAGAAGGGCCTCCTCATTAAAAGTGTAACCCTTACTGCGAAAGAGAAAATATGCTTTTTGGAAAAAGCCAATTGCAAGCCCGAAAAGTGCGAATATGCCAAGGGGCATTATGACAGGATAAATGATGCAATTATGGATGTATTGGCACAAGAGTGTGAAATAAACAGAGAAGTTATAGAAGAGTATGCAAAACGCCATAGGGTATGTCCCTTTGAGTTGTCTCTGGATTTGACCCTCTGGGCTGATGTGATAATATGTGATTATAACTATGCTTTTGACCCTAGAGTCTACCTAAAACGCTTTTTTTCCGATAACGGCGGAGATTATGCCTTTTTGATTGACGAGGCTCATAACCTGGTGGACAGAGCCCGGGAGATGTTTTCGGCTCAAATGTCTAAAAAGAGCTTCCTTGAAATGAAAAAAGCTATGAAGGATAAGAGTTCAAAAATCTCCGGAGCTCTAAGCAAGCTCAATACCTTTATGCTGAAAATGAAGAAGCTTTGTGAAAGTAAGGACTATTTTGTCGGCAAAGAGGAGCAAAAGGACTTATATCCGCTTTTGGGAAGGTTTATCAGTGAATGCGACAAATACCTGGCAACAGATGCAAAGCATGGTGAGGAAAATGAAGAGCTTTTGCAGCTTTATTTTGATGCTCTGGCCTTTGTGAGAATATCGGAGTTTTACGATGAACGGTATGTTACTTTTATTGAAAAGACTAAAGAGGATGTCACGATAAAGCTTTTTTGCATTGATCCCTCAAGGCTTTTGAGTGAGGCCTTAAAGAGGGGAAAGGCGGCGGTGTTTTTTTCCGCTACGCTGATGCCGCTGGATTATTTCAGAGAAATTTTAGGAGGATGCCAGGACGATTATATAATGTATTTGGATTCTCCTTTTGATATAAACAACCGTTGTCTTCTGGTAGCCGACGGGATATCCACCCGGTATCGGGACAGGGAGCAAAGCAGCCGGGAGGTAGTGGAATGCATTAAAGCTGTGGTGAGAGGCAAAAAAGGAAATTATATTGCATTCTTTCCTTCTTACAGTTATATGAATTCGGTTTATGAGATTTTAACAAGAGAGTATCCCGATATTAAAATCCATGTCCAGTCCGGTTCTATGTCGGAAAAAGACCGGGAGGATTTTATGGATCTGTTTAAAGAAAATCCTGAGGAAACGGTGTTGGGCTTTTGTGTTTTGGGCGGCATATTTTCCGAGGGGATTGATCTTAAAAATGACCGGCTGATAGGAGCGGTAATTGTGGGAGTAGGTTTGCCGCAAATATGCCCTGAGAGAGACATAATCCGGGACTATTTCGAGAAAATTAAAGGAGCCGGCTTTGAATACTCTTACTTGTATCCGGGAATGAATAAGGTTATGCAGGCTGCCGGAAGGGTTATACGGTCGGAAAAGGACAGAGGAATTATTCTGCTTATAGACGACAGGTTTATAAGTAGCAGTTACCAGCGGCTATTCCCTAAGGAATGGTTTCCTTTCCAAAGGGTTAACAGGTATAACATATCGGAACATATAAAGAAATTTTGGTATAATGAAAGTTAAAGATGCAAATCGTTAAACTGAAGAAAAATATAGAAAATGGAGGCGACAGAATATGGAAAATGTAAAAGTTGCATTTTTGGGATTTGGAAATGTTGGTACCGGTGCATATAAAATTATCAACCAAAACAACGATGAGATTAAAAGAAGCGAAGCAGTCCGTTTGGAAGTGTCAAAGATACTTGTAAGGGATATTAATAAAAAACGGGCTTTGGATGTGGGTGATTCAGTTCTTACCGATAAAATCGAAGAAATTGTTAATGATCCTGAAATCTCAATTGTTGCTGAGTTTATAGGTGGAGTAGACCCTGCAAAGGATTATGTTCTGTCCTGCCTTAAGAGTAAAAAATCCGTTGTTACCGCCAATAAGGAGCTTATTGCCAAGCACGGTCAAGAGCTTCAAAAGGTGGCAATGGATAACGGTGTTGGGTTGTATTATGAAGCAAGCGTGGCCGGGGGAATTCCTGTTATAAAGATACTTTTGGAATCGCTTCAGGCAAACCGGATTAAAGGGATAATGGGCATAATAAACGGTACTACCAATTACATACTCACAAAAATGTCTGAAGAGGGAAGAGACTTCGAAGATGTTTTGGCGGAAGCGCAGAGGCTTGGAATTGCCGAACCTGACCCTACTTCCGATATTGAGGGGTTTGATGCTGTTTACAAGCTTTCCATATTATCATCCATAGCATTTCATAAAAGGGTAAATGTAGACTGTATATACCGGGAAGGAATTACTAAAATAACAGTGGACGATATCAATTATGGCAAAGAACTGGGGTTTGTGCTAAAGCTGCTTGCCATTGCCAAAAAGCAGGATAAAACTATTGAAGTGAGGGTTCATCCGACGTTTATTCCTCAGGACCATCCTCTTGCGGCTGTGAGAAGTTCCTTTAATGCAATATTTCTAAAGGGTGATGCGGTGGGAGACATAATGCTGTATGGTAGGGGAGCAGGGGACCTTCCAACCGGAAGTGCCGTTGTATCGGATATAATATCTGCGTGTCATCGAAAAAGCAACCACAAATATGTTAATTTTTTCAATGATGAGCAGGATTCGAAAGATGCAAATTACAATAATGATTGGGAGAGCGAGTTTTTTATCAGACTTACGGTAAAGGATAAACCGGGAGTTCTTGCCAAAATAGCTGGAAGCTTCGGTAAATACGGAGTTAGTATAGCCTCGGTAATTCAAAAGGATAGGGGAAAGGAAAGTGCTCCTTTAATATTTGTTACTCATGCGGCAAAGGAGCTTTCCCTAAAAAAGGCTATTTCCGATATAAAGAACCAGGATGATGTTTTAAAGGTAGAAAACATAATATGTGTAGAACATTGATAGATATCTGATTATCAAGGATTGACGCTGTTCAGTAAGAGATCGGTCTTTTCATATTGCTGCTCAATAATCTCTTTTACTTGTTTAACAACGTCGTCCTCGGTTTTTCGGATTTTTTTCTTCAAATTTTTCTTAATTTCAGATATCTTTTCTTTTTTTGTTTCCAAATCCATATTCTTGTCTTTGATAATGTCATCAATTGATAATTTTGATCTTTTGATTTCATTATTTATCTCGGCTTTAGCTTTATTTTTAACATCATTTAGCATTTTTTTGGTCTTTTCAAGTTCATCTTTTACATCAGAAGCTTTTGATGTAAAGGTGCTATTATCAAAAAACACATTTTTATTGTTCTGTTTCATATCATATAATGATGGTTGCCCGAAGTTATAATTGTTCTTAGGTGGATTAGGAAACGATTTATCAAGAGGATAATCAAATACGGGCTCATTATTGAAGTTTGCGGAAGAATTTTCGTTTTTGATCTTTGAAGAATCCTCCTTTTTATTCCCATAAGGATTCCAAGTATTTTTATAATTTTGGTTCTTATTAAAATAATCCTGCACTATTTGATTGTTCGGGCATGCTGAAATCATGGTATATCTCAACAATATTGTCGACACCAATATAAGAGTAGATATGAATACCAGCTTTCTCACACCATTTCCCCCTTTTAAATAATAGGAAATCTACAATCTGTCTCTTTTGTCCTTTAAAATTTCTTTATCTGTTAAAATACTTTTTAATTCTGTCTTATTATACCACATAGTACACTTTTCGTATATATTAAATGCAAATATTTATAGTTTCCGTTAATGAATCATTATGCCCACGGGCGCTTCTATTTAAGAAGCATAATCATCCATTTTTTTATAAAGATTATTTATTATATTGATGATTAACTCTTTTTCATTTCTTCTCAGGTCGGCGATTTTATTATTTAAATCAGCCTGTACTTTGATTATTTCTTCTTGCTTTCTTCTCGGATCCCAATAGTTGTTTCTGTTAATTTCCGCTATTCTTGCTTCTGCATTGGATTTTTCCAAGTTTATATTATGTTCTATGTTCTGCCTTACTGTTTCAATTTGATTTTGAGCTTCTTCAATTTCTTGTACCGTTATTTCGATTATTGAAATATCATAATCAACATTAAGTTCTGTGTCAAGCTTCACATCATCACTTGAAGGTTTGCTTAATGCTTTGTTCGGAGTATTTTTTTTCTGTTGAGAGGGTTTGGTTGATGTCTTGTTTGGAGTATTCTTCGGTAGTTGTGAAGGCTTGCTTGTTGTTTTGCTTGAAGTGTTTGTCGGCAGCTTTGAAGGTTTGCCCGAATTAATACTCGAATCAGCATTTGACTGTGAAGACGGTTCATTGGGGGTGTTGTTTATAGAGATACTTTGTGTAGGTGAAGGAGTAGCTGTCGGCATATTAGTATCTAAAGCATTATCATCGTTGATTTCATCACCGTCGACAATTTCAAAATTATCTTCTATATTAATTTTTTCAAGAATTTCACCTATTTTTGCAGTCTTGACATATTCTATACTAAAGTTAACACCCTGTTCGATTCCTGTGTCATAAACGGCATATCTTCCCATCGAAATATCATTGGAGTAAGCCAATTCTCTGCCGTCTTTGGTTACTTCAATAAAATATAGCTTGATACCCTTATCGCCAAAGTTATTTACTGCTTTCCGGCAAATAGCATTAAGATTATCGGTTTCATTTTCTAAATTTCCCTGTTTAACAATATGTGCAGCAATAAGTATCGGAAATTCAGTATCTGAATTTAAAAGTCCAAGCGAATCCGTTTTGTTTAAAATATCCGATAATGCATTTTCCAGTGACTTTGATTTTACGTTAAGATCGTTTATCAGATTGCTTGTACCGTCATCTAAAGCCTTAACATCTATTATTTCATGGTTTTTGTTCATACATAATTCCAAATTGGAATTATTGGTTGCTACTTCAACATAAGCATAAATATTATATTGGCTTAAATAAATTGAGTTAAAAATTAGAAATGCGAAAATAAAAATTGCCGCAATACTACCAACGAGGGGCGAATAATGGATGAACATGTTTCTTTTATTTATTATTTCTGAGCTACTGAATTCTATTTCGAGGCCGACATACATCCCCGGTTGTTTTTCAATGCGTACAAAACCACACTGTTCAGTAAATATTACAGCTTTACACCCCTCGATTTTTATAACTGTACCGGTAATAATCATTAAAATTCCCCTCTCATTCCATGCTTTCAATATAGTTTTTGAGAACGTCAAGGTCACTGTTTAAAATGATAACCAGTGCCATTATGTATTTTCTGTTTCGTTCTATTGTTCTTTGACTTACATCAATTTGTTTTACCAGATTAGAATAGGGAATTGTTTTTTTCTTATTAAATTTTGCAAATAAAGCCTCATCTTGTGCAATGATTCTTGCAATTTTTATACATGTCTGTTTTGATTTCTTTTGCTTTGGTGTAGACGAAATCAAATCCTTGATTGACAAACCAAATTCCTCTAATTTTAGTAATAATGAAGAAAACTCCTCCTTAACCTCAAAATTATAAACATGATCATGAGGATCAGCAGTAAGGTAGCGTTCTTCAAAATTACTGCTTTCTTCAAATTCAAAATAGGAAAAAGGATAAACTTTCTCGTTTTTTTGGTTACTTCTTTTGTAATCTATTATCCGCCTTTTGATGACTTGCTGTGAAAAGCTTTTAAAGGAGCAATTTTTGTCTTCGTCAAACTTTTCAATGGCTTCATTGAAGGCGACTAACCCAATACTATATTCGTCACTGCTTTCTATATTGGGAATTCGACCGGATGCTTGATACAGTGATTTTATAATAAAGGGCTTGAAATCTTGTATAAACTTTTCCTTTAATATCAGATCACCACTTTTAATTCTACGTAATATATTTAAAAAGGATTCTTTTTCATGCCTGTTTATGCCCCAAAAACTCACATTCACTCCATAACCCCCTTGTTACTAGATATTCGTTTTTATTTTATCAGATTTGTCGTTATTTCACTAAATATATTTGGAAGAGGGCTTATCGAATAAATAACAAAAGCTCTTAGGACGAGAAAAAGCACCCCTGGGGCAAGGGATGCTTCTAGAAGTGGTAAAATTAACTGCAGATGTTATTCTGCAGTTATTAGCAGAAATAACAAACAACTTGCTAAGCGTAACGCTTTTCCAAACTGCACATATGTTGTTATCATTTTGCCTTTCATTAATAGTAGTTCGAAATAATGTTTAAAATTATTGTCGGTAATAATAAAAAAAATAAAAATTTTTTATAATAGATGTCATTTATTTTTGCAAAGTCTTCCGAAACTCCTTTAAATCTATAATCGGTGCCCGGCATGCAAAGTTTTCACAGATATATGCAGTGGGTTTTCCGTCAATGGTCTTATAATTTTCAATAAACGGTACCAACTCTTTTATGCTTTCAAATTTGTCCGAGCAAAATAAAGTCATTGTAAACGGTCTGAAATCTTCTCTTATTACATTAAGCATATTTTCAGTATCGGCATGATCGCTGTCGGCTACCAGCACCACATCTTTGGACTTTGATATGGAAAAAAGCATTGCTGTTAGGAAAAAAGCATATCCTCTGGCCATTCTTTGTACTTGCTTTCCGAAGATTGAAAACATATTCTGGGCTTTCTCTTCTAATTCATGCTGACCTGTCATTCGGGCAAGCCTGATGAAGTTTAATGCCGCAACGGAATTTCCCGATGGGGTTGCACCGTCATACAGCTCTTTCGGACGGATTATAAGCTGTTCGCTGTCACTGCCGTACAGGAATAATCCACCGCTTTTATTATCCCAGAACAGTTTTATCAGGTCTTGGTTTAAGGCTAATGATTTTTTCAGGTATTTCGGCTTATAGGTTGATTCATACAGTTCAATAAGCCCCCATATTAAATATGCATAGTCATCGACATAGGCAGGAATTGCTGCATCGCCGTCCCTATACCGGGCCAAGAGTCTGCCATCCTCCCTTACAAGCTTGGACAGTATAAATTCAGCAGCTTTTTCGGCGGCCTGAGTATATACTTCATTGTGCAGGACTCTTCCGCCAATTGCCATGGCAGCTATCATAAGACCGTTCCAGGCTGTAAGAATCTTATCGTCCTTATGGGGATGAATTCGTTTGATCCTATAATCAAAGAGCTTTTTTCGGCATGATTCAACTAGTTCATTGTCTTCGTCCGGTATGACACTGTTGATAAGACTTGGAATGTTGAAGCCTTCAAAATTGCCTTCATCGGTTATGTTGTAGTATTTGCAATATTTTTCTCCGTCTTTGTCTCCCAATATATCATTGATTTCTTTTTTTGACCAAATATAAAATTTTCCTTCTTCCCCTTCGGAGTCTGCATCTTCGGCACTATAGAATCCTCCCTCCGGTGAGGTCATGTCTCTAAGAACATAAGTAAATATCTGCTGCGCAATTTCTGCATATTTCTTTTTCTTTGTAGCCTGATAGGCTTCAAGATAGGCGATTGCCAGTAAAGCGTTGTCGTACAGCATTTTTTCAAAATGGGGAACCAGCCATTTTTCATCGGTGGAATAGCGGCTAAAGCCAAAACCTATGTGGTCATAGATGCCGCCCTTGTACATGCTTTCCAGAGTTTTTTCCACCATAATCAAAGCATATTCCTCTTTTGTGTTATACCAATACCTCAGTAGGAAAAACAGGTTGTGGGGGGTAGGAAACTTGGGAGCGCTTCCGAAACCTCCGAAAATGTTGTCAAAGTCATATTTAAATTGAGAAAAAGCCTCATCAAATATGTCTTCGGATATTGTGGCGGTTGATTCCGGTGTGTCCTCTTCAAAGGAATCTTTGATGGCATCAAGAATACGGGAACCGGAGTGCAAAAGGGCTTCCCTGTTGTTCAGCCATGCCTGGTTTACACTGTTAAGGATGGTTTTAAGTCCGCTCATGCCCATACGGTCGTTTTTAGGAAAGTATGTTCCCGCAAAAAAAGGTGTTTTGTCCGGTGTCATGAAAATGGTTAAAGGCCAACCGCCGTGCCCGGTCAAAGCCTGGCAAACAGTCATATATATGCTGTCTATATCCGGGCGTTCTTCTCTGTCCACCTTGATTGAGATAAAGTTATTATTAAGGATGCTTGCAATTTCTTCATCCTCAAAGGATTCTCTTTCCATCACATGGCACCAGTGGCAAGTGGAATAACCGATGGAGAGAAAAATAGGCTTATCCTCCCGTTTGGCTTTTTCAAATGCCTCATCACACCAGGGATACCAGTTTACAGGGTTATAAGCATGTTGCAGAAGATAGGGGGATTTCTCATGGATTAGTCTGTTGGATTCTTTATTAGTTGACATGTGGGCATCACCTTCCTTTCGTAGTTTTATAGTTAGATGGTTTTTTATAGTAAAGTTTAATTTTTATTTACCACCAAACTATTATTTGAAAGAAAGAAATTATGTATTCAAAATAAAGTTCCTTATCAGATAATAACACTCGCCATATTGAAACCAAATACACATCAAACCTTTGTGTTTAAAGCTGTACAGGCATGAAGCCAAACTCCTCATTTTACTTGCTGAATGTTGTGACTTTTTGTATTACATGTTATAATGGTGGCTAATTATGACAAGCAAACGAGGGAACCGTATGAGTGGAGAAATAATCAGCACATCAATTGTCGAGAAAAATTATATAGATTTATGTGTTAAGGTTGCATCGGTATTTAACTCAAAGATGATGAAAGCACCCTACTATAGTTGGGCTTCAAACCCTATGAATGACTGGTTTGACAGAGTATTTGATTTAAATATACCTCCATAAAGATTATCACAATATTAATGTATCAGTCAGATTGCCCATTTGCAAACCAAGAGTCACCTATCAACTCATTCCAGCATACTTTTACTTTACTAAACTTTAATGTAATCATGCTAAAATCACTTCTATATTTATGTGGTGCTATTCCGTAAAACTCATACACAAACCAATGCTCTTGTCCAGCCTTCTTTTCAGCTTGTAGCACTTCAAATCCTGTTGCTAAATCCTTTATATCAAGCCGCCTTTTAACAGCATCTTGCTCAACAACTATATGCTTTTTTTCAATACTACTTGTGTCAAACAATATGCTCTCAATTACCTCAAAATTTTCAAAGATCAATGCAGCAGTATTGGTATATTTTGCATTGGTATAATTATTAAGAGGATGCTCAGGCAAAACATTTATATGTTCAAACTCAAAAATTAGCCTTGTATTTGAAATTACAACATTATCAATAACACAGTCATGAAGAGATATATATTCTAAGGTGTTTTCAGAGATAAATTTATAATCCATAATTTTGGCTCCTATCGCAAATTTCATTGCAAATTTTTATAACATTATTATATCTTTGATTTATAAATACTACTTCTTTTTAAACCATACTAGTGTTTCTCCGGAGTGCTTATATTTCAAGTTGCCGGATAAGACATCAGTTTCTAATTGCTTCAAACCTGTAGTATATTCAGCATCAGGTATCAAATGGAACATTGAGAACCCTTTATTCCTTACAAATTCAACAAAATCTGAAGTAACTGCAATTTCTGCACCATTACCTATAATAACATTCTTTATATGCTCAAAGGACTGATCATGGGCTTTACTAATAATACTATCAATATCAGGATATCTTTCTTTGTCAACTATTGCTGTAGAAGGAAAGTATTTTACATAAAACCTGTTGTCAATTTGATTATGAGACTGGGTTACTATGCAGAGACTTCCACCACTTTTTGTAACTCTCCCAATCTCTGCGAACATCCTCCTAACATCAGGAATGTGGTGGATAACATCTGTCATGTATACAAAATCAAAGTAGTTATCCTCAAAGGGGATACTTTCATGGTTACCTTTGACAAAAGTAATGCTGGGGTTTTTAGCAATTGCTTTTGCTCTCATACCACCAGAGGGTTCTACTCCATAAACTTGAGCTTGTGTAAGCCTTTGCAGGGTATTGGCATAATTTCCGGTTCCGCATCCAAAATCTAAAATCCTTGTTGAATTTGTAATTTTCAGTTCTTTAATGAATGAATCTATGACACTCTTATTTTCGCTTCTAACATTATCGTATTTTTCTGATATTTCATTATAATTAACCGGCATTGTAATTCACTCCTCTATTGCTATAATGAATAATTATACAATAATATGAATAAATATACAATAGTAATTACATAATAAAGACATGCGGGTATTGGTTTTATTGATTTGATAAAAATTCCACATCAAACTGTTTTAATGAAAGTATGTTTGGTATTGAGTAGATTTAATGATACGGCAAATGACAGTAATGATTATAGGGTTTATCATTGGCTATCGTAATTGGTTTGCCATCAATCTTTATAGAATTTTCCTCTTATGTATGACGGATGGAACAGTATATTAGAAATCATGCTAAGTGATGTCGTTGACAGATGGATAATATTGTATTAAAATTATTAACATAGGATTCGAAAGGAGAATTGAAGTATGCCGGTTGTTCTTAACTAAACAATTTCATATTGTACCTGATAATAGAGTTCTGCTGAGCCTATATTTAAGTAGGTTTGGTATGGTTTTCTCTTTTCAGGCAATACATTGTTAAGAACAACGGTATCGATTTCAGCCTTTTGAATTTGAAAATGAGATTTACCGTGCCTTAACTGCACGGCATTTTTATACCTAAATACAATTAAACATGATATATTAAAACGGTATTTTTGTATTTTAATTATGTCTGTATTTCTATGCCACTAATAGGTTATAGTTTTAGTATTTAAGTAATGAAAAGTAATTTTTATAAAGGCTGTAAATGGACGATTGTTCATTTGCAGCCTTTTGTAATTATGTGCTGAAAGGTGGGGAAGCCGGTGTTTAATTGAAAGTATATCATTGCATAAGAAAATTATATAAAAATCTAATTTATTCAGAAGAGGTGAAATTATGCAAATTCATTTTAACAATAGAAATGACAAAGAATATCAGTTTATGCTTAATAATCTGTTGAAGGATATCTTCTTAGACTTTCAATTTTGGTATGATTTAAATCTCTGGGATGAAAATTATGAGAGCTATTCCATTATCGAAAATGGTGAAATAGTCTCAAATATCTGTGTTTATAAAACACAAATACTGTTTAATCAAAAGAAGTATTCCGCTCTATCTGTGGGAGCTGTTGCGACAAAAAAGGAATACAGAGGCAGAGGATTATCCCGGACATTAATGGAGCATATAATTAAAAAATACGATAATGTTCCGATGTATTTATCGTCAAATGACAGCGTAGTAGATTTCTATCCAAAGTTTGGATTTAAGCGAATATACGAAAAGCTCCCAATTTGTGAATGTTAATAAATAACGAAGTTATACCCAATAAACTTAGCTATGACGACCCCAAGGTGTGGGATTATGTTTACAAACGGGTAAATTTTTCGCAGAAACTTGATTGCTTAAATTCTGCCAGCATCAACATTTTTCATATATACTGGGGATACATGAAGGATTGTATTTACGAGCTTCCGGAGATAGACACTATGGTTATTGCAGAACAAAGGGGGGAGACTCTCAAACTCATTGGTGTTTTCTCAATGAAAGATATTAGCTTTTCCGATTTAGTCAGATATCTGCCGTTTACCAACGTTAAAAACGTTGAATTCGGTTTTATGCCATGCTGGTCCGATGTAAATTACATAATGAAAGAATATGAAACAGATCCGTTGTTTGTCAGAGGATTACGCTGCAATTTAGGTGATTTCAAGTTTCCGGAGTTGTCTATTACATAGTGATAAATTTATAAAGCAAAGGTATTCTATTGTAGGATTAATGTTTTATATCATTTTTCAGGCTCTGTATTTTGACATATGGAGCCTTCTTTATTTGGATACCGTGACCGTTGTGATACTAAAAAAGGAAAATCAATGCCAATATTGTAGGAAGCATAAAAGATATATTTCTATATTTACTTAATAAATAGCTTTGAATTCCTACATTATATTGATAAGCGAACAGATGTTCTGTATAATTATATATGAATTAAATTAGAAGGGAGATGTGATAATGATTAAAAGAATGCCTTTGTATTAAGAGGAAAACACTTTTTCTTTATATGTTATTGAGGGGGGCTACATATTTCTTGGACACTATGCCGGTGAATTTAGTAAGATGGAATGGACAGCTCGCGGTACAGATACCTATTAGATTGCTTATGCTTCAGAGCCTTAATTTTCAGAATTTTGGAGAAATGTTAGTATTGCTAAAATTAATGTACTTGATGATTGTAAATTATTTAGGATATAATAATTTTGGAGGTTGATAAATAGTGGAAGAAAAAATTCTAAAAGCAATTGAAACTTTAAGCGGAAAATTTGATAATTTGGCTAAAGATGTCAGCATCATGAAAGATGACATGAGTACGATGAAAACTGAGATCAGTACGATGAAAGATGACATGAGTACGATGAAAACTGAGATCAGTACGATGAAAGATGAAATGAACACGATGAAAACTGAGATCAGTACGATGAAAGATGAAATGAGTACGATGAAAACTGAGATCAGTACGATGAAAGATGGAATGAGTACGATGAAAACTGAGATCAGTACGATGAAAGATGAAATGAACACGATGAAAACTGAGATCAGTGGGATAAAAGGTGAAATGAACACGATGAAAACTGAGATCAGTGGGATAAAAGGTGAAATGAACACGATAAAAACTGAGATCAGTGGGATAAAAGGTGAAATGAACACGATAAAAACTGAGATCAGTGGGATAAAAGGTGAAATGAACACGATAAAAACTGAGATCAGTGGGATGAAAGATGAAATGAGTACGATGAAAACTGAGATCAGTACGATGAAAAATGATATCGGTACAATTAAAACGGATATATCAGAATTAAAACACAAAGTAGATGCTATAAGTGAACAAACTGCGATCTTAACAGAATTTCGTACTGAAACAATGCAAAGATTCCAATTAATAGAAAGCTCTATTGAAGTATTAGGTAAGGAAAACTTTAGCAATAAGGTAGAGCTGGTAGAGATAAAAAAGAAAATTGCCAAGTAAATATTTCCATAAGTTTTTAATTTTTTCTTAACCTTTATTCTTAAGTACTAACAGATTAATAGAAGGCTTATACTTTGGGAATTTAATATAATAGGTAATATTTTCACCCTGCTTGTAATACATTTTTACGGGGGGTGAACATGATGTTAACCAAAATAATCAAAAGAGTGACAGAAGCCGGCATATTAATTGTTCTAGCAATTTCCCTTACCCTTAACATATATAATCATTATCAAAAAACGGAACTGTATAAAAAATATGAATCACTGTTGTGTTTATCAAATCAATTCTATCAAACCAGTCTGATAACTTTTTTAGCATCGGAACATGAAGCGGATACATCTGGAAGAGCTGTTGAGATTTTTGACATTAAAAAAGGGGAAGTAATAAAGAAAATTTCATCCAATCCAACAATAGAAAAGACGGCAGTAAGCTATCTTAAAGATATTTCAGGTTTGTATGCTGCGGTAAAAGCCTTTCCCGATAATGGTTATATAATAAGGATACCGGTTGTTCCACCTATTCAAGTTCAGAATCCTTGGCTTAATGACTACAATATTTATTCGGTAGATCAAGTTTTTATCTTGCTGCCGGAACAAGGCGATCCGTATTTGCTGGTACTGGATAATAAACTCAGACCTTACTTTTATTATTTTAATGGTAACGTGGAAGCATTGCTTAAGGATTTGGACTTTTATCCGGTACCGTCACAGCAATAGAGGAATAGCTCCAACCCCTTCTTTGGAGTGATTTCATTGAAGGGGTTGGAAGGTTCATTTAAGGTTCATTTATTTAAGAGTTTGCAACTTCAGAGTATGCCCACTCAAGCCATTCACATAATATTTGCAAATCCGATTTCTCAACTGTTGCTCCGCACCATATTCTAATACCCACAGGAGCTTCTTTGTATGATGAGATATCGTAGGCTACTTTTTCTTCCGCAAGAAGGCTTACCATCTTCTTTATTTTTTCCTCCGGAAGATCAATGCTTAAGCATACGCTTGTGTTGGAGCGAATGGCTTTATCTTTGGCAAGAAAGCTTATCCAGTCATGTTTTTCAACAAAATCTTCAATTACCTTGAGGTTTTGTTCACTTCTTTCAATCAGCTTTTCAAGGCCACCAATGGATTCAGCCCAGTTTAAAGCATCCAGATAATCTTCATTGCATAGCATTGAAGGGGTGTTTATTGTGGAGCCCTGGAAAACCGATTCGTCAAGCTTGCCTTTTTTCTTAATCCTGAATATTTTAGGAAGGGGCCAGGATGGTGTATATGATTCTATTCTTTCCACTGCTCTGGGTGACAGTATAAGCATACCGTGAGCAGCTTCACCGCCCAACACCTTTTGCCAGGAGAAGGTTAAGCCGTCGATTTTATTCCAGGGTATATCCATGGCAAATACTGCCGATGTAGCATCACAAAGGGTTAGACCTTTCCTGTCATCGGGAATCCAATCGCCATTGGGCACTTTTACACCGCTTGTTGTACCGTTCCAGGTAAATACCACGTCATTATCAAAATTAACGTCTGTAATATCAGGGAAATCACCGTAATCTGCGGAGAATTTACGGACATTAGTGAGCTTAAGCTCTTTTTCAATGTCGTATGCCCAGCCGTTTCCAAAGGATTCGAAGCAAATTACATCAACGCCTCTTTCGCCCAAAACGTTCCACATAAGCATTTCAAAGGCTCCCGTATCGGATGCGGGAACAATACCAACCCTGTAATCATCGGGTATTTTAAGGATTTTTTTGGTTCTGGCAATAGACTCACTGAGCTTGGATTTACCCAAAGAACTTCTGTGAGATCTGCCAAGAGGTGCGTTTTTCAAAAGATCGATTGAATATCCGGGATGCTTGGCACATGGTCCGGATGAAAAACATGGATTTACTGGTTTGTTTGCTGGTTTCATTTTATTCTCTCCTTATTTTTATTTTATTCTGATTTGATTTTCATAAATGTAATAATAAAAAAACCCTCAACCCATAACAATCAGGGACGAGAGATTATATCCGCGGTGCCACCCAAATTAGTTAGATAAATATCTAACTCACTTTAATGCAAAATAACCGTTGCAACGGTTTGGCTCATCACCAACGCTTCAGGGGTGGAATTGTGCAATAGGCTCCGGTTGATTTGCACCAACCATCAACTCTCTTCTTCGGAACACATATTGTTTTCCCCGTCATAAGCTTATTATATTAATGTTCGTATATTAAAGCTACTTTCTATTTTAGTATATTTTAAATGGGATTGCAAGAGTTATGAAAAAAGTTTACATTCCTTTCATTAAAATAAGTAAGAGTTTTCTAATCAATTGCATAAATTGTATTAAATCATCAAATGATTACGGTAAGAATACTCTTGACTATTGCTGGTATAATATAGTAACCTACAAATAAGATGAAGGAATTGAGTTTTAGTTTGAGGTGGGAGTGTATTGAAAAATATTATAAAAGATTATTTTGGCAAATTGATTTTAGGTATAACTTTAATATATTTTCTGGTGATTTTTAAGTTTATATTAACCTCCGATTTACTTCAATTATCGCAAAACCCCAAAATTAACAGGATTTTAAATCTATTGATTATAATATTTCTTGGCGGAATAGGGTTTGGAGGAATGTATTTATTTAAACGTTTTTTGAATTTGCGGATAATGGACAAGCAATTTATCAGAATATTGATCATTGTTTTGATAACGCTTATACCAAGACTCATATGGATTAGTTTAGTAGATATTACTCCCAAAAGCGATTTCGGTCTTTATAATACTTTGGCGGAAGCCTATTCAAGAGGTGAGAGTGCCGGGGGGAAATATGTCGCTCTTTTTCCCCATACCTTCGGCTATCCTTATATTCTGGGAATTGTATACAGACTTTTATCGCCGAACAAGTTATGGGCTTTGATATTGAATATTTTATTTGAAATCGGAACCGGACTTTTGATATATAAAATAGGAAGTATGATTTCAAATTGGAAAGCCGGGTTTACAGCTGCAGTTATTTGGGGTCTTTGGATTTCCCATATATTCTATTCTTCGGTTGTGAGTACGGAGCAGCTATATACTTTTTTAATGGTTTTATTGATATATATTTATTTTAAAATTTCTTCAAAGAATTTGAATCTATTGCATTCTTGCGGACTGTATTTTTTAGTCGGAATCCTGTGTGCTTTTACAAACGCAATTCGCCCCTTAGCTCTCATATTGATAATTGCTATGGGATTAATTGAAGTAATGAAGGTAATTAACAAAGAAAAGGGATTGAAACAAGCTGCAATACCGATTGTTTCCCTTATTATAGCTTATTTTGTCTGCTTCAATATAATTGGAATGTTTATATCTCATAAGGTAGGTTACACTACTGCTAAAAATCCTATAGGCTTCAATATGTATGTGGGGAGTAATATAAATTTCTCCGGTATGTGGAACCAGTATGATTCCGATGAGGTTTCCGAGATGATTAAGCAGGATAACTTTGATGCTCAGGAAGTTCATAATAAATTGATAAAGATGGCTATTCAAAGAATAAAAAATCATGGTTTCGGCTATCTGAGGTTTGCCTTACGAAAGAATGAGGTTTTATGGGGGAGAGACGATGAGATTGTAACATACATGCTTGCAGGAACTAATACAGAGGATGCGTCTTTAGTTCTTGATATAAACAGGTATCAGGTTTCATTGAGGCGCGTATGCAACTACTTTTTTTATATTATTGCGATATTGGCTTTTTTAGGACTGATTTCTCAATTTAAAGCCAAGGAAAGCCAAATACTTACATTTTTGATGCTGTTGTTTTTGGGAATTGGTGCCGTTCATACTATTGTTGAGGTTCACGGAAGATACCATTACTCAGCAATAGTGGTGCTCTGTGTACTTGCCGGTCTTGTATTTGAAAGAGGAAAGGTTTTCAAGAAGGTTTAGAAAAAGATGTTTGTATTGTGCATATAAAGCGTTGAGCTGCCATTATTGCATGACCGATAACTGTTACTACCGGATTGTACAGATTTTAATAAAGTTCGGGGAAAGTATAGGCTGGATATAATATGGGGGCATATTGCCCCCTTCTTTTCCAATAAGATTTGAAGTTGTTTCATTGTTAATACGATTTAATAAACATCTGAGTCCAATAAAGTCTACCTCTTGCATCTTTTGCGAGTCCCACACCTATTTCATTATAGGTACTGTTCAGAATGTTGCTTCTGTGACCGGGTGAATTCATCCATGCCTTCATAACTTCCGAAGGAGATTTAAGCCCCATGGCTATGTTTTCTCCCGCAGCAGAAAACCTTATTCCGAAAGACTCCATCATCTTAAAGGGAGATCCATAAGTAGGAGAGGTATGTGAGAAATATCCCTTGTCCACCATGTCCTGGGATTTGTATCGGGCAACCCTCGAAAGCTGCCAATTGGCTTTTAAGGCAGGAAGTCCATACTTTGCTCTTTCAGCATTGACGAGCCTTATTACTTCATTCTCCTGCGATTTGATATCGTCTAATTTAGGTATGTTGATTTTTTGCCCGGGATATATGAGGTCAGGGTTTTTGATCTGAGGATTGGCTGATATTATTTCACTAATGCCAACCTCATATTTTACAGCTATTTTCCACATCGTATCTCCCGACTTTACCGTATAAACCTCTGATTGGGCAAAAACATTGGTAGAGAATATTAAAACAAATAAAAATACCAATAAACCTTTTCTTTTCATAAAAATATCACCTCATGTAGTATTTTTATAAAATTCCTAAGCTTTTATGTTTTAAATATTATGTAATTTGTGCCATAACTAAATAAAAAAAGAACTCTTACCGGGCAAATACCTTTTGTAAGAGTTCGTGATATTTTTTGAATATTTATTTTACTTTTTAATCGTAAAACAATATAAGAAATACAAGTATAAAGAACAATATTACTTCTTTATTTTGAGGGACTATATATCGTACATATTCTCTTTCAGGAGCTATTTTGGCTTCAGTCTCATTAAGTACTGATCCCCGAACATCTGCGGTTTCATTTGTCTTAAGAATATTTTCTTCAGCCACTTTTTTTCCCCCTTTAAGAACAAGATAAAAACCGTCAATAGGCATGATTATGGTTCATGCCTTTATTTAGAGGTTATAATTTATGCTAATAATATAGTATTCAAATAAACGCATATTGTTACACAAAAAGCATGTTCTTATAATGGAGGAGGAAATTAAATAATGGAATCTGAAAAAATATAAAATGGATTAATATTTTCAGATAATTATTTTATCCTGGGACGAATTGGCTATATTGCAGATTTCTTTGTGGACCTCCTGTGTTAACCTCATTATATTGCGCAATGCAACGCTGTAATGAGACAAAGGGCCTTTTAATTTCGACTTTACGATAATAGAGAAAAAGTAGATACGGTTTATATTCTCTATCAGTAAAAACAGTGACTCATACTTGGAATAGTTCGCAGAATCATTATCTGAATTTGTTGATAGCTTTACGAATTCCTGGTCATCAATAAGATCTGCCAGATATTTTTGTATATTATAAATATTTTTTCTGGTCTTATTGGGTAGATAATCCTTGGCATAGTTATAGTTCCTTTGCAAACCGGGAAGAAGAAATTCGGTTATATAATTGCCTAAATCTTCCTGATTAAGGTTTTCCATGCTGCAAATGGAGTCTACTCTTGATGAATTCGAATCAAGATTTACATTTATAAATTCTTCCAACGATATCACTCCTTTAATGAATTATAGAAAATATTAAATACCGGGATTGAAAATTACTATGGAATGTTTACTTCAACCCATTTTATAATTTTATATCGGAAGTCATCAAATGTGACTTAGAATTAAATAGAATATATTAGTTTGAAAATCCTTCTATAAATTATATAACAGTGGAATTAATTTTGCAATAAAAAAGCTAAATTTTCCTTTGCCTTTGTTTAAGTTACCTATCAGGTGAGTTCATTACATGAGTTTTAAGAAAAATGTTCCGGAAACTTAATTTGCGCAAGTCCAGAGCCTGTAAATACTCCTCGGGGTCGAACAAAACTTGCTTTGCGGAATGGATGCTCTCCCTTTCCTCGCGGAATTAACCGACTCTACAACTTGCTTCACAATGTTTCTTCCACATTTTTCTTCACACTGTAATATGATCCTTTTCATTTTTCTTCACACATATAATATGACCTTCTTTAAGGGTGACGTCTATCTTGACACGAACATAAGTTTGGTGTAAGCTGATTTTTAGGATGACGAGGAAATATTGATTGAAAATATAATAGGAGTGACATAGGGGTTATGGCAAAACAAGGTAAGGTTAGTAAATATGGAAATGATAGTATAACATCTCTTAAGGGTGCTGACAGAGTAAGACTCCGTCCGGCTGTAATATTCGGTTCCGACGGTATAGAAGGATGCCAGCACTCTGTATTTGAGATATTGTCCAACTCAATAGATGAAGCCAGAGAGGGTTTCGGAAAGGTAATTGAAGTCACAAGATACCGGGATTATTCCATTATGATTAAGGATTACGGACGGGGAATACCCCTCGATTATAATGAGAAGGAAAAGCGTTATAATTGGGAATTGGTGTTTTGTGAGCTTTACGCCGGAGGAAAATACAAAAACAATTCCGGTGAAAATTACGAGTTCAGCCTTGGATTGAACGGCCTTGGAAGCTGTGCAACCCAGTACAGCTCCGAATACATGGATGTTATCGTTTACAGGGATGGAATGAAATATGAACTGCACTTTGAGAAGGGAGAAAACAAGGGAGGACTAAAAAAAGAAAAATACGACTATGAGAGTACCGGCACCATTATAAAATGGAGACCCGATCTTGAAGTATTTACGGATATAAAAATACCCTTGGAATACTATACAAATACGCTTAAGAAACAGGCTGTTGTAAACGCAGGATTGAAATTTATTCTCAATGACGAAGAATCGGGACAGACCTTTGAATATTGCTATGAAAACGGTATAGTCGACTATATAAAAGAGGTTTCCGGTGATAAAGGGTTTACCAATGTTCAGTTTTATGAAACGGCCACCCGGGGTAGGGACAGGGAAGATAAGCCGGAATACAAGGTGAAAATGCAAATAGCTTTTTGCTTTAATAACGAGGTTAATTTGCTTGAATATTATCACAACTCAAGCTTTTTGGAACATGGAGGAGCTCCCGACAAGGCTGTAAAAAATGCCTTTGTCTACGAAATAGACCGGTGTCTCAAGGCTGAGGGAAAATACAATAAGGATGAGTCAAGGATAACATTCCAGGATATTCAAGACAGCCTTATTCTTGTGACAAATTCTTTTTCTACTATTACCAGTTATGAGAACCAGACCAAAAAGTCCATAACCAATAAATTTATACAGGAAGCAATGACTGATTTCCTGAAACAACAGCTGGAAGTTTATTTTATTGAAAACAAAATGGAAGCCAATAAGATATTGGAACAGATATTGGTAAATAAAAGAAGCAGGGAAACGGCGGAAAAAACCAGGATTAATATAAAGAAAAAGCTTGGCGGCAATATTGACATTTCCAATAAAGTGAAAAAGTTTGTAGACTGTAGGAGCAAGGATGTTAACAAAAGAGAAATATATATAGTGGAAGGGGATTCGGCTCTTGGAGCTTGTAAACTTGGCAGGGATGCGGAGTTTCAAGCGATAATACCTGTTCGCGGAAAGATTTTAAACTGTTTGAAAGCAGGTTATGACGGTATTTTTAAGAGTGAAATAATTACCGATTTATTAAAGGTTTTAGGATGCGGAGTAGAAATTAAGAGCAAGCATATTAAAGATCTCAATACCTTTGATATTAACAACCTTCGCTGGAACAAGATTATTATTTGTACCGATGCGGATGTGGACGGATTCCAGATAAGGACCCTGATACTTGCAATGATATACAGACTGGTTCCGACACTGATACATGCAGGAAAGGTGTATATTGCTGAATCGCCTCTTTTTGAAATCAGGACAAAGGATAAAACATATTTTGCTTATTCGGACAAGGAAAAGAACGAAATTGTTTCCAAATTGAAGGGTAAGTATACAATACTGCGGTCCAAAGGTCTTGGAGAAAATGAGCCGGACATGATGTGGCAAACGACGATGAACCCTGAGACCAGAAGGCTTATAAAGGTACTTCCGGATGATGCGGAGAAGACCAAAGAGTTTTTCGATCTTTTACTTGGAGATAACCTTACGGGAAGGAAATCCTTTATTGAGGAAAACGGTTATAAATATCTTGATATGATAGATGTAAGCTGATAAAAGTTTGAAATTTGGAGAAACAGAAAGGTGAAGTATTGATATGGCATCGAATAATATGGTCGAGCAGAAGATAGTTGAAACCCTTGAAAAAAATTATATGCCCTATGCCATGAGTGTAATTGTGTCAAGGGCAATACCCGAAATAGACGGCCTTAAGCCTTCACACAGAAAGCTCCTTTATACCATGTATAAAATGGGGCTGCTGACAGGAGAAAAGACCAAATCTGCAAATGTAGTGGGTCAGACCATGAAGTTGAATCCCCATGGAGACATGGCCATTTATGAAACTTTGGTGAGATTAACCCGTGGAAATAACGCGCTTTTACATCCTTATGTGGATTCCAAGGGAAATTTCGGAAAGCAGTATTCAAGGGACATGAAATATGCTGCTCCCCGTTATACGGAAGTTAAGCTGGATAAAATATGTGAGGAGCTTTTCAGGGACATAGACAAAAATACCGTGGAGTTTGTGGACAACTATGACGGTACATTGAAGGAACCGGTTCTTTTACCGTGCACTTTTCCCAGCATTCTGGTCAATGCGAACCAGGGTATTGCCGTTGGTATGGCCAGCAATATTTGCAGTTTTAATCTTGTCGAGGTTTGCAAAACAACAATTGAGTATATTAAAAATGAGGATGCGGATATTCTTGAGCACTTGAAGGCACCGGATTTCCCCACGGGAGGACAGTTGATATTCAATGAAAAGGACATGCGGGAGATATATGAAACCGGAAGAGGAAGCTTTAAGGTCAGGGCAAAGTACAGATATGACAGGAAAAACAGTTGCATTGAGATATTTGAGATTCCTTACACAACATCTTCCGAGGCTATTATTGATGCAATTGTAGAGCTGGTAAAGAGCAACAAGATCAAGGATATTGTAGATGTCAGGGATGAGACGGATTTAAACGGACTTAAGATAGCGCTGGATATAAAAAAGAGTACCGACCCTGATGCATTGATGAACAAGCTTTATAAGCTCACACCGCTGCAGGATACCTTTAGCTGTAACTTTAACATATTGGTTAACGGTCGACCCAGAGTAATGGGAATAAAGAATATTTTAAGCGAATGGATTGCTTTCAGGGTAGACTGCATAAAAAGACAGACCCTGTTTGACATTGATAAAAAATCGGATAAGCTTCATCTTTTACTGGGATTAAAGAAGATACTTCTTGATATTGACAAGGCTGTCAGCATTATCAGAAATACCGAGGAGGAAGCCCTTGTGGTTCCCAACCTTATGAAGGGTTTTGACATTGATCAGGTTCAGGCTGAGTTTATTGCAGAGATAAAGCTCAGGAATCTTAACAAGGAATATATTATAAACCGGATCAGTGAGATTGAAAATCTTCAGAAGGAAATTGCAGAGTTAAAAGATTTACACGGCAGTGAGAAAAAAATCAAGAAAGTTATTATAAAACAGTTGGAGGACGTTGCTAAAAAATTCGGGCAGCCCAGGCGTACCGAGATTATTCATGAGGAGCACGTTGAGGAGATTACCAGTGATCATCTGATTGAGGATTATAACCTGAAGCTGTTCCTTACCAAGCATAACTATCTGAAAAAGATTCCTTTAACATCCTTAAGGAACAGTCCGGAGCACAAGCTAAAGGATGACGACTTTATCATGCAGGAGATTGAAACCCATAACAAAGCTGATTTGCTTCTGTTTTCAAACAAGCAGACGGTGTACAAGCTTAAGATATTTGAGATTGAAGACTGCAAGGCAAGCAGTCTTGGAGAGTATCTGGCCAATCTTCTGGAACTGGAAAACGGCGAAGAAATAATATATATGGCTGCAACCGACGATTACAAAGGCTATATGATTTTTGCCTATGAAAACGGTAAGGTGGCAAAGATAGATATGGGCAGCTATGCTACGAAGACAAACAGAAGGAAGCTTTCCAATGCTTATTGCGGATTATCACCGGTTGTATATATGGACTACATTATAGAAGATGTTGAGTTGGTTGCATTCAGCAGCTTGAACAAGGTTTTGATTTTCAATACCGATAAAATAAATTCGAAGTCCACCAGGGATTCTCAAGGGATTCAGGTTTTGAAGGCGAAAAAAGGCAGTACTATGACCAGAATAAAAAGGATTGATGAAGTATCCTTTAAGGATCCGGATTATTACAGAACGAAAAATATCCCGGCAATAGGATGCTATTTGAAAGACGAAGACATTGAGGACGGGCAGATAAAGATTGAGTTATAAATTGCGAGCTTTCTTGCTGCCTTTATAAGTTAAAGAAAATATAGAAGCAGCAATGCTTTTGAATATTTTACCTAACCTTTGTTTAGCTATATAACGTTATCTTTTTCTATAAAAGACATTAGGATTGAGGTGTATTTTATGCACAAGTTTCAGCTTGTGTCCGATTACAAGCCTTGCGGAGACCAGCCTGAAGCAATAGACAGGCTGGTTGAGGGAATAAATATGGGATATAGGGCTCAAACCCTTTTGGGTGTTACCGGATCGGGAAAAACCTTTACCATGGCAAATGTCATTGAAAGGGTTCAGAAGCCTACCCTTGTGATAGCCCACAATAAAACATTGGCAGCTCAGCTTTGCAGCGAATTTAAGGAGTTCTTTCCCAATAACTGTGTTGAATACTTTGTCAGCTACTACGATTACTACCAGCCCGAGGCTTATATTCCGTCTACGGATACTTATATTGAGAAGGATTCCTCCATTAACGATGAAATTGATAAGCTGAGGCATTCTGCTACTGCTGCTTTGTTTGAGAGAAGGGATGTTATAATAGTTGCCAGTGTGTCTTGTATATACGGATTGGGTGACCCTGAGGATTATACTGACCTTATGCTTTCTCTAAGACCGGGTATGATAAGGGAGAGGGATGAGGTCATCAGGAAGCTGGTGGATATTCAGTATGAAAGGAACGATATTGATTTTAAGAGGGGAAAGTTTAGGGCAAGGGGAGATATTCTTGAGATATTTCCTGCGTCTTCTTCCGATAAGGTTATACGTGTCGAATTCTTCGGAGATGAAATTGAACGGATAACAGAGATTGATTCCCTTACCGGAGAAATTACCGGGGTTATGTCCCATGCGGCTATATTTCCTGCGTCTCACTATGCCACAACCCGGGCCAAAATGGACAGGGCCATTGAATCAATAGAGCAGGAATTGGAGCAACGCCTGAAGGAGTTAAGATCTGAAGGAAAGCTTTTAGAGGCACAGAGGCTTGAACAGAGGACAAGGTATGATATGGAGATGATGCAGGAGGTAGGCTTTTGTCAGGGAATAGAAAACTACTCAAGGCATATTAGCGGAAGAAAGCCCGGAAGTGCTCCCTATACTCTTATCGATTATTTTCCCGATGACTATTTGATGATTATAGATGAATCCCATGTAACGGTTCCCCAGATAGGGGCTATGTACAACGGGGACAGATCAAGGAAGGAATCGTTGGTAGAGTACGGTTTTAGATTACCGTCGGCTTTTGACAACAGACCTCTTAAGTTCGAGGAGTTTGAGAAGAGGATAAACCAGGTTATATTTGTAAGTGCAACACCGGCCAATTATGAAAAACAGCATTCCAAGCAAATAGTGGAGCAAATTATAAGGCCCACAGGTCTTTTGGATCCTGAGGTAGTGGTAAAACCCGTAAAAGGACAGATTGATGACCTAATAGGAGAAATAAATCAGAGAGTTGAGAAAAAACAGCGTGTACTGGTTACCACCCTGACAAAGAAAATGGCGGAGGATCTTACGGATTATTTGAATGAGATGGATATTAAGGTTAAATATCTCCATTCGGATATTGATACCATTGAAAGGATGGAAATAATCCGCGATTTGAGACTTGGGGTTTTTGATGTCCTTGTAGGTATAAACCTTTTGAGGGAAGGATTGGATTTGCCTGAGGTTTCCCTTGTGGCGATTTTGGATGCCGACAAGGAAGGTTTTCTGCGTTCTGAAACTTCATTGATTCAGACCATTGGAAGAGCCGCCAGAAATGTTGAGGGAAAGGTTATAATGTATGCGGATAATGTGACCGAATCGATGAAAAAGGCCATTGACGAGACAAACAGGAGAAGAGGAATACAATCGGAGTATAACCGAAAGCATGGAATTACTCCCAAGAGTATTCAAAAGGGCATCAGGGATGTAATTGAGATTTCGAAGGTTGCGGAAGAGGATGCCAAGTACTTTGTCCGTGGCGATAAGGAGTCCATGAACAAGGAAGAGATAGAGAGCATTATCAATAAGCTCGAGAAGGAAATGAAGAATGCAGCAGCACAACTTCAGTTTGAAAGAGCAGCAGAACTGAGAGACAAAATTATAGAGCTAAAAAAGAAAATAGAGTAGCTTGAAGAAAACAGAATAGCTTGCATTACTCTAAGAGATAGACTTCGACCAGCTGTATTCCGAATTGATAAGCTTTTCTGTTAATGACTGTTTCTCCGGGTTTGTCTTCTCCGAAAAAGATATCTATTTTATTTCCCTTAATTAAACTGCCGGTGTCCTCCGCAATATATACTCCGTTTAGATGACTGTAAGCTTCCGGGAAAGTAATGTATACTTTGCTTCCCAGAGGGATAACCTTAGGATCGACAGCAACGGTTCTTCCCACTGTGGCACGGGTTCCGGAGGCTGTAATTCCGTATGCGGGATGTTCTCTTGTTTTGCGGCAGCTACTATAGGATAAATCATATGCCGTGGCAGTCATATGAAATTTTCTTTTGCTGAGTTTTATCAACTCAGAAGCATCCATTTTCTTTAATTCCGAATAGGATGCATCGATTTTGGATTCAACCTTTGAACTGCCTCGTGATGCCAGTTTGGGTGCATCCAATGCAGGCTTCTTAATATTTGAATCGAAAGGAATTTCAACAGAACAAATAAGGTTATTCGGTAGAGGGGCACTTTTTATTGTTTCATATGTCATTTTCTTATCGTCATGAAAACTGCCTTCCTGCAATTCCATATCGGATGAAGTTAACTGAGCGCATTCCATGGGATTAATTAAGCTGTTATTTATATCGAGTTGAGCTTTTTCGGTTACACCTTTGCTGGCGTAAATAAGCAAAAGTGCCATTGCTGACCCTGTTGCAACGTTTTTAAGGCTTATGCTGTTATTATCCAATAAAGCTTGACTGTAGGATTTTAATACTGACAAAACGGAGCCTGACTTAGATGAAAAAACAGAAGCGTCTACCTTTCTCAGTATTTCGTTGAGCACTTCGGGATAATTCAATGTCAAACGGTCTGCTTTCATAAGAATTTCTTCAAGAAGTTCAGGGTAGTTCAGACTTTTTATATCTTCTTCTGTTAAGAAAACCGGCAGATATTTCATAGCACCCTCTGAATAGTTGTTAATAAGCGGTGAATTGGACATGATGTAGTTTTCTTTTTTCATAACATTACCCCCCACGACAGGCACATTTTGACGACATAAAAGTAGAAACAATAAATATATATGATGTATAATCTATATTATAATAAAAATTTCCTTCCATTTAAAGTACAAATTATACGATATATGAAAATTATGCAAATAATTATTATTTTTTTAATGCAATTTGCATGAAAATTATCATGGGAAATTTTTTTACATAAAAAATACTCATCCAATAAAATATTCATTCAATTATTAAAAAAAGAGTTTATGGCTGTTTTAATAATTAAAAAATATTCGAACAAATGTTTGAATTTTAAAATATTTTTGATATAATAAAAAAATAAATTTTGATTTGAGCAGGTGTGTGTTATGAAAAGAGACAATATTGTTGTTAAAGGTGCGAGAGAGCACAATTTAAAAAATATAGATGTTGAGATTCCAAGGGACAAGTTTGTGGTTATTACCGGTATCAGCGGTTCGGGTAAATCGTCTCTGGCCTTTGATACAATATACGCCGAGGGGCAAAGACGTTATATCGAATCGTTATCTGCTTACGCAAGGCAGTTTTTAGGGTTGATGGAAAAGCCCGATGTTGATTATATTGATGGCTTGTCGCCGGCTATATCCATAGACCAGAAAACTACCAGCCGAAATCCCCGTTCCACTGTCGGCACGGTTACGGAAATATACGATTACCTGAGATTATTATATGCCCGAATAGGTATTCCCCATTGCTACTCCTGCGGAAAAGAAATTTCCCAACAGACAGTGGATCAAATGGTGGATAAAATTATGGGGCTTGAGGAAGGTACCAGGATTCAGCTTCTCGCTCCAGTGGTTCGAGGACGAAAAGGTGAGTACCATAAGCTTATTGAGGATATAAAAAAGAGCGGTTATATAAGAGTCAGGGTTGATGGAGAAATAATGGACGTAAATGATTCCATTAACCTTGAGAAAAATAAAAAGCACAGCATAGAAATTGTAGTGGACAGGCTTGTGGTCAGACCGGATATTCAAAAGAGGCTTGCGGATTCTATTGAGACGGTGCTTCATTTGAGCAGTGGTGTGCTGATTGTTGATGTTATTGGCAAGGAAGAGCTTTTATTCAGTCAGAATTTTGCGTGCAGTGAATGCGGTATCAGCATAGAAGAACTAACTCCCAGGATGTTTTCATTTAACAATCCCTATGGAGCTTGTCCTACCTGCAGTGGTTTGGGATCGTTGTTAAAAATTTCGCCCGACCTTGTGATACCCGATAGGAGGCTGTCTTTGGCCGAAGGTGCCATCAGTGTGGGAGGCTGGAATATATCGAACGAGGACGGGTATGCCCGGATGTATATTAATGCTTTAGCAAGGCATTACAATTTCAGCGTGAATACACCGATTCAAGATCTTCCTTCGGAAATTGTGGATATAATATTGTACGGAAATAACGGTGAGAAAATAAAGATAGATTATGAACGGGAGTATGGAAAAGGCTCGTTCATGGCCAGCTTTGAAGGTGTTATTAACAGTATGGAGAGACGATATAAAGAAACACAGTCTGAGAGTATGAAGCAATACTATGAAGGATTCATGAGCACTAACCCGTGTCCCGAGTGTAAGGGGGCAAGGCTTAAAAAAGAAAGTCTAGCGGTTACTGTTGGAGGTAAAAACATATATGAGATATCCACGATTCCGGTCGGGGAATTGAAACATTTTTTTGACGGCTTGAAGCTTACGGAAAAACAGAAGCTCATTGCCCATCAGATATTGAAAGAAATCAATGCAAGATTGGGATTTTTAGTGGACGTGGGTCTGGACTATCTTACTTTGTCAAGAGCGGCAGGAACTCTGTCCGGGGGAGAAGCCCAGAGGATAAGGCTTGCCACTCAAATTGGATCCGGTCTTATGGGAGTGGTGTATATACTGGACGAGCCTAGCATAGGTCTTCACCAGAGGGATAATGACAAGCTGCTTGCTACTCTCAAAAAAATGAGGGATTTGGGAAATACTCTTTTGGTTGTTGAGCATGATGAAGACACCATGTATGCGGCCGATTATATTATTGATATGGGACCCGGTGCAGGGATCCACGGTGGGGAAATAGTTGCAAAAGGCACTGTTGAAGAGATAAAGCAAAATCCCGATTCCATAACAGGACAGTATCTCAGTGGAGTTAAAAAAATAGAAATTCCCCAAAAAAGACGCCAACCCAACGGAAAGTGGCTGGAGGTTATAGGAGCCAGAGAGAATAATCTTAAAAATATTAACGTAAAAATACCTTTAGGAGTGTTTACCTGTGTAACCGGTGTTTCAGGTTCCGGAAAGAGTTCTTTGGTGAATGAAATATTATATAAAAAGCTTGCCAACGAACTCAACAGAGCAAAACAGATACCGGGTGAGCATGATAATATTATAGGACTTTCGAACCTTGACAAGGTAATAAATATCGATCAGTCGCCTATAGGTCGTACCCCAAGGTCCAATCCGGCTACGTACACAGGTGTTTTTGACATTATAAGAGAGTTGTTTGCTTCCACTACTGAGGCAAAAATGAGAGGGTATAAGTCCGGAAGATTTAGCTTTAATGTTAAAGGAGGACGTTGTGAGGCTTGCCAGGGGGACGGAATAATAAAAATTGAGATGCATTTTTTACCGGATGTTTTTGTACCCTGTGATGTTTGCAAGGGAAAAAGATATAACCGGGAAACCCTTGAAGTAAAGTATAAGGGTATGAATATAGCAGAGGTTCTTAATATGACGGTTGAGGATGCCCTGGAGTTTTTTAAGAACGTACCGAGAATAAAGAATAAAATGCAGACATTGTATGATGTGGGGCTGGGTTATATAAAACTGGGACAGTCTTCTACAACCCTTTCCGGAGGAGAGGCACAGAGGGTTAAGCTTGCCACCGAGCTTTCAAAAAGAAGTACGGGAAGGACAATGTATATTCTGGATGAACCGACAACAGGACTTCATATTGCTGATGTTCACAGGCTTATAGGTATTCTCCACAGGTTGGTTGAGGCGGGAAATTCTGTGCTGGTTATAGAACACAATCTTGATGTCATAAAAACCGCCGATTATATTATCGATTTGGGTCCCGAAGGAGGTAACAAAGGCGGAACGTTAGTTGCCCAAGGTACTCCGGAGGAAATTGTGAAGGTTGAAGAATCATATACGGGACAGTTCTTAAAAAAGATTTTGAAGTGAATGGTAAGTAAAAATAAGGGACATGAATAAAAACAAAGATGTTACCCTTTACGATGATTTATATAAGAGTTATTTATGAATACAAAACGAAAAAGGAATCGAAGATTATTAGACCGGTATTATAGATATATGTTATACTTATATTGAAGGAAGGCGGTTTATATTTACATTATATGTTGTGAAGTTTATATAGGATTTTCAAAAATGAGTTTATTTTGAAATTAATAGATTATTAATTTGTGGTATTAAAAGTGACGATAGTAATATTAATGTAGGGAAATGAAAGTAAATATTGTTGATAAATCATGGGAATTATTATATTTTTATATGTGATATGGTTATATATTTAGACATGGAAGTTAATTGTTGCTGCATTTTTAGACTGGCTAAGAAAAGGAGATGATAACTATGATGATGTGTTCAATGTGCAAGGAGAACCTGGCCGTTGTTTTTATAACCAAAATAGTTAATGGCAAGCAAACACAGGAAGGATTATGTTTTTCTTGTGCCAAGAAAAAGGGAATTCAGCCGATAAATCAGATATTGGAACAGACCGGTATTTCTGAGGATGAAATAGATGATTTAAACAAACAGATGGGCAGTTTTTTAGAGGAAATGAGCATGAACAATGGCGATGAAGATGGGAATGACATGGATATGCCCGGTAATGCCGGCTCATTGTTAAACTTTATTAACAAATCCTTTTTTAAGTCTGCCGAAAATTCGGGATCAAAGGATTCAAAAGACATAAAGGATGAAGATAAGGAAGAAAAGGATAACAAAAACAATAGCACAAGGACAAAAACCCAGGAGAAAAAGATACCGAAAAAGAAAAAGTTCCTTGATGCATACGGCATAAATTTGACGGCGAAAGCCAAAGAAGGGAAAATAGACCATGTCATCGGAAGAGAACGGGAAATTGAACGAGTGATCCAGATTTTGAATAGAAGAACTAAAAATAATCCTGTATTGATAGGTGAACCTGGGGTAGGAAAAACAGCTATAGCGGAGGGATTTGCACTTAAAATTGCACAGAGGGATGTTCCGGCTAAGCTGTTCAATATGGAGGTCTACGTTTTGGATCTTACCGGCATAGTGGCAGGAACACAGTTTAGGGGACAGTTTGAAAGCCGAATGAAAGGTATCATTGAAGAATGCAAAGCCTTGGGAAATATTATTCTGGTTATAGATGAGCTTCACAACATAATGGGAGCAGGAGAGGCCGAAGGAGCTATGAATGCTGCCAATATTTTAAAGCCTGTTCTTGCCAAGGGTGAGATTCAGGTAATAGGTGCTACAACCTTAAATGAGTACAGGAAGTATATTGAGAAGGATTCTGCACTGGAAAGAAGGTTTCAGCCTGTTTTGGTAGATGAGCCGACAGTTGAAGAAACGATAGAAATACTAAGAGGTATTAAAGGGTATTATGAGAGCTACCACAGGGTTAAAATTTCCGACGAAGTATTAAGGGCTGCAGCTATACTTTCCGAGAGGTATATTACAGACCGGTTTTTGCCGGATAAGGCAATTGACGTTTTGGATGAGGCAGGTTCAAGGGCTAATATAAAAAATGTAGGGCTTGTAGAGTTTGAAGCCTTAAAGGAAGAATTGAGAAAAGTACAGGAGGAAAAGGAAAACGCTATTTCGGCGGACTCCATAGAGGATTATCAAAAAGCTGCTGATCTTAAGGTAAGGGAATGCAAGCTACTTCAGCAGATAAAGGAAATTGAGTATAAAAATAAGGATATGGAAATGACGCTGGAGGATGTGGCATATGTAATAGAATCCTGGACCAAAATACCCGTTCAACGCCTTACAGAGATTGAGGCACAAAAGCTGCTTAATCTTGAGCAAAGGCTTCATAACAGGGTTATAGGACAGGATAAAGCCGTATCCAGTGTGGCAAAAGCTATAAGAAGAAGCAGGGCGGATTTTAAGAAAAAGAAAAAACCGGCATCCTTTATATTTGTAGGACCTACCGGCGTAGGTAAGACGGAGCTGGTCAGGGCACTGGCTGTAGAGCTCTTTGAAAGTGAAGAGGCTCTAATAAGGTTCGATATGTCCGAATATATGGAGAAACATACGGTATCCAAATTGATTGGAGCACCTCCGGGATATGTGGGATACGATGAGGGCGGTCAACTGACGGAAAAGGTAAGAAGAAAGCCTTATTCGGTTATACTGTTGGATGAGATAGAAAAAGCCCATCCGGATGTATTTAATATGCTTCTGCAAATTTTAGAGGACGGAAGGGCAACGGACAGTCACGGAAGAACCGTAAGCTTTGAAAACACGGTATTGATAATGACATCCAATGCCGGTACCAGTCTTAAGGCAAATGGCATAGGTTTTGCCAATGACAACTATATAGCTCTTGAAAATAAAATAAAGGATGTTCTGAAGGAGACCTTCAGACCTGAGTTTCTAAACAGAATAGATGAGATAATAATATTTAATGAACTCAGTCAGGAAGAACTCAAGCAAATAATAGACTTGATGCTTAAGGATGTTGTTGAAGAGGTAGAAAATAAAAATATGACCATTAGTTTCAGCGATGACGTGAAAAAGTTCATTCTCGAAAAGGGCTATGATCCCAAGTATGGTGCAAGGCCGTTGAGAAGGACAATACAAAAATATATAGAGGATGAGCTCACCGACCTGTATCTTAAGGGTGTTTATAAGGAAGGAAGCAATATTGATGTTGATGTGGAAAACGGAAATATTGTTTTTCGGTAGGCATTTGTTTTAGAAGGTCCAAATGGCTCAGAGACGGTGAAGTTGTAAAAAATGGTTTGGGGGTAGATAAAATAATTATCTACCCCCTTTATATAAAAGGCTGTGTATGAAAAAATGTTATAGATTTCCTCTATTGAATTGCTTTTCTCAAGCTCTATTATTATTATATCATAAAAAAGCCTGACTGATTATTACGATTTTATTAATTTTAGTAAACATCATAATACAATGGTTGGAATTCCTCAATTTATAATAAAAGTAAAAAATAAAAGACCGGGAATTAAATAACCCGGGCTTGCCTGTTTACCATGACCTAAAATCCATTTTGCTTCCAAAACTTCTGCTCTTTGAAAAACCGTTGCCATAGCTTTTCCTTTGCTGCTTTTTAGCTGTTCTGCAGCTTGAACACCTTTGAGGTTCATTCATGAATCCTTTTTCCTTGTAAAAATCCTGTTCTCCTTGGGTAAAAATAAACTCCGAATTACAATCTTTACATATCAAAGTTTTGTCTGCCATATTGCATTACCTCCTTAAATCTTGGGAATTAACTGATTTTGACTTTTTCTCCATATCATTAAGGAGGTACAAGTCCAAAATTAATTAATTCTTTATTGATATTATTAACCGTCAAAAATTTCTTTATACATTTTTTGATGAAATTATCAAACATGACCACAATACGACCTGCTAACTTTTGGAAGTGATTTGTGTTATAATAAAATTGTAGAAATACCCCTTAAAATTCTATAGTGTGCGTATTTCTATTAAAGGAGTGAAAATGCTTGTTTGTAAACCATGTTGATAAAAAAGACATTAAAGAGGAAGTTAGCTCTGTTGCAGACATAATAAAAAAAATACAAAAGGGAGATTTACAGCTCAAGGAAGAGTTTATTAAAGATAATTTGACCTATATTTTAAGATCCGTATCCAATGCTTTGGGAACTGTAGTGGATGATAAAAACAGTGAAGAGTTCAGTGTGGGCTTGTCGGCTTTTAATGAAGCTATTGACAGATATGACCCTTTAAAAAACGATAATTTTTTTCAGTACTCCTTTATGGTTATAAAAAGCAGATTGATTGATTATATCAGAAGCAACAGCAAGCATAACAAAGTCTTGCCTTTTTCTTATATTGAGGAGTCCGTCCATTTTGAAGGTAAGTTTTTAACCTCCGATACATCCAGACAATTTGAAAATATTGAAGTAAGGCAGGAGCTGGAGACTTTTGAACGAAACTTGCAGCAGTTTGGAATTTCTTTGAAGGACTTGGTGATATCTTCTCCCAAGCATAAGGATTCAAGGCTTCTGTTAATTAAAATAGCTAAAATAATTGCCGGTAATAATGACATGTATAAAAAACTGATTGTAAAAGGGTACGTACCCTTGAAAGATTTATTGAATTATATAAAGGTTAATCGCAAAACCATTCAAAGAAACAGAAAATTTATAATAGCTGTTACCTTAATTTTGCGAAGTAACCTGTACGACTTGAAGGAATATATATTGGGCTTCGAAAAGGAGGGAAAATATGAATAATATCGGCACAATTATTAAAATAGATGGAAATGAAGCCATTGTAATGACCGATGAATGCGTCTTTAAAAAAGTGAAAAGAGAAGACGATATGTATTTGGGGCAGAAGATACTTGTTCAAGATGAAGACCTGACCTCCGGCAGTAGAAAACTAAATTATTATATTGGAATTTTGGCAAGTATGGCGGCTGTATTTATAATGGTTTTTTCGTATTTTACTTTCAGTCAGCAAAAGGGTATTTATGCATATGTTGATGTAGACATTAATCCCAGTCTTCGGTTTTTAATTAACGGTAACGGAAAAGTTGAGGCAGTAAAACCTATAAATGATGATGCGAGGAATATAATGAAGGATTTGGATTTTGAAGACAAGACTTTGAAAGAAGCGATTTTATCATTAATTGATATATCAATGGAAAGAGGTATTATTGTTGACGGTCAGGCAAATCATATTTTAATTTGTGGCTCCATAAATGGGAATTATAACGGTAAAAGCAAGGATAAACCGTTGAGCGAGAAAGGAATTGATGATCTGCTATATGAAATTGAAAAGGATATAGACAAGGCTTATAATGGGAAGATTCAATCCGAAGCAGTGCGGGTTACGTCCAAATTCATGGAAGCATCGAAGAACAACAATATTTCCATGGGTAGATGCCTGATTTACGAGAAGGCAAAGGAAATGGGCCTGAATTTGTCACTGGAAGAACTGAAATCGGATAGGCTTGCTGATATTTTGGAAAAGTATAAGATTGATTTTAGCGAATTAGGGAATTCTTCAATCAAGGTGTCCGCAACACCCGATTTGCAACATATATCAACATCGGAACCAACATTGATACCGACACCGGAGTCAACGGAAAAGTCTGCGGAAATGCAAGAACCCTTATCAACACCTAGCGTAACAGATTCCACCGGGCCGTCAATAACATCAGATGTTGTGCTACAGCCCACTAAGGCCGTTTCACAAAATCCGGTGGTAACGTCAAAAACGGAAGCAACAGGCAAAGCGGCAATAGCGCCTTCCCAAACACCGGCGCCGAGACCTACTTCCGCGAAAAAAGGAAATGGCACCGGACTTAGGGGAGAATACTATGACAATATGGATTTAACCTTGTTTAAATTTACCAGGGTTGATCCTGTTATTGATTTTGATTGGGGTGAGGGTTCCCCGGCAGATTCAATTAATGAGGATTCTTATTCTATAAGGTGGACAGGCAAGGTTGAGCCGTTATATTCGGAAACATACACTTTCTACACTTGTACCGATGACGGAGTGAGACTATGGGTAAACGGTACTCTTTTGATTGATAAATGGCAAAGCCAGTCAGCTACTGAATACAGCGCAAAGATTGACCTTGAAGCGGGTAAAAAGTATGACATTAAAATGGAGTATTATGACCATAGAAGGGGCGCATCGGCAAAGCTTATGTGGTCGAGTCTTAGCCAGGAGAAGGAAGTAATACCTACAAGTCAATTATACCCTTCTGACGAGCCTTTGCCTCCACAACCGGATAACGGTTTGAAAGCGGAGTATTTTGGGGATAGAGAATTGAAGGATTTGAGGCTCGAAAGGACGGACAAAGTAATTGATTTTGATTGGCAGAGAAACTACCCCGTCTCAGACATAAAAGAGGGAAGATTTTCTGTAAGGTGGACCGGTAAAATACAATCAAAATATACAGAGGAATATACCTTCCATACGGTTTCCGATGACGGAGTCAGGGTATGGGTAGACAATGTCCTTATAATTGACAACTGGAATAAGCAGGAGGACAAGGTTGAAACGACAGGAAAGTTTGAATTCAAGGAAGGAAAGCAGTATGATATTAAGATTGAGTATTTTAACTATGGCGGACCGGCATCTCTGAAGCTTTTGTGGTCAAGCAAAAGACAGGAAAAACAGGTTGTACCTTCGAAATATCTGTTTACATATTAATTAATGTTAATTAATTAAGGGACAGAATTTGCAGATTTGCAGTATCTGTCCCTTTACTTTAGCAATATGATGAAGAATAAAATGATTATAATTTATCAGGCCGGTTGTGACGGAATTTTTTATAATATTTGAGCAATAATGTTAATAATCCAGGCAGCTACAGAAAGGACAAGCATAAGAATTCCGATTACCATGCCTGCAATTGCCATTCCCTTCTTTGAAGAATTGAGTCCTTTGCTGCCGTATATTATTGCCAGAGATCCAAAAAGAACACCTAATATGGCCATAAACCATCCGGCCAATGATAATAACCCGAATATTAAACCGAATTTTGCATTGCTGCTGGTATCATGGGTTTTTACCGGTATTGGCTGATTTTGAACGGGATTAGGCTGATACCCGGATATCGGTGAGACATTTGATTGTTGGCTGTACTCACTCTCATTAGGTAATGGCTGTTTAAGCAGTTCGATTAAGTGATTTATTTTTTCTCTTAATGAAGCTTTAACAAGTGCTCCGAAAAAGCCGTCAAGCCCCATCTCACCGGAATAAACGCCGGGAAGCCAAGCAAATTTCAACCATGCTTCTATTGTTAGGGTTCCGTTAACATAACTGGTTTTAATAAATTGAGGACTGGTTAAAACGCCACTTCCAAGTTTCCATACGTTTTCACCTTTATAAGCCGTAAATTTGAATCCTTCTTTCGCCATAAAATCATTGATGATATAATTTACAAAGTCAGCAGGTTTGTTAAGTACAATACTGTTTATGTAACGTGCCAATATAAACCCCTCCTTATGGATTTTTATAAAAACATCTATTCTTATATATCATACCGATTGACCGAAAGTCAAGATTTTTTTATCTTGCTCTTCTTCAAGCTTTTCTTTGTACTTTTGCATAATAATATCAAAAAGCTGTTTGTTTACCGTTCCGGTCACTTTGTAATTATTTGCTTTCTGAAATTTTATAACACTTCTTTTAAGGTTATCTTCAAATTTTCCGCTGGGCCAGTCATGAAAATACCCTAGTTTTTTCAAAGCCTTCTGAACCTTAAGAACATCTGAACCCACGTCTCCGCTTTTTAAAACCTTAAAGGGACGGTTCTTTTGAACGATAGTGACGGTAGTGCCATAAGGAACGGTGTTGTAAAGTTCCCTGGCACTTTTATTGTACATTCTGATACAGCCGTGGGAAGCGTTTTGCTTTCCTATAAACCAAGGATATTTTGTTCCGTGTATACCATACTTACCCCAAGGTACGTTAAGTCCCATCCATGAACCTCCAAAGCTTCCACCCCAGTCAGACTTGCTTATTATTTTCCATGTTCCTTCCGGAGAGGGGGTTTCGGGTTTTCCGCCGGATACCATGTAGGTTTTCACCAGGATTCCGTCTTTGTATAGATATAGCCTTAGCTCATCTAAATTAATGTATATATGATATCCTTCTTTCCGAATATTGCCCTCGGTAAACTCATCTTGTATGCCTTCACTGGTTACATATAACCCATCATTGGAAGGATGAAAGTCATCTAAAATCAATATATTGCTCCATATTGTATATAAGATGAACAAAGATATCGATATTATTAAGACCGGCAAGACTTTTTTTTTCAATAACATCACCATAATTATAGACTGATAACTGTTTAATTATATGATTAAATGAGCTTGGACTATAATACTAAGCATTATAAACCGATAATTAAAATAGGTAGAATGGATTTAAAGAGAAAGTATATATCCTGTATTTTGGATATTAAATTAAATATAATAATTGAATATTATACGGAAATAGATTGTATATAGTTTGGTATAATGTTAAAATTCGATTAGGATTATTTTATTAGGGAGGGATATATGTGTCCAAGGCCATAAGGGAACAGATTGTGAGGGTGTCAAAGCTCATGTATGAACGATCTATGGCAAATGCTTTTGAAGGTAATGTGTCCATGCGGGACGGTAACAGTATTTATATAACACCTAGCAGAATCTGCAAAGGTTTTTTAAATGAAGATATGATAGTTAAGACCGACATGAACGGTAATGTTTTGGAAGGGATGTACAAGCCTTCTTCAGAAATAAAGCTTCATATAGCTGCATATAGAAAAAGGGAAGACATATGGTCTGTGGTACATGCGCACCCACCTTATGCTACGGCCTTTGCTGTGGCAAATAAACCTATTGAGACTAAGGGATATGCTGAGATGATCATGCTTTTCGGAAAGGTTCCGGTTTCCGAATACGGTACTCCAACCACTGATGAGATATATCGCGGTATGGAAGAGTGTTTGGTGGATTATGATGTCATACTTCTGGCCAACCATGGAATTGTTGCTGTGGGAAGGGATTGCTTTGATGCATTTTATAAAATGGAAGCTGCGGAAACCATGGCAAAAACTTTGATATTGGCAAAAATCTTGGGAGGAGAAAAGGAGATTCCGGACGATAAACTAAAAGTATTGGATGAGCTGAGGGAAAAATTTGAAAATCAAAAACTATAGTTGATTAGCAGTTATAAGCATAAGTTATTGCCAATATAAAGCAGTTTAAAATAATCTATTTAAATGCTTTATAATATGATATATTATTATTAGTATACATAATTAATATATTATAATTTTGTCTTATAAATGCATGTCGTAAAGGTAGTTTTAGGTAGTTTAGAAATTAATACAGGAGTGATGTTATGAGCTTTTTTACTGATTTGCTGATGGAGATGGATCCGATCGGAATAGCAATCATATGTATTATTATTGCTATTTTTGTGTTTTCCTTTGTTGTCAATCTTACAGTACGGAAAAGATACATTGCAATATTGGATGATCTTGAAAAAAGCTGTAGCAATAAGGCTGAGAAGTTTAAAACTTCTTTACTTAATAATATCGTTGAAAGCTACAAAAGTGCAGCAAAGGGCAACTATAATGAGGTTAATACCCAGGCTATAATTGAAAACTGCTTCAATACGCGGTTAAGAATTTTACTGGTTTGTGAAAAGTTTGTGAAACATACGGTTTCATTATTAATCAGTTTGGGACTGTTGGGTACATTTTTGGGACTAAGCCTTGCAGTTAGTGAATTGGTGGAAGTGTTTAACACAATTATGCAGTCCGATGCCGTTTCCGACCCGACTTTTTCAAGCAGTTTTATTAATGATTTGATACCTTCGGTTTACGGGATGGGGGTTGCTTTCACTACCAGTCTTTTCGGTTTGGGATGTTCCATAGTTTTTTCTCTTGTGACGATTATATTTAGTGCTGAGGAAGCCCGCGAAAATTTAATGGTGCGCATTGAAGAATATCTTGATAATACTGTGGCTCTCGTTATTGCAAAGGATAAGGAAACTGAGTACACCATCATGAATAAAATTTTAAGAGATACCTTTGTTGAGTTCGGAGAGAAAATTGAAAGTGCCCTTAAGCAGACGGTGGATACCTTTGGAGAAAAATTAACCGGTGTGGCTATGGAGGTAAATATTACATCAAAAGCTTTGGATAACACTGTTGAAAAGTTTGACCAGTCCTTAAAGAATTTCAGTGAAAACATTAAGGACTTTACCGAGTTCAACAATAATCTCAAAAATAACATTGAGAAAATGGACGTTAGCTTCATAAAAGTAACTGAAGCGCTTTCCGATACTTCTAAGATAATAGTTGAAAATTACAATGCTATTGAAAACTTCTCAAAGGATATTAAGGGAGCAGCTGAGGAGATTACCTCATATAACCGGCAGGTAGTTCAGGATGTCGGAAACATAGTTGAAGAGGTTAAGACCACTGTTTCATCAATTAAAGAATTGGGTGAAGCAATAAAGAGTGACCTGAGCACAAGGACCGGTGAAATTAAGGATTATCAGGAGAAATTCAGTGCTCTGGCGGCAAAATTGAGTGAAGAGGTAAACAAATTAGGTGAAAAAACTGCCGAGGCATTCTCGAAAACTCTTGATGAAAGTTCTCAGACGGTTTCAAACAAGTTGGCTCAAAGCGTGGAAGAGGTGCTGAAGGAAGTCTTTGATATTATGGATGATTTTAAAGAAAATGAGAAAATCTTGGCAAAGACAATAATGGCACTTCCCGATCAGGTAATAGCATACAATGAAACGGCTGCAGCGCAGGTGGAAAAGCAGCTTGATGAAGTAAAGAGGTTGTTTAAAAAATAGAAATAATTCGGTATAAAAGAAAGCTCTATAAATAATGCTTCAGTGGATGTCAGCTGTGCATTGATGGGAGTGAGATAGAATGAAAATCAGAAGGAGAAACTTTAAAAACATTGAGGAAGCACCGAATTTTTGGCCTTCTTTTACGGATGTAATGTCTACTATAGCTTTAGTACTGTTTTTCCTTATGCTTTTAGCATATATTCAAAATCTTATTACCGGAAGTAATCTGGAATATAAGAAAAAGCAGTTGGCCGATACTCAGCAAATGCTTGAGGAAGCACACTTGGAATTGAGTAATGCAGAAAATGAGTTAAGGCTCAAGAAAAATGAGCTGGAGAAAACCCGGGCGGAGGTTGAACGGGGAAGAATTGAACTGACCTTGTCCCGAGAGGAGATTGACAAACAGAAGGAAATAATTGCAATGAGCAATCAGGAGCTTGCTGAATTGAGGGAAAAGCTTGAGAAAATCGCAGTTTTGCGTCTTGATGTTTTGGAAAAGGTTAAGCAATCAATAGAAAAGGAAATAGGAAAGAAAAATGACCGGGGAGAAGAACTGGTAACTATCGGAGAGAATGCAAACATAATTATAAACGAGAATTTGGTATTTGCACATAATTCCTATAATATAAAAGCTGAAGGAAAGAAGCTTTTAGACCAGTTTGCTGTTGCTTTTGAGAGAATTCTTGATGATAAAAGCATAAGGGATTATATTGACTCAATTAATATTGAAGGTTATACCGATGATACCGGAGATCCTTATTACAACCGGGAATTGTCCACCAAAAGATCGGCAGCGGTTGTAAACTATTTGATGCAATCCAATTCCGGGCTTGAACGAAAGTATGCACAGTATTTTGCAACCGTAGGTTTTTCGGAATACAGGCCCATTGCCTACGGAAACACGGAAGAAGCACGGCAGAAAAACAGGAGAATTGAAATTACCGTTGCCATAAAGGATGCCAACATTCAAAACATCATTAGAGATTATCTTTCCCAGACAGATGAAAGGCTAAATGAGTAGGGGGAATTCTGATGAAAAATAAAACAAAGAAAATTGATATCAGAATATTAAAATATGAGGAGTATGTTAAGAAGCATCCTGAAAAGGCATACGGCTATTATTGCCTTGGAAGGCTTTATTTAATGACCGGAAAGTACAAGCAGGCTGAGGAATATTTTAATAAATCCTTGGCAAAAGACAGTGATTATGTGCTTGCTAAAGTAGGTCTGATAGAGGTAAATGTATTTAAGAAAAAGTTTTTGAAGGCTGTCTATTTGTTTACCAAGTACCGTCGGGATATTATAGATAAATATGTATATAGAGTCAAGTTGGTGCGAGGAGTCAGTTCCTTTTACAGAGAAAGCGATATATTTAGAGCTCAAGGCGGCGGGCTGTTTTCCATGCTTTTACTGAATTATTCGATTTATTATATAAAAAAGCTGGTGGACAAGGAATCCAGCAACATCGTATTGAAGCTTATTTTATGTATGTATTATTTGAAAACGGGAGAAAAGAGCTTTTTCACAATCCAGCTATTTAAAACCTGCGTTTATTGGGATGGCTTGGATGACACCTTGAGATGGGCTCTTATTGAAAGACTGGCGGAATTGGGAGATAAGCTTTATTATGATGTAAATATAGCAAGGAAGTTTTCAACAATACCCGATTCAAAATGCAGCAATGAATATGTCAGCATGATATTCAACACCGCTCTTAAAAAAGGTGATAAAGGCAAAATGGTTCGGGTTTATGAAACTGCCAACAAATACAATATAAATATTTCTACAGAATTGTTATGGCAGTATATTTACTGGAGCAATAAAAATTCGTTTTTCGATCCTTCGGTTTATGACTGCTGCAAAAGACTTATGAAGCTGGGATGGATGGACAAGGTGATAGCCCATATGCTGCTTAAATTTAAGGAGAAGAAGGCAGTAAGGCTTGGAGAGGAAACCGAAAGAGCTTTGAAGGTTTTTGGATACATGGGTTAATCATTGTATCCTGCCTTTTGGTTGATTTTGTCAATTATGTCTTTATGCTCTTGATTTCCCAGCACGGTTTGCGGGTCTAAAGGGGCTTTATGCCCGTTTAATATATTTCTTTGAAGCTTAACTGTAAGGATTCTTTGCAAGGATTCGTTCAATCTTTCTTCCGCTATTTCACCGTTTTTTACGGCTTCCAATATAGCGTTATATGCTTCGTCCAGTGAGGCCGGCATCAATATTATGTCTGCTCCTGCCTTGAAGGCCATGACGGCAGCTTCGGAAGAAGACCAGTACTTACTGATGGCTTTCATATCCATGGCATCGGTTATGATAAGCTTTTCATGGCCCAGTTCTTTTCTCAACAGGTCTGTAAGGATTTCCTCGGATAAAGTGGCGGGAAGGTCTTCGCTGATAACATTGGGAAGCTTAATATGTGCTGTCATGACTCCATCAGCTCCGGATTGGATTCCTTTTTCAAAAGGGATCAGTTCTATTTGCCGGAGTCTTTCTATATCATGGTGTATTACAACCTGATCGTGGTGCGAGTCAAAGGATGTGTCACCGTGCCCGGGAAAATGCTTTATAACTGAACATACCCCTTGATCTTGCATACCTTTGGATATTTCCTGTATCAATGCACCGACCTTATTCGGATCGGAACCGTAAGACCTGTCGCCTATAACAGGGTTTTCGGGGTTGGTGTTGACATCGGCTACCGGTGCAAAGTTCATGTTGAAGCCCAAAGAAGATAATTCTTTTCCCAAGACGGTACCTACCTGATAGGCAAGTTCCGGATCATCTGCAAGACCAATAATATTTGCCGGCGGAATTTTGGTGGAATGCATTTTGGGATTGTTTCCGATTCGGCTAATGCGGCCACCCTCCTCGTCTACAGCAATAAACATCGGAATTTTGCTGTTCTCCTGCATGTCTTTTATAAGTTTTTGAGTCTGAGGAATTGTGTCTATATTTTCACTGAACAGTATTACACCTCCGGGATTGAAGTCCTGAATTTTTTGTACTGTAGTTGCATCCAGTGATTTAATGGAGTGTGATGCACTGCCTTTTCGAAAGGCGACAATGAATATCTGTCCCACCTTTTCTTCTAAAGTCATGGAATTTATCAGATCAATTACTGCTTTTGACTCTTGATCTTCATGATTTTCCTCCGTTGGAAGGGGAGAAGGAGAAAAGGTTATAGTCGGTGTAGGCTCATTACTGTCAGCAGGCGGTGGATTACCGGCATTTCTACTGCAGCCGGTGTAAGCGATGCTTAGAAGTAGGGTTAATATTAGAATGTAGATTCTTTTTTTCATTACGGCACATCCTATTGATTTATTATATTTTTATTATACCAATAATTATGCTGTTTTATCAAAGCCTATACACAATAGTGTATTTATAAATGTAAAACGGCATTTATTGTATTCGGACAAACTATAAAACTGAAAAGAAAGTGGGTATGAAATAACAGTAGATGACAATATTTTACTAGAATATATTGACGCATATAGTTTGATGTGATAATATTGACAATAATTTGAGTAATATACCATAAATAACTAATAATAATTATGCTCGGATTAATAACCTAACTATGAAAAATGAGGGTATATTTATCGGCAAGACACTCTTTATAAAAGCCGGGATATAAGCCGGAAGATATATAAGCAGGAAAAATAAAAACAATGAATGAGGGGGTTGTATGTTTAGTCTTGATAGGTTATTGTCAATTGATGCAGCTGAAATTCCGGAAGTGTCAAAAAAAATAGACAATGAGGAAATAAAACAACTTGTGGATGGTTATCTGAAAAAGACGACAAAATAAGGTATCAGTCATTTCTTCTTTTAAAAAGCCGTTCCGAAAGCTTTGACGATGTTTATCCTTTTTGGGATGTTTTTAGTGAAAAACTCAAAAGTGAAAATTCCTATCAGAGAAGTATAGGATTTATGCTTATTTCTGAAAATGTCAGATGGGATAAGGAAGGTAAATTTGAAAAAATCATGGATGACTACCTTATTAATTTGAATTATGATAAACCCATTATTGTACGCCAGTGTATTCAATCATTACAGAATATCATCCCCTATAAAGAGAATTTGCAATTTACAATAGCCGATAAAATTATGGCCATTGATATTATGAGTGTTAGAGAAACGATGAGTAAGCCTATTTTGACTGATATATTGGAGGTACTTGTAATGATAAGAAAGTATAGGACTAAGGACGAAATTGAAAGCTATATTTTCACAGCATTGAGCGGAGAAATATTGGATAAAAAGTCTGTAAAAAAGATAGCGACAATGATGAAATAGTACATAATGCCGATAAAATATTTGATGGATTAATGCTATCCTTGTTAAAAGGAAGGGGGCGTTTTTTTGAGGAGAATAAGAAACGGATACGAAAGTATGGTTATCACATTTGCATGTATAATACTCTTTATAGCATTATCCAATGGTTTGGGGGGATTTTACTATACCCTGATATCGCTCGGTGTGATAGAAGATTCCCCGACTGTGTTGGCTTTAATTAATTTTGGATTACTAATTTTTGTTTTTGCTTTGAGGTATTACTTAATTTATATATATAAAGGAAGAAGGAACAGAAATACTATGTACGATGATTACGGTCGGTCAGAGGACGAAGAACATCATAAAGAATTGCTGATTAATCGGTATAGAAGAAACAGAGAAGAGGCGGAAGACGGTCAAAAGGCGTATTTGAATTATTGTCCCTTCTGTAACTCAGAAATTGAATACAGCTTTACATATTGTCCTAAGTGTGGGAGATTAATAAGGTGAACAGATTTAAAAAGTTTCCGTCAAAATGCCTTGACATGTGAAGAGGATTAAATTATTATGTTTTTAAGACTAATTAAAGAAGAAACGATGATCAGGAGGAGTAAGCGGTAACGGCTTATTAGAGAGGGGAAATCGGCGGCTGAAAGTTTCCCTTAAGTGACAGACTGCTGAAGGTAGCTTGGGAGTTCTAAAGTTGAAAGGACACAGGTTTAAGTGAAAAAGGTCTAAGTAGACTTTAGCGGTACAGAGCCGTTATTTCGAAGCTTTATAAGGATGTTTCAGTCCTTATGAAGGTTGAGATGCCTATTTTATAATAGGAATTTTGGTGGTAACGCGGAAAAGTGTCTTTCGTCCAATTGTTGGATGAAAGGCTTTTTTATATAAGGGATTTCAACGGTTATTTAAAACAGAGACATTATTTTTAATCGATAAGAAGTTTTAGAGAGGGAAAAGATCGTAGGGAGAGAAGGATAAATGATTTTTTTGAAAATACTGATGTTTCTATTTATAGCAACCGGTTTTGGAACCGTTTTGGCTGCTAAAGCCATTGTGAAAAGGTTTAAATTTAATGAGAAAACCGAATGCAATTTTGAACATGAAATGACAGATGAAGAACTTGAAAAGTATAAGTTTGAGAGAGCAGTACTCAATGTAAAAATGCTGGGAATGCTTATTGCTCTTCCCGGATTGATATTGGTGCTATTTATTTATAGATAGTCCGAATAATTAATTCTTAATATAAAGTGGAGGTTTTAGTATGAGTTTGGGAAAAAATATTGCCAAGACCTATGACCCAAAGCAGGTTGAAGACAGATTGTACAGCGAGTGGATGGAGAAAGGCTATTTTCATGCCGAAATAGACAAAGATAAAACACCTTTTACCATTGTTATTCCACCGCCGAATATTACAGGACAGCTCCATATGGGGCATGCCCTGGATGAAACCCTTCAGGATATTCTTATCAGATGGAAGAGGATGCAGGGATATTGTGCCCTGTGGCTACCCGGTACCGACCACGCCAGTATTGCTACGGAGGCTAAGATAGTTGAAGCCATGGCCAAGGAAGGTATTAAGAAGGAGGACATCGGAAGAGAAAAGTTTTTGGAGAGAGCATGGGATTGGAAAAAGCATTATGGAGGAAGGATTGTTGAGCAGCTTAAAAAGCTTGGAAGCTCCTGTGACTGGGAACGTGAAAGGTTTACCATGGATGAAGGACTTTCAAATGCGGTTATAGAGGTGTTTATAAGGCTATATAAAAAAGGCCTTATATACAGGGGTGAAAGAATTATAAACTGGTGCCCAAAATGTCATACGTCCATATCCGATGCGGAGGTGGATTACGAAGAAAAGGCAGGGCATTTTTGGCACATAAAATATCCTATAAAAGACAGCAATGAGTTTGTTGTGGTTGCAACGACCAGACCTGAAACCATGCTGGGAGATACTGCAGTAGCCGTACATCCTGAAGATGAAAGATATAAGCATCTTATTGGAAAAACCGTTATTCTTCCTCTGATGAACAAGGAGATACCGGTTATTGCCGATGAATATGTTGAAAAGGATTTCGGTACAGGTGTTGTTAAGATAACTCCTGCCCATGACCCGAATGACTTTGAAGTAGGATTAAGGCATAATCTTCCTCAGGTAAGGGTTATGAACGATGATGCAACAATGAATGAATTAGCAGGAAAGTATCAGGGAATGGACAGGTATGAAGCAAGAAAACAGATTATTAAGGACCTGGAAGACCTTGGATTGCTATTGAAGATTGAAGACCACAACCATAATGTCGGCACATGCTACAGGTGTTCCACAGTAATTGAGCCTATAATCTCAAAACAATGGTTTGTAAAGATGAAGCCTCTTGCAGAGCCGGCTATTGAAGTGGTTAAAAACGGTACAATAAAATTTGTGCCTGAAAGATTTTCAAAAATATACTTCAACTGGATGGAAAACATTCAGGATTGGTGTATCTCGAGACAGTTGTGGTGGGGTCACAGAATTCCGGCATATTACTGTCTGGAATGCGGATACACAATGGTAGACAGTGAAATGCCCGATGTTTGCCCGCAGTGTGGCAGCTCGAGAATAGAACAGGATCCGGATACCCTTGACACATGGTTCAGCTCTGCGCTCTGGCCTTTCTCAACTCTCGGATGGCCGAAGGAAACAGAGGATCTTAAATATTTCTATCCGACCGATGTGCTTGTAACCGGGTATGATATCATATTCTTCTGGGTTGCAAGAATGATATTCTCCGGCTTGGAGCATACAGGCAAAGAACCCTTCAGACATGTGTTTATCCATGGTATTGTGAGGGATGCTTTGGGAAGAAAGATGAGCAAGTCTCTGGGCAATGGTATTGATCCCCTTGAGATAATTGATAAATACGGTACGGATGCATTGAGGTTTGCTCTTACAATTGGAACTTCTCCGGGAAATGATTTGAGGTTCTCGGATGAGAAGGTGGAATCCAGCAGGAATTTTGCCAACAAGATTTGGAACGCCTCAAGATTTGTACTGATGAACTTTGACGAAGAGCTTGATTTTTCCAAAGTTGACCCGGGTAAGTTTACTACTGCGGACAAATGGATACTCAGCAGGATAAACAGCCTTGCCAAGGAAGTTACTGAAAACATGGACAAATATGAGCTGGGTATAGCTCTTCAGAAGATTTACGAATTTATATGGGAAGAATTCTGCGACTGGTATATTGAACTTGTAAAGCCAAGGCTCTATGACAGGGAAGATAATACAAGGCTGGAAGCACAGTATGTCCTAAACTATGTTCTGGGTTCGGCAATGAAGCTGTTGCATCCATATATGCCTTTTATCACTGAGGAAATTTACCGCCACCTTGTTAATGAGGACGAAAGCATAATGATTTCGAAATGGCCGGTTTACAGGGAGGATTACAATTTCCCTGAGGAAGAAAAGAAGATGAGCCTTATTATGAATGCCATTAAGAATATAAGAAATATCAGGGCGGAAATGAACGTGCCCCCATCCAAGAAGGCAAAAACAATATTTGTTGCACCAAGCAGCGATGACCAAAAGACTCTGACGGAAGGAAAGGTGTTCTTTGAGAGACTGGCATCAAGTTCTGAGGTGATTGTTCAGTCCGACAAATCGGGAGTTCCGTCGGATGCAGTTGCTTCAATATTGGCAGGAGTTGAGATATATATTCCGTTGGAAGAACTTATAGATATTGAAAAAGAGATTGAAAGACTTAGCAAAGAACTGGACAATCTTGAAAAGGAATTGGACAGGGTAAATAAGAAGCTTGGAAATGAAGGCTTTATATCCAAAGCACCGGCCAAAGTAATTGAGGAAGAGAAGGAAAAGAAGGCAAAGTATCAAGAAATGTATGACAAGGTTTCAGAAAGACTTAAGGCGCTGCAAAACAAGGCATAACTAATGGGTTCAAACTTAAGGGGATTAATTGCAGATAGTACAAATAAACTACAGGGTGATAATATGAAATATGGATTTATAAGAACTGGAGCAGCTGTTCCTATGTTAAAGGTCGGAGACTGCCGGTACAATTCCGATCAGATAATCGGGCTTATTGGCAGGGCAGAAAAAGAAGGAGTGCATATACTGGTTTTTCCGGAGCTTTCGATAACCGGTTATACTTGCGGTGACCTTTTTCATCAAGAGGTTTTGCTTGAGGATGCCCGGACTCAATTGGGCAGAATATTGAACGCTACAAAGAAAACCGGAGTTGTAGCTTTATTGGGAATGCCTTTAGGTATTGACAATCAGCTTTTCAACTGTGCCGTTGCAATTCAAAGGGGAAGGATTCTTGGGGTTGTCCCCAAGACCTTTGTCCCTAATTATAACGAGTTTTATGAACAAAGATGGTTTGCATCCGGAAAAAATGCTGTAAACAATACGGTTTTCCTGTGCGGTCAGGAAGTACCTTTCGGAAGTGATTTGCTTTTTGAAGATGCCGGAGAAAATATATGCTTTGGTGTTGAAGTGTGTGAGGACTTATGGGTTCCCGTTCCACCCAGTGCTTATCAGGCGATGGCCGGAGCGTTGTTAATTTTTAATCTTTCTGCCAGCAATGAAGTTATAGGCAAGTATGAGTACCGAAAAGAATTGGTACGGCAGCAGTCGGCAAAATGCCTGGCAGGTTACGTTTACACTTCTTCCGGTGTAAATGAATCGACAACGGATGTTGTCTTCGGAGGACATGCAATGATCTGCGAGGACGGAGCTCTTTTAAACGAGTCAAAAAGATTTGAAAGCGACGAGCAGCTAATAATTTCGGATATCGACTGTCAGAAGCTGATGAATGACAGAAGAAAAAATACCAGCTTTATGGAGCTGTGGAAGGAAAGCGGCAAAAGTTTCAGAAAAGTGAAAGTAGAGCTTCCGGAATACAAAACCGAAGGTTTAATGAGATATGTAGCACCTCATCCGTTCGTACCTTCCAATGAAAAAAGCCGTGATGAAAGATGCAGTGAGATATTTTCCATTCAAACTGCTGCATTGCAAAAGAGGATAAAGCATACCGGGCTTAATCATGCTGTTATTGGTATTTCAGGAGGCCTTGATTCCACACTGGCCCTTTTGGTAACTGCAAAAGCCATTGATAATCTCGGTATTCCCAGAAAGAACATTATTGCGGTTACAATGCCGGGATTCGGAACAACTGACGTAACTTACACCAATGCCATGGAGTTAATGAAATCGATGAATGTGGATATACGGGAAATTAATATTAAAGATGCGTGTATTCAGCATTTTAAAGATATAGGGCATGATCCGGCGGTACATGATGTAACTTATGAAAATGTTCAAGCCCGGGAACGTACCCAGATTTTGATGGATATTGCCAACAAGGAAGGCGGACTTGTGATAGGTACCGGTGATCTTTCGGAATTGGCTTTGGGCTGGTGTACCTATAACGGTGACCATATGTCCATGTATTCGGTGAATTGCAGCATACCTAAAACCCTTGTAAGGTATTTGGTTAGATGGGTTGCAGACAATGTGGCGGATGAGAGGTCTGGAAATGTTTTAATAAAAATATTGGAGACTCCCATTTCTCCTGAGCTGCTTCCTCCGGACGAGAAGGGAAATATCCGGCAAAAGACCGAGGATATTATAGGGCCTTATGAACTACATGACTTTTTTATGTATCACATGTTAAGATACGGGGCAACACCTAAAAAGATTGCGTTTCTTGCAGAGAAAGCTTTTGAGGGCCAATATTCCAAGGATACGATAAAGAAATGGCTGACAGTATTTATAAAGAGATTTTTCAGCCAGCAGTTCAAAAGGTCATGTTTGCCCGACGGACCCAAGGTAGGTACGATTAGTCTTTCACCGAGGGGAGATTGGCGCATGCCCAGTGATGCTGTGGCAAACTCATGGCTCTCGGAACTGGAAGATTTATAAGTAATGTAAATTTTTGGGACCATGTTTGTAGAAGTGTATTATTGCTAATAATTTTTATTATAGAAAAATAAAAAACTGCTTGACATTTATAATGATCTGTCTTAAAATATCTTTGTGCCTTTTCAAGAGGCCATTTACGGTGGGTATAGCTCAGTTGGTTAGAGCGCCAGATTGTGGCTCTGGAGGTCGTGGGTTCGACTCCCACTATTCACCCCACAGATTATAGGGATGTAGCCAAGTCGGTAAGGCACCAGACTTTGACTCTGGCATTTCGTAGGTTCGAGTCCTGCCATCCCTGCCATATTTGAGCCATTAGCTCAGCTGGCAGAGCACATGACTTTTAATCATGGTGTCCGGGGTTCGACTCCCCGATGGCTCACCAAAACCTTTATGACCGTTATGGTTGTAAAGGTTTTTTTGTTATTAAACTACACACAGAAAAAATGCGCTTGTCTAATTGTGGTTCGCCTCTTAAAACTTTAATTGGATTTTATTAAGTAAGTTATGGAAATAAAGTATTTTATATGATAGTATAGTGCCATAATAACATATTTCCTCAATATTTTACATTTTGTTATTTTAGGGGAGGAAGGTGCATACTATGAGTCATGTTGGTAATGCCATAAAAATGTATATGCTATTACATAAAAATGGGAAAATGAAAATTAGTGAAATTGCTTCAAAGCTTGAGTTGGACGATAGGACAGTAAGAAGATATAAGGATGACCTTGAATTAGCAGGAATATATATAGACTCTGAGACAGGGAAATACGGTGGATATACTCTTAGAAACGACAATTTTCTTTTAGGTCTTAATATTTCTAATCGCGAGATGTACTCATTGCAACTTGTTGAAAGATATCTTAAGGATTCACAGCATATTGCTGCAAAAGATATTTCGAGTCTGGTAATTAAAGTAAATGCTGCAAATTCAGTTAAGAACGATGATAAGGTTAATCTCTATAATCATATGGCAAAAGAAATTGTTTCAAATACAGATCCCGAATTTGAGCGAAAAAAGTTTTTAGATATTCATGAAGCTGCTCTTTTAAGAAAAAAGGTTCGAATTGACTACACTTCTTTAAATTCCGGCAGAAAAAAAAGAATAGTACGACCCTATGCTACACTGGAGTACAAGAATGATTTATATTTTATAGGTTATTGCGAATCGAAGCAAGAAATACTGGATTTTAAAATCTGTAGAATAAATGATTACGAAATATTGAATGAGACATTTGAAAGGGACGAAAGTTTCAGCCTTGAAAAGTGTATGGAAAACTGTATTGGTATTTATAAGGGTAAGGAATATGATATCAAACTAAAAATAATGTATCCAATGTCCCAGATTGTCAAGGAAAAGATTTGGGTAAGTAACCAAGTGATAACTGACTTAGAGGATAAATCTATTATTTTTGAAGCAAAAATGAGAGGTCTTACAGAAATAAAAGCGTGGATTCTGGGGATGGGATCAAGTGTAATTGTTTTAGAACCCGATGAAGTTGTGGAAGAATTAAAAAATGAAATAAATAAAATGAAAAATTTATATATGTGCTGATATATGTCCTAAATATAATATAGAATATAAATTGAATTGAATTAATGGAAGGGGGTGACATTAATGAGGTTAAAATGCGATTTTACAACTGACAAGCTTCCAATCTCCCATAACATGATGTTTGTAAGTCTTATAAAAGAAGCCTTAAAGCAATCCGATTCAGAGTATTTTAATAAGCTTTATACTTTTAACGGAAAGTCAAACAAAAAGAGCAAGAACTTCTGCTTTTCTGTTAAAATGAAAGGCTTTGAAGTTGACGGTGATATTGCAAACATTAAAGACGGAGTTTCGTTATTGATAAGTTCTCCAGACGCAGAATTCATCTTGTATTTTTATAATGGGCTTTTAAAGATTCATGAGTTTAACTATAAGGATTTTTGCATTAACAGGACAAGAATCTCCATGATGAAAGAAAAGTGCATAGATTCAAGGGAAGTAATATTTAAAACGCTGTCACCGATTTGTATCAAAAACAATCGCAACTATTTCTTAAAAATTGATGATGAAAACTATGAAGATGAGCTTAACTATATCGCCGGAAAAGTTCTTGAAAACTATAGGGGTACCGGATTGGAAGAAAGGCTTGTTTTCCAGAATGTGAAGATGAAAAATGTTGTTGTAAGACAGGATATTGAAGAGTTTGAGAAAAAATCCGGCAGAGATTATCTTTATGTGAATTCCTACGAAGGGATTTTTAAACTATGCGGGAGTACAAAGGATTTGCAGGATTTGTATTCTTTAGGGCTTGGATTTAAGAGGAACCAAGGCTTTGGAATGCTAGAGATAGTTTATTAAAAAAGGGGGGTGATTATGATAAGTAGGTTAAGATTTTACCGATCTGGGGAGGTTGTAAGAGATATTGGCATTGTTTATTTTTACACCATACTTAAGGAAATGGAGGAATATTACAATAAAGAATATAAGGCAGAATTGTTTGATAATTATTTCGAGTTTATATGCGATGACTATACAGAGGTTTACCGTTACATAATTGATGTAAAGGTTTTTGAAAACTTTATGAAGGGTGTTAGGACCGTATTTGAAGAAAAGAATATAGATGAGAATGTACTTCAGAATATTAATGCTGATAATTTTATAGCAATAGTTGATTCAATAGATAATCTTAAAAGTGAAGAAAAAGGAAAACTCAAAAAAAGTTTTTATACAAAGTATATGCCCTATATAAGAAATAGCCCAAAATATGGTATGAATTCTCAAGGTGAAGAAAACTTTCATAAAAACTTCAAAGAACTTATGAGATTAGTTTTTGCATTAAATGGTAAAAAATTAAAAGATCAACCTCAAATACTTGACAAGTATAAAACAAGTAAGAATATTTGCTGTGTATGTCATAGCGTTTACTCTACAGAATTTGATATTTCGCATAAACCTGAACAGATTTCCAGAAAGGTTTCTAAATACAATTATATGTTTATGGGAGCTGAAAACAGCACTTTCAATAACTATGGCAGTGATCAGACTTCAGTGTGTTTTGCTTGTGAGTTCTTTAATTTGATGTTTTTATTATATTTTAGCCTAGTGCAGCCAAGAACTATATCTTATTTTGACTCATTAAAAAACATTTATTTCTTTAATTTAAAAATTAATAATTTGATGAAGTTGTATAATGACCAGGGATTTTATAAAAAGTTAAGTCAGTATAATGAAAAAAACATTCGCTTGTATTCAATTAAACCGGATTCAAATAAAGGTCTTATATTGCAAATGGAGCAAGTATTGAAGTATGAAGAGTTTATAAAACAGATAGAACTACTTCATATAATAGACCATTTACATATTTCTTCAGATGCATCTGTAAATATTAAAGAATTAAAAAGACTGGTTATCAGCAGAAATTATAAGAGTTTAAAAGACATTTTAATTTCAGTAGTACTATATTTTAACAGGAAAGAAGGAAAACGTGCATTGAATGTTCAAAGAACAATATCCAACATCAGACTTTTATTGGAAGTATTAAAAATAGAATATGGCGAGAAGGAGGGAAAAAATATGTCTAAAGATTATAAAACATTTTTTGAAGCAGGTAAAAAATTAGGAAGTAAAATTCCAAATGAGGCAAAGAATACACTGGGTTTTAAACTCATTCAAATGCTAAAGGGTGACAATAGGGACGGTATTGTAAAATTATTGTATCACCATTTTATAACAAACAATATTCCTATTCCTGTATATTTTAGTAAAGGAATATTGGATGTGGAAGATACTACAGAATTGACATACAATGTTGGCGTTTTTTTAGAAGGATTATTTAATTAGTAAAGAGGAGGAAAGAAAATGAATAAGAATAGGGTAAGTGGAATAACATTAACAATTTTGACAGAAAGTCCGGTTGCACTTTCAAATGATCAGGGAACAGGCAATTATACACCAATTAAAAAATATTTCTACAAAGATGGAATTCATTCTATGACAAGTGTAGGCACAGTTACATACGAATTAAGAAAAAAATTAATAAAGGAGCATAGGTGGACTGCCAGCAGTATTGTTATAAAGGATAAAAACTTGCATCCAAAAAAAGAAAATATTGAATCTGCAGATTTAAACGGAATTGAAAATGATGTATTTGGATTTTTGGTTCCTGATAAGCAGATTAATAAAACATCTCCGTTAAGAGTAATTCCTTTTATTTCAGTAAACACTTTTAAGTCTGATACTCAAACGGTAACTAATAGAGGATTTTTGAACCCCGATTTGGGGCGTAAATATTTTGATGATAAAGGAAATACCATTAGTATAGACAATGTTCCAACTACACAAGCATTAGCTTTTGAGGAAGTATTTGGCGACTATTATTACTATACTGTAACAATTGAGTTGGACAGAATAGGAGTAGTTGAAGTTGATGGTGATGAATATCTTGAGCCAGGAAAAAGAAAATATATGCAAAAAGAACTTAGGAAAAAAATAATCGAAGATTTAATTGATGCAATACTGAATTTTACCCGCGATATAAAACATCAGAAAATACATTTAAAACCATTGGCTGTTTTCGGAGGTGCTTTTGAAAGCCCGATACCTTATTTTTGGAATGATGTTTGTTTTGATTCAAAAAGAAACCTGGTAATGGACTATGTTTGTGAAACTGTTAGAGGATATAACCTTGACAGTAAAAATTATATTATAGCTGTATCATCACGCCTTCCCGTGGCATACAAAAACAGCAATTATAAAGACAGTATAGTTATAAAAGAGATTCCTCAGGAAGCAGTAAAGAGACTTATTAATAGGTTGGATGTTGGTGATGATAACTATTGGTATTTGAATACGGAGGAGTAAAAAATGGTAAACAATGTGCTCAAAATGGATATATATCAACCCTTTGCACATTATAGGGAGCCCAAAGTAATGGAGGATGATTTTGTACCAACTTTGCATTTACCGACTGCTACCACTGTTGCAGGTCTTATTTCGTATTTAGTTGACAGGAAGGCTAAATCAATTTTTAAAATCGGCATTGTAGGAACTTATAGAAATAAGGAGATTCATTTTGTGCGTGGTGAAAACGGTGATTATTGGAGCAAGATGAGGACGTATCAAAAAAGGATGGAAAAAATACAAGTTCCTTATAGTGAATATGCTGTTTTTTATAAAGAAAGACGTGCCGGCAATAGAATAATGAATTTTGAAGTACTTCAGGATGTTTATTTGACAATTTTTATACACACCGAAGACAAAACGGAATATGAAATGATAAAGAAAGCATTGGAAAGTCCTACAAAATACTTGTCCCTTGGCAGAAAAGAAGATTTCTTTGTACCACAGAAGAAGGGATGCATTGTCCGGGAAGTACGGGTGGAAGAAATGCAAGTAGAAAACAAGAAACAGGCTATTATGCAGGATTTATGTATTAAAAACACATACGTTCCGGTGTCTTTGGACAGCAATGATGAAGAAACTCTGAACAGACTTAGAAGCGGAGTATTGTATGCATTACCAAGAACTTACAAAGACTTAACTGCTGAAAAGAAGGATAGACAAATGGTATACGGGCACTATGTTTATATTGATAATAACGGCTTTTATCCTTCCAAAGGAAAGGTGCAAGTCTACAGGGATGAAGAGACAAAAGAAACAACGGCATTTTTTTGGCTTTGGGAAGGGGGGAAAACGCATGAAGAATGTTAGTATTATGGCAAAGTCGAGTAATTTTCTTGAAGGAATAAGTAAACAAAAATTGACAGAGCATATATCTGATTTACTTGAAATTTACGATAAAATTAAAACAGAAGCAAACTTTGAAAATATTATGCCCGGGTTTTCAGATTATTTAAAATTTTTATGCATATTGCATGATTTAGGTAAGATTAATGTAAAGTTTCAGAAAAAAATTGAAATAGCAAATATAATTGATGAGGAAAAGAGTAAGGATCCTGAAAATTCAAAAGATAACCCGGAAGTTAGAACGTTATGGAATATGTATAATTCCATTAAAGATGAGCGGCATAACTTACTTTCCGGAGCATTTCTAAAGTACTTTTTTGATAATATATCGATTCAGGATGATTTGAAAAGTGTTTTATATAAATCCGTTTTCTATCATCACGGAAGCTATGAAAGATATTTAGGAAAATCTTTTGCCGCAATTGAGAAATCCGTATTTGAAGATATAGAAAAAGGAGTATTGTTATCTGATGAATTTGATAAGGCAGAATTAGAAGAATATCTTTCCGGTAAATTAGGTTTTGATGTCCAATTAAAAGATAATATTATGGATTATGGGTTTTTGAAGTATTTAAATGAAAACTTTGAAGAAAATAATGATAAAAGGAAACTTTATATTCTGTTAAAGGGATTTCTCAATTTAATTGATCATCTGGCTTCAAGTCAAGAAAAGAACATAGAATACTATTTACCTATAACTTCAGAGGAAATGGACAATTTGATAATTTCGTTCTTATGTTCAAAACTTGAAAGAAGCGGGAAAAAGGTTGATAAAATTGAATTTAACCAATTGCAAAAACGGATGAAAGATTTGAAAAACAGAAATGTAGTTACCATAGCATTTACCGGTGCTGGAAAAACCATTGCTGATTATAGATGGTTTGGTAAGAGAAAAATATTTCTGGTACCAAATAAAATATCCGGAGAGAGTTTCTATTTTGATGCTGTTGAGATATTTGGAAGTGAAGATTTTGTAGGATTACTTCACGGAGATATTTCCCTTTATGTTGAAAGATTCCGCCGGAGTATTAAAGGAGAAGATATATTCTTTACATCCCGTGATAAAACACTTGCAAAAAATTTTGCTAAACCATACATAATATCTACTGTTGACCAAATACTTCTTGCAATTTTTAAATATCCTGGATATGAAAAGATATTTGCCAGTATTTATAAAAGTTATATAACAGTGGATGAAGTTCATTTGCTGACTCCAAGGATGTTTCTGATATTAATGTATTTTATTGAGTTTACAGCAAAACATATGAATGCAAAGTTTCATTTGATGACTGCAACTATGCCCCGCATTTATCTAGAAAAACTTAACAGCGTTCCTGTAACTTTTGAAAAAAGCAATGAAAATGAAGTAATTGAAGAAAACAAAAAAATCAAGCTTATGTTTTGTAAGGAAAAAGACTGGGTTAAAATGGTGTCTTTAAGTTTAGAAAGCGGTAAAAAAGTTTTAATTGTAAAGAATACTATTGACGAAGCGATAAAAGCATATGAACAATTGCGTCCTTTACGTGAAAAAGGTTTTGAGATTAATGTTTTACACAGTAGGTTTAAATTTAAGCATAAAAGGGATAAGTATAAGAAAATTTTAGATCAGCAAGGTGATGTGTGGATAGCTACACAAATGGTTGAAATCTCTCTTGATCTTGATTTTGAAGTTATTATAAGTGACCTTGCTCCTATGGATGCAATTATTCAACGTATGGGAAGATGTAATAGGCACGATCGCAGAGAATATGGAGAGTTTTATATAATTGACCAGGGAAAAGATGATGTATACGAAGAAAAACTAAAAAAAGCTACTAAAAAATTTTTGCGTCAATATAAAGACAAAATACTGTCAATGAGAGACAGGAAGCAAATGCTTGAAAATTACTATAATGACGAAACAGTTGAAAAATTTTATTATGATGAATTCAAAGAAGCAGAAGAAGAAATAAAGGAGATATACGGCTTAATAAACAAATCAGAGCTTAATGGTGAAAATATAATGTTCAAGTTTGACCCATATCTTAATATCGTTGATTCCAAAATTGAAGCAAGTAAACTGTTTAGAAAAATTGAACAAAATGCAAAGGTGTTGTTGGAAGAAGACTACTATAATGCAAAAGACAAACCTAATAAGTTTAAAGAATATAATATGTGCAGCATACAGATTGGAAAAGGAATGTTTTTTAAATTACAGAAATTCAATGCATTTTACATAGAGGACGGTTTTTTAATCATAAAGCAGGGCTTTTGCCAATATGACAGGGACGTAGGATTAAGATTAAATAGTAAACAAAAATTAGAAGATATAAGCATTGAAGATAGAATTGTATAAGTTGCCTATTATAGAAATAGCAAGGTGATAGCCATGAGCTTTGATTTTGAAAATTACAAAACTCAAGGTGTAAAAGTGAATTATTACTATGTATGCAAAAGAAAGCTCTGGCTTTTTTCCAAAGGCATAACCATGGAGCACTTAAGCGACAGGGTACTGAGCGGAAAAGTGCTCCATGAGACAGCCTACTCCAGGAAAAAAAGCAGAGATGTTGAGATTGATGACTTAATCAAACTAGATATTGTAGACGGCGAATTTGTGAGAGAAATAAAGTTAAGCAGCAGGATGTCAGATTCTCACAGAATGCAGCTTCTGTATTACCTTTATTATTTACATATGAGAGGCATTGAAAAGAAGGGTATTATAAACTATGTTAAAGAAAAAAGGCAGGAATTTGTTGAGTTGTGTGATGCTGATAAAATAGAGCTTGAAAAAGCGCTTGTTGAAATAAAAAGCATTTGTGACATGGAAAAGCCTCCGCCTGTGGAAAAGAAGCTAATATGTAAAAAATGCTCATATTATGAGTTCTGCTTTGTAAAGGAGGTAGATGTTGACTTAGATGAATAGAGAATACTATGTTTTGAATAATGGCAGGTTTAAAAGAAAAGAAAATACTATTTATTTTGTTGATAGTACTGAATCAAACAGAGCGCTTCCAATTGAGCAAATTGATTGTATTCACATTTTTGGTGAAATAGACCTCAATACTAAATTCTTAAACTATATATCGGAATATTCAATAATATTGCATTTCTACAATTATTACGGTTTTTATACTGGTTCATTTTATCCCAGAAAAAAGAATATTTCAGGGCTATTAACAGTAAAACAGTCTCAACATTATCTTGACAAAGAAAGGAGGCTTTATTTGGCTAAATGTTTTGTTCAAAGTGCAAAATACCATATGAAAAGAAACCTTAGAAATTATAAAGAAGTCACTGACGACATATATCAGGAATTGGAAAAAGAGATTGTTGACAATGCGGAAGAAATCGATGAACTAATGGGAATGGAAGGAAGAATAAGGAATACTTACTATAAAGCATTTAATTTATTTTTAAAGCATGGTTTTGAAATGAGTAAAAGAGAAAAACGCCCTCCTACCGACCCAATAAATGCATTAATATCTTTTGGCAACAGTCTAATGTATACAACTGTCTTAGGGCAAATATATCATACGCAGTTAGATCCAGCTATAAGTTATTTGCATGAACCATCAACTAAAAGATTCTCTCTTAGCTTGGATATAGCCGAGATTTTTAAGCCATTAATTGTTGATCCGGTAATATTTAACATTATAAACAACAGAATTATTAATAAAGGTGATTTTAATACAATAGATGGCATATGTATGTTGAATGACTCCGGTAGACGGAAGTTTATTACCGAATACGAAAAAAAGCTTGCAGTAACTGTCCGGCATAGGAAGCTTAATAGAAATGTTTCTTATAAAAGTTTTATTAGGCTCGAATGCTATAAACTTATTAAGTATTTTATTGATGATGAAATATATAAACCCTTGAAAGCGTGGTGGTAAATATATTTGTCGTATTAACATATGATGTCGAAGTAAAAAAAGTCAATAAGGTAAGGAAGTTACTAAAAAAATATTTAGTGTGGACACAAAATTCTGTATTTGAAGGAGAAATCACAGAAGGAAAACTACAAAAATGTCTAAGTCAGGTTGGTAAGATAATTGACAAGAATGAAGATTCAATATATATCTATATTGTAGAAAATCCTAAAAATATTGTGAAGAATAAACTTGGAAAGGAAAAAGCTCTTGATGAATTGATTTTATGATAGTTGCAGTAAACTGGTTATTATCTGTAAGTGCTATAATGCTATAAATATGAGGCATTAGGAGGACATATAAAGCAGATTGGTAAACACTATTAGTGGTTTACTGCAGTTTAGTTGTATTTTCAGATTTATCAAAACTCTGTAATAGGCTTTAACAGGGTTTTTTATTCTTTTCTGAAATTGGGTATTGCCTTAACTATGCGGGATGTAAAGGGTTGAGCATATCAAAAACAATGTTTTCAGCTACTTGTATTGCCTTAACTATGCGGGATGTAAAGTGTGGCCAGGAAAAATGGTAAGTCAACTGAAAAAGCAGTATTGCCTTAACTATGCGGGATGTAAAGGGGTATCGATTCATACATGATTCACTAGCCGACAATAGTATTGCCTTAACTATGCGGGATGTAAAGGGAAAATACATAGGTGAGGATGGTAGTATTTTTGTTGTATTGCCTTAACTATGCGGGATGTAAAGATGTCCGTTTTGGATGTGCTATAATGTATACTAGGAGTATTGCCTTAACTATGCGGGATGTAAAGTCTTATGACAACATAATGGATATGATTGCACTGCTGCGTATTGCCTTAACTATGCGGGATGTAAAGATCCTTGACATGATAACTACTGCCGGGTTCGTGCGGGAGTATTGCCTTAACTATGCGGGATGTAAAGATGGGTGAGTTTTACATTGATTCAAGGCAGTACCAAGTATTGCCTTAACTATGCGGGATGTAAAGACTTTTACGCGAACTATTATCATTAGGGATGATATGGTATTGCCTTAACTATGCGGGATGTAAAGTCTGTATCTGTGCACTCTTCAACGTCAAAAAAACCAGTATTGCCTTAACTATGCGGGATGTAAAGTTTTATTTTACTATAATCGTTTTCGTAATCAAACTTAGTATTGCCTTAACTATGCGGGATGTAAAGTTTAACAATCCGTGCATATGCCAGTTCTCTCCGTCTGTATTGCCTTAACTATGCGGGATGTAAAGATACAAAATTTTATCAAAAAAAACTTTGAAAGCAAGGTATTGCCTTAACTATGCGGGATGTAAAGTGAATTAAAATATGACTTTTGACCTTGTAACCTTTCGTGTATTGCCTTAACTATGCGGGATGTAAAGTTTACTGACTCAATAGTTAGTTGATTGTCGCCTTCGCGTATTGCCTTAACTATGCGGGATGTAAAGACCTGAAGACTGGAAAGCGAACAACTGGCGAACAAGGTATTGCCTTAACTATGCGGGATGTAAAGTATATATCTAATGTAGTAGTGCTTTCGTCGTGTCCAAGTATTGCCTTAACTATGCGGGATGTAAAGTTTAGAATGGAAGCTCTTTGCTTTTCTCAACTATGTGTATTGCCTTAACTATGCGGGATGTAAAGGGGCTTTCTTTAATGCTGCTATTATCAACGCAATAGTATTGCCTTAACTATGCGGGATGTAAAGGGGCATATGAAAGGCTTGTAAGCCTGAAAAGTTTGAGTATTGCCTTAACTATGCGGGATGTAAAGTCGCAAAGAATCCGTCATGGATATAGCAAAAATCCGTATTGCCTTAACTATGCGGGATGTAAAGGGTAGTTGGGAAAAGAAAGGTGCTGTAAGAGAGTTAGGTATTGCCTTAACTATGCGGGATGTAAAGCT
>Ga0134102_1000310_pt1 | contig 61520 bp, 59 predicted proteins | sample 13_3_2metaG_FD_94447 | JGI IMG/M metagenome (GOLD analysis project Ga0134102, IMG submission 94447) | Switchgrass degrading microbial communities from high solid loading bioreactors in New Hampshire, USA - 13_49_3.3_201_A3 metaG | ecosystem: Engineered > Bioreactor > Semi-continuous > Anaerobic...
TTGGTGTGGTAACTCCATTTTACTTGAGATTTCAACTCCATGCTCTCTTTATTTACAAAAAATGCTGGAGCACCGAAACTATTACGCTTCGGCACCCCAACATTTATTGTAGAACCTTTTTTATTAAAGCGTCACTTCTTCCCGCGGCTGGGTTTTTGGGGGCGGTGGCCCGAAAAACTGATAATAATTGCACATAATTCTGCCGTTATAAAGCTTTCTTTTCTTATCCGCCTTGCGGCCAAAGAGCTTCTCAAACTCGGGGTGGGATGTCAGCACATAGTATGACCAGGTATCCAGGGAGCTAAAAACCTGTCCCATCTGCCTGTACAGCTTTTCAACCTCTCTTGTCTCACCCAGGCGTTCACCGTAAGGTGGGTTGCATATTATAAACCCATATTTGTACCTTGACCGGACATCAGCCACCGGCAGTCTCTGCAAATGCAGGTATTCTTCTACCCCTGCCCGTTTTGCGTGATAGCGTGCCAGGCTCATGGCTTCCTCATCTATGTCCGAACCCTGGATGCGCAGTTCCTGGTCCCGATATATAAGGTCCCGTGCCTCTTCCCTGGCGATTTGCCAGAGCTTGCCCGGAATTCGAGGCCAATTTTCGGCTGCAAATCCTCTGTTTAAACCCGGGGCGATGTTTTTGCCGATCAAGGCCGCTTCAATCGGTATGGTACCCGAACCGCAAAAAGGATCTATCAGCACCCTGTCTTTATTCCATCTGCTTATGAGAATCATGGCACATGCCAAGGTTTCCTTTAAAGGCGCACCTCCCACCAGCTTCCTGTAGCCCCTTTTATGCAGCCCCGGCCCGCTGGTATCTATGGTTAAGGTGGCGATGTCCTTTAAAAGGGATATTTCTATCTTATAAAGGGGTCCTGTCTCTTCAAACCACTCCTTCTTGTATTTTTCCTTCAATTTTTCCACCACTGCTTTCTTCACAATGGCCTGGCAGTCGGGAACGCTGAAAAGCTTTGAGTCTACCGATTTACCTTCAACAGGGAATTCTGCGTTTTCCGGAATCCATTCATGCCATGGAAGGGCCTTGGTGCCTTCGAAAAGTTCTTCAAAGGACAGAGCCTTGAACTCCCCCATCTTTACAAGCACCCGGTCTGCAGTTCTAAGCCACAGGTTGGCCCTGCATATGGCGCTTTCATCACCGGCAAAGGTCACCCTGCCGTTTTCTATGAACTGATCCTCATACCCAAGCTTTTTTAATTCTCTTCCGACAACTGCCTCAATACCGAAAGCAGAAGTGGCTATCAAGTGTATTTTAGACATATACATCTCCTAGGCCCCAATTGTTATCCATTGCCTATTATTATAACCATCCTGTCATTTTTAATCAAACCCGTATTTTCTATTTCCTTATACCATTTTTACCTTTTATATTCATAACCTGGAATAAGAATGGATTTAATACCGGGGGGAGGGAGCATCTTGGTTGAATTTCTGTCCCAATTCAACATCATAACGGTAGGAATAATGGTGAGCATGCTTACAAGGCCTCTCTTACAGGCGTAGGGGTTCTTCTCATATTCTTTAAAAAACAGGTATCAAAAAAAATGCTTGATGTAGCTCTCGGAGTCGCCGCAGGAGTAATACTGGCAGCCACTTCTTTCAGTTTGATAGTCCCCGCTACCGAAAAAGGCGGTGGCGGCGTTATTTGTAATCAGCCATGAAATCATACCCGAAACCCAAAATGACCATAATCACTCTAAGATGGCCACTTTCGCGCTCATAATCGGCTTTGTGGTCATGATGTTTTTGGATAATTCACTTGGATAAAAACAGGCCCTGGCAAGAATCAAGGTTGAGGATATCCTATCTCTCCCCAACCTTGACCATGCCAACCCTAATGAATTCCGCCCTCCGTCTAACAATCCCTGTCAACCTGCATTTCGGTTACAGGCGTAGGATTTAAAGCCTCATCCCTCGCTATAAGCAAAATCTCGCTAAGCGACGTACCTCCTGAAAGAACCCTTACAAATTCATCTATAGCTTCCATGGAACTTCTGTCTCCGGAGTACTTTTTTATAACCCTTTTAACTCCGTTGTAAATTTTATTTTCATCATTTGCGTTTACCTCGTCCTTGAATATTTCCGAAAAAATAAGCGGTAGATTGCATACATCTTTCTCAATCTTTTCAAGTTCCGATACATACGCCGGAATACTACTAAATTCATCCCTGCCTATAAATAATCCCTCCATTGGTGAAGCCGTAATTTATCTTATTGTTAGTATTTCTTGAATAGGACATAATTATTACATCAGGGACGGCCCACACAACCGGCGCAGTTTGAAGCTGAAAATTAACGCAAATTAACCTATTTCTTCAAATGCTGCCTGTCTGCCGCTTCCCCGATTATTATACCTGCCGCCACGCCCACACCGGCAATTATAAAAAACAGAGCGTTGTTGGAAATTGAAAAGGCGATCACTGCAAGGGCGCCGCCTATTGCCGCACCAGCCAGCATACCAATTTCCTTGTAGCTATAGTCCTTCATATTTATCCTCCTGTTGTCCTTGGTAGAATTTTGTCAAGCAGACAAGCCATCATTGCATTGCTATGCCGCGCTTTTGCATTTATTGACGTAAAAAATGCATAAAAAGTTGCAAAACCCGGGAAATATAATTAGTTTTGGTCTCGGCTATGTCCACAGGAAGCTCAACTTAAAGTTGAAAATCGGCACATAGCACAAGGTCGGCTTGACACAGCTTGACGCCGAATTATTGCCATGGGGCTATAACCTTTTACAATGCCGTGCATATAATATCAAGAGAATAATTTGTAAAGGAGTCTTAATATGTTTCCACTACCTTTTGCCGGACTGGCAGTGGCAGGAAGAATGCTGCTTTCAAAGTATAACGCTCTCTCACTCCCGAACAAAAGACAGGTAAGATCAAGGACACGCCCTACAAAAAAACCCCGGTCTCAGGGTAAATACGTTGCCGTACAAAATCCCCTGCCGTCATTATTTAAAAACTTAAGATTGACGCTGATGCGAGGGTTAAGCAATCCTGCAGGAACAGACTACAACTCCATCGTCAAAAGTTTTATCCCTGCGGACGCAAAAATTTTGAAGCCCCGCTTCCCGGCAGGCTCACGCAAATATCAAATTATTGACCTTGACGGCGATGCCCACAAAGAACTTATTGCGTCTTATAAGCAAAAAGGAGAAGTAACAACCATCATCCTCAGACAACAATCTGGGAACTGGGATAAAATAGCGGAGGTTAGCCAGCCCGGCTATGAAACTCTGCATTACAGAAGTATTGCGTCTCTATCTGATGAAGGCGGGAAGCAATTGCTTATAGGATTAGCGGGGAATGGAAAGACCCCTTGCCTTTTTGGCTACTCTATGGAAAACAATGATTTGCAGCTGTTATTTAACAAAACCTGCCACAGGCTTGAACTACTGAGCCGGCAAAGAGGCAGGAACGGCTCCAATGCCCGGCAGCTTGCAATTTGGGAAAGGAACAGCACAAATGCGTACAATATTGATGTTTTCCAATTGAAAAACGGTCAACTGGAAGCAGTCAGTGACATATACCCCTACTACTTGGAAAATGTAATCCCCTATTATGCAAGAAGAATCAAGCAGTCGCCCTATGCTGCTTCAAACTGGTACAATCTGGCTGAAGCCCTGATAAAAATAAAAGCATATCAAGATGCTCAAGCGGCCATTGACATAGGAAGCAGGCTTGATACAGACTCTGCATTGAGAGAAAAATTTGAGGCTTTAAAAGGCAAAGCGGAGCAGATGGATCATAATACAGAGGCATAAAAAATTCGGCATAAGCAAAAAGATGAGGTAGCACAGTCCGGCTACCTCCTGCTGTTTGCCTGTTTTCCTTTTTTGCCCGGACTTCTGACAACGGTTCATCATCTGGCCGGTAAATTGCTCAGCTGCTGTTTCCCAAATTATTTCCCTAGGCCAAAGGCTTTTTCAAGTGAATCGCGCATTACATCTACGGGAGCATCAACGCCGGTCCACATCTTGAATGCGATAGCCCCCTGGTACACCAGCATGCCAAGCCCATCCAGGACTTTCGCTCCCCGCCTGCTGGCCTCTTTGAGGAATGATGTATACGGCGGATTCGGTATCACATCGCATACTATCATATCAGAATTGATGGAATCATACCGGACGTCAGGTTTCGCATCCACATCCGGATACAAGCCTATAGACGTTGCATTTATCAGAATATCCGTGTTGCCGGGAACTGAATAGGACCCTTCCCATTTGACAAATTCTGAAGCTGCAGGCGTCTTTTTATTAAGCAGGTCTGCCAGCGCCTTCCCACGGTCGGTGGACCGGTTTACAACCGTTATATGGCTTGCACCCGCCAATGCCAACTCTACAGCAATAGCACGGGCAGCTCCTCCGGCGCCCAGTATTACAACCCTTTTGCCTTCCGGGTTGATACCCGCGTCATTTTTTAAGGAATAAAGAAATCCCTTCCCGTCGGTATTCTCACCGATGAGTTTTTTGCCGTCACGCCTCACAGTATTAACGGCGCCCATCAGCCTTGCATCTTCCGAAACTTCATCCAGATACTTTAAAACCTCGACCTTATGAGGTATTGTAAGGTTTATTCCCCTCATGTTGAAGGCCCTTAAACCCTTCATCGCATTTTCAAGGTCCTCAGGATAAACCTCAATTGTAAGATAACGCCAGTTGAGGTCGCAAGCTTTAAAAGCAGCCTCCTGCATGACGATGGTAGGATTCTCCGCCACCGGATAGCCGAACACGCCTACAAGTTCAGCCTTGTAATTAGCTTGTGTCGATGACATATGCACCCTCCTCAATGTTCGTTTTTCTTGACGATTTTTAATCTGTAAAGCAATCCTTTTTTAACATTATAGCACACCATGAGAAGGTGCAGATAGCGTAAATTAAAAGTCTAATATACTTTATCCTTCTTTTAGTTTCTTGACAAAGGGCACATCCGCCGGAGCAAAATCGTAGCTTTCCAGTTCCCAGGGTTTTACCCACTTTATCTGGCTGTGCACAGTCAGCTTGCAATTACCGCCAATCCATCGGGCTTTATATGCAAGAAGCTTTATTTCTCCTATGTCATACCGATATATGCTTTCGCCGAAGAACTCGTCCACCTCGATGCTGATGCCCAGCTCTTCGCTGATTTCGCGCTTTAAACATTCTTCCGGCCTTTCGCCGTATTCGATCTTCCCGCCCGGGAACTCCCACTTGCCGGCTAAATTCTGGTTCTCAGCCCTTTGGGCTATCAACACCTTACCGTCTTTTATGATGATGGCTGCAGTAACTTCCTTCATGTAACGATTCCCCTGCCTTATCGCAAATTAAACTTCTATAGAAATTAAAAAGTTTATAACTCCTACATTATATTCTTCTTCAAAGGATTTTTTCAATCCCCGGGCTTTCAATAAAACACCTTTCCAGCCTCCGGCCGGTTAAATCCGAATAGGCATTTTTTTTCGGGGCAATATAATAGACGGGTGGTAGATGACATGATTTTCAGGTTGGGATATGTTGCAATGACTCTTAACCTTGTTGACGCTTCCCCGTCAGGTACAGTTACTGTTTCAACATTCAATAAACTGCCTGATTATGAGGCAAAAATGTACAGGTTAAGAAAGATTACCAGAAAAAATCTTGAGAATACCATGAGGATACTGCGCTACAACCAGGCTTATAACATAAAGGTTTACAGGCTTACATCAAAGCTTGTGCCCCTTGCAACCCATCCCTTGATCGACAAATGGGATTACGTGGCCGATTTTAAAAATGAGTTCAGAGAGATCGGGAATTTTATCAAAGAGAACAACTTCAGAGTAAGCGCCCATCCTGACCACTATACTTTGCTTAACTCCAAATCCGGTGATGTATTGGAAGACTCCATAAAGGACCTGGATTACCATGTGAGGATATACGAAGCCATGGGCCTGTCGGATTACAAATATAAGCTCGTCATGCATGTTGGAGGGATATATAAAAGCAAGGAGGCTTCTATTGACAGGTTTAAGGATAACTTTATGAAGCTGCCTGATAGGATAAGGAAGAGGATAATTCTTGAGAATGATGACAAATCCTACTCGGCCTCCGACGTACTGGGCATTTGCACAGAGCTGAAAATACCGATGGTGATCGATATTCATCACCATAACTGCGTAAATAACGGCGAAAAGCTTCAGCATCTTCTGCCGGAAGTCTTCCGCACATGGGAAGGCGAATATTTCAATCCCAAGATACACTTCTCCAGTCCCAAAAGCCCTACCAGCTTCAGAAGTCATGCTGACGATATTGATCTGCAGGAATTTATAGATTTTTTGAAAGTTGCCAAAACAACAGAAAAGAATTTTGACGTGATGCTGGAAGCCAAAAACAAAGATGCGGCCCTGTTGAAGCTGTCGGAGCAATTGAGCGGTGTCAGGGGTATAAAAAGAATAAACGAAGCAGAATTTGAAATTCTTTCCTCTATTTAAGCTTTGCTTGCATTGTCCATTTATTTCTAGTAAAATGTATTAAGACCATATTATTTAACAGTCCAAATATAGACGAGTATAGACGAGGAGAGATGAGAAATGAGTAGGTTAAACAAAGACGAGGTCACTAAAGTTCTGTTGCCCGACAGTGAAATACCCAAACAGTGGTACAACATCATCGCAGATATGCCCAACAAACCGGATCCATATTTCAGTCCCACAACTGGTAAATTAGCTTCACCTGACGAAATGGAGGCTATTTTCCCAAAAGAATTGATCATGCAGGAGATGACCACCGACAGGTTTGTGGACATCCCGGATGAAATAAGGCGAATGTATGCCCAGTGGAGACCTACACCTTTATATAGGGCAAGAAATCTTGAAAGGCAGTTGGATACACCCGCAAGGGTTTATTATAAATACGAAGGAGTCAATGCTACCGGAAGCCACAAGCTGAACACGTCCCTTGCGCAGGCATATTATAACAAGGCTGCAGGCATAAAGCGCCTTGCAACCGAAACAGGCGCCGGACAGTGGGGCAGTGCCCTAAGTATGGCATGCAGCCATTTCGGCATGGAGTGTACGGTGTACATGGTCAAGGTCAGCTATCAGCAGAAACCCTACAGACGGTCGTTTATGCAGACCTTCGGGGCAAATGTCATAGCCAGCCCCAGCGTTTATACCAATGCCGGCAGGGCTATCCTTGAAAAGGACCCGGATTCCACCGGAAGCCTTGGCATAGCCATCAGTGAAGCTGTTGAAGACGCTGCCACCCACAGTGACACAAACTATGCCCTTGGAAGCGTATTGAACCACGTGTGTCTGCATCAGACGGTGATAGGCCTGGAAGCAAAAAAGCAGATGGAAATGATAGATGAATACCCTGATGTTATATTCGCATGCTGCGGCGGAGGAAGCAACTTCGCAGGCATTGCTTTCCCCTTTCTTATGGATAAATTCAAAGGCGCAAAAGTGAGGGCTGTCGCAGTGGAACCTACCGCATGCCCAACCCTTACCAAAGGCGTATTTGCCTATGATTATGGGGATACTGCCAAAATGGCGCCAATAGCAAAAATGTATACCCTTGGCCACGATTTCGTCCCCCCGGGAATTCACGCAGGCGGGCTGAGGTATCACGGCGACTCTCCTATAGTCAGCCGGCTTTACCATGACGGGATAATAGAAGCCGTTGCCTACGGCCAGAAAGCGGTTTTCGATGCAGCAGTGATGTTTGCAAGAGCGGAAGGCATTGTGCCGGCGCCCGAGTCCTCCCACGCTATAAGAGCGGCAATCGATGAAGCCTTGAAGGCTAAAGAGGCAGGAGAGGAAAAAGTGATACTTTTCAATCTGAGCGGGCACGGATACTTCGACATGGCATCTTATGACCTATACTTCAGTGGAGCCATGCAAGATGCCGATTATTCGCAAGACTCCATAAAAGCAAGCCTGAAAAACCTGCCGAAGGTTGAGGAATGAAACAATCCGGCCACCGTTCTTATTGAAGGGGTGGCCGGATTTAATTCATATAACAGGTTCACCCGATAAAATAATTTTTAAGGTTCTGCTGGTCCTTTTGGGAAGAGGCGGCGATTACATAGTCTCCGGCCTGGAGGACAGTGAAACCGTTGGGTATGATTACCTCCTCATCCCTAATGACTGAGATGAGTATGCAATTTTTGGGTATACTCAAATCCTTCAGACTCCTATTGCACGCCGGCGAATTGGGTGTAAGCAATATCTCGCTGAGGACGATTTTGCCGCTTTTCAGCTTCATCAGAGTCTTCATGCCTGAATAATCCACTTCCTGCTCTATGAAGTCTGCTATTATAGAAGTGCTGCTGACAGGAATATCTACACCGAGCCTCTCAAACACAATAATGTTTTTAGGATTGTTGACCCTCGCTATCGTCCTTTTTACTTCAAAATTCCTTTTGGCAAGCTGACATGCTATTAGGTTGTCTTCATCCTTTCCCGTAACTGCAATGAAAACATCCGCCCTTTTGGTATCAGCCTCAGAAAGGTATTCGACGTTAGTTCCGTCGCCATTTATGACTGTAATATTTAACTCATTAGCTATTTTTTCACAAAGCTCTTTCTTGGACTCTACAACAGTTATTCTATGCTTATAGGGCAAAAGTGTCTTTACAAGATAGTATCCCACTTTGCCTCCGCCTATTATCACTATATTCATTGTATCTACCTCATTTACTCCTGACCTCTTGATTTTAAAACCCTCAGCCCGTCATCTTTCCAAATCCAGCCTCTCAGCGACTACCAGAACGTCACCCTTGTCCAATTCTATATCCGGATTTGCAAGGACAAGCTTTCCATTTTTTACAACACCAAATATAAGGCAGCCGTTTTCCGGTTTTACAGAGCCCAGCTTCTTGCCTTCATCATGCTTGGACACCTTCTCCTCTCTGAAAGAAATAACTTCGCCCTCTATAACATGCTCCGTCCTTTCTGCTTTTCCAAGTATCCTATCCTTTATCGCATCAGCAGTAATATTCGTAGGGCATATGGTCTCAAGCCCAAATTCATGAAACACATGCTCCCTGGCAGGGTTATAAATCCTTGCGATCACGCGTGGAACCTTAAATATTTCTTTTGCAACCTGGCAGGCCATTATGTTTACATTATCATCCGGAGTGACAGCCGTAAGGGCATCGGCGGTTTCGATACCTGCCTGTCTCAATACATCCTGATCTATAGGCACTCCTGTGACAGTTATCCCCCTGAAGTCCGCACCAAGCAGCTTAAAGGAATTCCTATCATTATCAACTATCACAACATCATGCCCTTCCTCTGACAGAACCTGTGCAAGCTTGGAACCGACCTTTCCACAGCCAACAACAATTATATGCATAAGCAACATGCCTCCAAAAAAGCGAAACAGATAGAATTGACTAATATTACATATTATATCATTTATATAATCTTTGTATAGCCCTATTTGGGCTGAATAACGCCATACTGCGCATATATGGAACGCTTATCAGGCGTTATATGCAGATATCGTCCCAATACTTTAAAAAATTTCCTTTTTCATCAATTTTCTGCCGCTAAGAAAACAGCTTTCAGCTGTAAAAACCCATCATGAATAATAAAATCCGCAGGACGGGAAAATAAGTTTGTCTTTAAAAAATTTAGAAAGGATGAGACGGTGTTAGTAGTTTTTATAAGGACTTTAATACTGTTTTCTGTTGTGGTAGTGGTGATGAGGATAATGGGAAAAAGGCAGATAGGCGAGCTTCAACCTTTCGAGCTTGCTACCGCCATAATGATTTCGGAGCTGGCGGCAGTGCCCATGCAAAACACAGGCATCCCTTTGATTAACGGGATTATCCCTATATTAACCCTGTTGATAGCTCAGTTTACCCTTTCATTCATATCTTTAAAAAGTGTGAAAGCAAGAGGCATTATATGCGGGAAGCCAAGCATTTTAATTGAAAATGGGAAAATAAACGAAAAAAACCTGAGAAATGAAATGTTCACTCTGAACGATCTGCTGGAACAGCTCAGAATCAAGAACGTGCCAAATATTGCCGATGTTGAGTTTGCCATACTCGAAACCAACGGCCAGCTGAGCGTGATTCCAAAGTCTCAGAAAAGGCCTGTCAATCCCGAAGATTTGAATATCCCGACGAAATATGAAGGGCTTCCTCTCGACCTCATAATTGACGGAATAGCCATTGAGAAAAATTTGTCCCAAGCCGGTCTTGATATGGACTGGTTAAAGTCGGAAATAAATAAATCGGGAATAGACAATGTTAAGAATGTGCTTTTTGCCACCCTTGACACCAATGGAAATCTGTACTGTCAGAAAAAGCTTGGGGGAAGGGGAAAATGAGACTGGCTAATACGGCTAAAATTATTATTTTTTTATTGATTTTAATATCCGTGGTGCTTGGCTTCAGCTTTTATGCTAAAAAAAGCCTTGACTTCTCCTCAAAGAAGCTGCAAGACCAGATAACTTCAATAGAAGACAGCATCAGGGCCGGCGACTGGGATAAGGCGGCAAAACAACTTTCGAATATTAAAAAAGATTGGGACAGCGTTAGAAAAAGCTGGGCAATGCTGCTGGACCATGCAGAAATTGACAATATAGATGAAGCTCTCAGTAAAATGGCCATATTTATTGAATCCGAAGAGCTTTCCATGGCGCTTGCAGAGGCATCTACCCTAAAGCAATATGTAAGCCATATCCCCGAAAAGGAGTCCTTCAGGCTGCAAAACATATTTTGATATGATTTTTTAGTTAAATTTTCCCAACAGCAAAAAGACTATAAATATGGCATAGAAAGCCCCTCCGGCGAGAAGGGGGATCGGATTCAAGCTTCTCTTTATTTTTATCCATGAGTAGGTGAAAGCTGCAGAGAGTATCGCCAAAACAGCACTCAATACAACTTTGGCATCAAGGATCCAAGGAGTCGCTATGATGCCGACGGATACAGGAATACAGCTCTGGAATACCATAGCTCCTGTAATATTGCCAAGGGCCAGCGTATCCTTTTTTTTCCTAATCCATATTATGCTGTTGAACTTTTCCGGAAGTTCAGTGGCAACAGGGGTGATTATGAGGGAAAGCACAAGGACGGGTATATCAAACAATTGTGATGCGCGCTCAATATTGGCAATAAACAGCTTGGCGCCTGTAGTTATTCCTGTGAAGGCTATCAGCACCTGCAGCAGGACAAGCACGAGGTTGGGACTCGTTCTGACAATGCTTGTTATATAAAGCCCTTCCAGCCTTCCACGGCTTACATTATCGTTCCTTACGGTAAGAATTATATAATATACATAGGACGCCATTAAAAAAGCAGCAATAAGGTGCCGTATGGCGGTTGCGTCAATAAAGCCGGCAAGGAGGCCGAGAGAATACAAAACTATAAAAAAACCTATGTCCCGGCTTAATATTTCATCATTCACCTTCAGCCCAATGTCGGTCTTTCTCTTCTTCCTGAATACCAGCACACTCGCCCCTGCAAGGAAAAAGGCAAGGGTGCTCAACATAAAAGGCGCACCCGCTATAGCACCTATGCCGATATTAACCGAGTCTTCCAGTCCATCCGAAAATACTATCGCAATTATAGGTATTATTGTTTCCGGAAGGCAGGTACCTACGGCTGAAAAAATGCTTCCCACGACGCCGTCACCTACACCGAGCATCCTGCCTAACCACTCTACCCCGTTGGTAAAAAGCTCGCAGCTTAATAAAATAATCTCAAGGCTCAATAACAAAAAAATAATATCCAGCAGCATGGCTCCCGATTCTCTGCCCAAATTACGTCCTAAAGTTAAATATATTCACCTTGCTGCTGCCAATATGTATAATAATCCAAATTTACCTCTTGCCCGCTGCATGCCTCTGCCGAACAGCCTCATACATTAAAAGTCCTGCCGCCACCGAAGCGTTTAATGACTCCGCCTTTCCGACCATGGGTATTTTTACAAGGGCATGGGCATGGGACGCAACCACATCGCTTATGCCATTGGCCTCGTTGCCTATTATGATGGCCGTGCTTCCCTGCATGTCAACATCAAAATAGTTTTCGGTTCCTTTCAAATGAGCAGCACATATCTTTACACCTTTTGAGGATAAAAGGTCCACTGTCTCGATGATGTTCTCACTGAAGCACACAGGGACCCGGAATATGGCTCCCATCGTCGAACGCAGTACCTTAGGGTTATATACATCAACACTCCCTTTTGAAACTATTACGCCGGTAAAACCTGCTGCGTCAGCGGTCCTTATTATCGTACCCATGTTTCCGGGGTCCTGTAGCGAATCAAGGATAATAAAAAGATCGCCTTTGTCCAAAATCTCCTCAAGGTTGTAAAATCTGGTCCTAATCACAGCCATAAATCCCTGGGGTGATTCTGTATCCGAAATCTCTTTAAAAAGCTTTTCAGGCAGTATTATCGTTTCATAGCCCCTGCTGTTGATTCCTGAAAGCAGGCGGGCTGCATAACCGTTTTTTGATGCAAGCTGCTGTTGGGACACAAAAATCCTTACCACCGGAGCGTCCTCTTTCAGGGCTTCCTCCACCAGCCTTGCGCCCTCCACAAAAAAGAGCTTTTTTTCTTCCCTGTATTTCCGGTTCTTCAGCGACCTGATTTCCTTTATCAAAGGATTTTGGCTGCTTGTTATTGTAATCATATACATTTCCCTCCGGAACGAATGCTAAAGCTTTTGTTCATCCCTATGGAACGCTATTATCCCTTGCGATAACGCCATTTCAGAAGTTAGAGCTTGGAGGTTAAGATGTGGACGATCTACTTCCGTTTTACCCTGCAAACCCAGATACAGGCTTAACCAACCTTAAGCTTCTCGGCGCACTAAATAAAAGGGGCCTTTTCGGCCCCTCTTATTTTATAAAATATTTTATTTCACAGCTTTTACCTGGTTTACCAACTGTGCAAATGCAGGTGCATCGTTAACCGCCATATCCGCCAGGACTTTTCTGTTCAAAGTAATACCGGCTTTCTTTAAGCCGTTCATGAATTTGCTGTAAGACATGCCGTTCATCCTCGCAGCAGCGTTGATCCTGGTGATCCATAGCTTCCTGAAATCTCTTTTCCTGGCCTTTCTGTCCCTGTATGCATAAACCAGCGACTTCATCACTGCCTGATTGGCTATTCTAAATAGCTTGCTCTTGCCGCCAAAATAACCTTTAGCAAGTTTAAGTATCTTTTTATGTCTTGCGCGGGTTCTAAGCGCACCTTTTACTCTTGACATAGCTGTTAATCCTCCTCCTTACTTGTATGGAATCAACCTTTTAATCGTCGGAGCGTTTGCATCCGAAGCAATCGTCGATTTCCTCAAGTTTCTCTTTCTTTTAGTAGTCTTCTTAGTCAAAATATGGCTTTTATAAGCCTTGGCCCTTTTAACCTTTCCTGTCCCCGTTAACCTGAACCTCTTTTTTGAAGAGCTGTGTGTCTTAATCTTAGGCATTCGAAATCCTTCCTTCCTTATATAGTAAGTTATTCCTTATTATAGCAGATTGTTGTCTATTATTGTTTGGGATTGAGTATCATTATCATACTCCTACCCTCAAGTTTGGGTTTTCTTTCAACCACTCCTACATCTTTTACAGCTTCCGCAAATTTCGCCAGAACTTCTTCCCCTAATGAGGTGTAATTCATCTCTCTGCCCCTGAATCTAACGCTTACTTTAACTTTATCCCCATCCTTCAGGAACTTATACGCATTTTTAGCTTTAAAGTTAAAATCATGCTCTTCAATTGTAGGCTTAATCCACACTTCCTTGACATTAATGACCTTTTGGTTTTTCCTGGCCTCTTTCTCTTTCCTGGAAAGCTCATACATGTACTTTCCGTAATCCATTATCCTGCACACGGGTGGATTGGCCTGGGGCGCTATCTTGACGAGATCCAGATTTTTTGAATTGGCTATCTTTTGTGCTTCCTTAGCCGACATGATACCCAGCATAGTACCGTCAACATCAATGAGTCGGATCTCCTTATCCCTGATTTCCTCATTAACCATTAATTCATTTTTATTAATAACAAGACACCTCCGCAAAAATTTTAAAAGCAAGAAGTTCAAGACTTCATGCGTTAGCTATTTATAGAATTAAAAAAGTGGATTGAAGCAAGTCAATCCACATGTGAACACCGTCAGCATACCAAGCATAAACCCTTTCACTATTAACCTTACCGGATTAATCCGTAAGGTGAGAAGCGGACGACTCCTTCTTTGTTTTTGCTATTACATAATAGCAGAAAGGGCCTACACATGTCAAGAGGATTTTTGCTTTTGCTTCACTCCCTTTAATTGGCTTTGGTCCTCACTTCCTCCAAAATTTTGTCCATAAAGCCGTCTATCGGCATCGCGCCAAGGTCTCCTTCTTTTCTTGACCTCACCGCCACAGTCCTGTTTTCCGTTTCCTTGTCACCGATGACGAGCATGTAAGGAATCTTTTCCATCTGAGCCTCTCTTATCTTATAACCTATTTTCTCATTTCTTAAATCCACCTCAGTCCTTATGCCTTTTTCCTCCATAGCCTTTTGCACCTCAAGGGCATAGGGGTGATGCTTTTCTACAAGCGGCAGGATTTTCACCTGCACGGGAGCAAGCCAGGTGGGAAAAGCTCCGGCGTAGTGCTCGGTCAATATTGCTATAAACCTCTCTATGCTTCCGAAAACAACTCTGTGAATCATTACAGGCCTGTGCTTCTCACCATCGGGGCCTACATAGGTCAGGTCGAATCTTTCGGGCATCTGGAAGTCAAGCTGTATAGTTCCGCACTGCCAAGTACGGCCTATGGAATCCTCAAGATGGAAATCGATTTTAGGCCCGTAGAATGCGCCGTCACCTTCATTTATTTTATACTTCATGCCTTTTGCATTAAGGGCATCCTTCAGAGCATTTGTCGCCATCTCCCACTGCTCATCCGAGCCCATGGAGTTCTCAGGCCTCGTTGACAGCTCAACGTGGTATTTGAACCCGAATACATTGTAGAATTCATCTATCAGCTCTATCACTCCCAAAACTTCATCCTTGATCTGCTCGGGAGTCATAAATATGTGAGCATCATCTTGCGTAAAACACCTTACGCGCATCAAACCGTGAAGAACTCCTGACAGCTCATGCCTGTGCACAAGCCCCAGTTCCGCCAACCTTTGAGGCAGATCCCTATAGGAGTGAAGCCTCCTTTTGTAAACCAACATCCCTCCGGGGCAGTTCATGGGTTTAATCGCATAATCCTCATCATCTATCTTCGTGAAATACATGTTTTCCCTGTAATGGTCCCAATGGCCTGAGCGGTGCCATAAATCCTCGTTCAGTATTATAGGCGTCTTTATCTCCTGGTATCCTCTCTTTCTGTGTTCGGCCCTCCAAAAGTCTTCAAGTATGTTCCGCAGCACCATGCCCTTTGGCATAAAGAACGGGAATCCGGGCCCCTCTTCCTTGATGTCGAACAGGTCAAGCTCCCTTCCGAGTTTCCTGTGATCCCTCTTCTTTGCTTCCTCCAGCCTGAAAAGGTATTCATCCAACTCGCTCTTCTTGGCAAAGGAAGTACCGTAAATCCTCTGCAGCATCTTGTTTTTTTCGTTGCCCCTCCAGTAGGCACCTGCAACAGACAGCAGCTTAAAGGCCTTTATTTTGCCCGTCGATGGCACATGAGGACCTGCGCAAAGATCAACAAACTCTCCCTGCCTGTAAAATGAAATTTCTTCACCTTCAGGCAGGTCACGGATTAACTCCACTTTGTAAATCTCGCCCTTTTCCTCCATGAACTTAATGGCTTCATCCCTTGGAAGGGTAAATCTTTCAATGGTCAGGTCCTCTTTAATTATCTTCCTCATTTCATTCTCGATTTTTTCAAAATCTTCGACTGAAAAAGGCTTGTCAACGTCAAAATCATAATAAAAGCCGTTATCGATGGAAGGCCCTATGGCAAGCTTGACATCCGGGTACAGCCTCTTCACCGCCTGAGCCATGATGTGAGATGTGGTATGCCTGTAGGCATGCTTACCTCCTTCATCATCAAAGGTCAGCAAATTGAGCTTGCAATCTTTTTCAAGCTTATATCCCAGGTCCCTGACAACTCCGTCAACCTCTCCCACAAGAGCCGCTCTAGCCAGCCCTGGGCTTATGCTTTCGGCAACTTCCTTAATTGAAATGCCTTCATTATATTCCTTGACGCTTCCGTCTTTTAAAGTAACTTTTATCACCGTTTTCTCCTCCAATCTTAATCTCCGGTTAACCACCCTGCTCAACATGCTGAAAAGCGTCAGATTTACGGATGTGGGCCTATATCAAGCCAGCGGTGGGCTCAGTGCCGGCCTTTAACTTTGGAGTCGGCTGCCTGCAACATAGGCAGCTAAACTCAAAGCTCCAACACAGGCGAGCTGCATTGGCTATCTGTTTAAAAGCTTATAGCCCCTTGACCCCTCTGATACTTTTAATCTCAGCGATGGCTGCCTATATGCATATCACTTTCCAGCATAAAAATAAAAGCCCACGCCCCTGTAAGGGACGAGAGCTGTCTCCCGTGGTTCCACCCTAATTTTAACTCATTGTGATTATAACGTAATCAACGTTCCAGCTCAGGGGTGGTTTTCAAACGGTATCCTTTAAAGATGCTTCCAGCCCCCGGCATCTTCTCTCTGCAAAGGAATTTTCCGTTCTACTCTTCCCGTCATCGCCAAATCAGCCATCATATAATTTTTATATAATTAATAATTAATTATAGCCTAAATATTTGCGATGTCAATATTCCAGCGCAGGCAAAAATCGTCATATCAAACCGTTTGCCGTGAGAAAGACAACTCCTAATGCAAACATCAGAATAACGAAGTAAACAAAACCCTTTATAATTTTTCTAAATTCTATCGTTCTTCTCTTGCAATAGCCTTTCAAAGAGTATGTCCTTGGGATAAACTCGCAGCCGCCGCTGTTTAACATAATGACACCTCCTATTCCATTATATTGCAATACTTTGCATAATGTCTATAGGATTAATTTCCATTACTGTCCTCGGCTAAAGCTGCCCTTTACATCTTACAAATACCATCGGCACAAAACGCAGCTTTTAATTATAAAACCGAAATCAGCTTACACTTTAAACTTTGAAACCAGCTCTTGGAGCTCCCTAGCCATGTCTGAAAGTGCAAAGGCCGATGAAGATATCTCCTCCTGGCTCGCCGTTTGCTCTTCGATTGAAGCCGCAACTTCCTGACTCCCTGCCAGCGACTCCTGTGCAATGCTCGAAATCGTTTCGCTCAACTGTTTTACTTTCTCGATCTCCTTCACCATATTTTCGATGCTTTCGTTGATCCCTTTCACCTGGGTATCCACATCGCTGCTGGTGCTGACAATCTTATCAAAAGCGGAACGCGCTTCTCCGGCCTTTTCAGCACCTCCCTTAATTTCCTCAATTCCTTCCGCCATGCTTTCAGCCACCTGCTCGGTCTGTCCCTGTATCTCCTTGAGCATGGAAGTTATTTCTTTAACAGCATTTGCCGATCCTTCCGCAAGCTTCCTTATTTCATCAGCTACAACCGCAAATCCCTTGCCGTGCTCGCCAGCCCTTGCAGCTTCTATTGCCGCATTGAGAGCCAATAAATTCGTCTGCGAAGCTATGTTCGTTATAGTCTCAAGTATTTTGCTTATTTTGCCTGAACGCTCCCTTAATTGTCCGATGGCTATCTGTGTCGTGGATATCTTTTCTTCTATGACACTTATCTGGTTGAGCAGGATTTCCAATTTTTCATTTCCCAAATTTGCAGCCTCACTGGCAAGCAATGACGCCTCCCGCACCAACTGGGAGTTCTCGTATACTTCTTTTTTTATGCGGTCAAGGAGTCTTTCCATAACTTCTTCCGTTTGAGCAGTCGTCTTGGATTGTTCTGAAGCTCCTTGTGAAACCTGCTGAATCGCAGAAGCCACCTGCTCTATAGCACGGGTGCTCTGCTCCGCACCGGCTTTTAATGACTCGGCAGAATTGGCCACGCTTATGCTTGTCCGGCTGATGGCTCCTATCAGTGATCTCAGATTCTCGGCCATCGTGTTAAAGGACTGGGCAAGTTCAAAGATCTCATCCCTTGACTTTACAGTTATATCATCAACCTTCAGGTCACCCTCAGCGATATTTTTGGCACACTTTGCAAGTTTAAATATCGCTCCTCCGACCCTGTTTGAAAATATGTATGCACCGGCAATACCCAAAACGCTGACTAAAACAATTACAACGATAACCGCCATTCCGGTTCGGTCAGCTCCTCGGCTCAACTCATCTCTTAACTTCTCCTGATAGTCAAGCTCAGTATATATAAATTCCATGTTGTTATTATCTATAAAGCCCAGGATTTTATTCGCCTCGTCACCAAAGCTTATAGACTCGGAAAGTTTACTTTCATCAATTGCCTGAACAGATTTGAGCAGTTTTTCACTGTACGACTCATAAAGCCTCCCAATCGAATCCAGACGGTTCAGGCTTTTTTCATCCTCAACCAGTGAATTTAACTGCTTAATACAATTTTCCGTTTCAGCTAGAGCATCATATATAATCTTTTTGTTTTCCTCGGTTTTTTCAAGGAAATACCTCTTTCTTCCTTCGAGAGCATCTGAAGCGTAATTGACCATTTTATTGGCCAACACTGTAATCTGCACCATTTTATCGAGCTGAGCCATGGAAGCCCTCAAAATAGTAAATGACCCTATGTTGCTTACTCCCATAACCAATATGATTAAGATAAAAGCAAGAACCAGCTTTGTTTTAAAACCAATTTTCTTAAATTTCGAAAAATTTAATGGGGCACTTTTTTTCATCAGAATCACCTTTCTATACGTTTTTCATAAGTACGATAGTGTCTAAACTTTAGTTTACATTATACTACAGTAAAGGCAAAAAATAAACAAATATTTTCCATGTTTCTCCTAAATTTTTGTGTATATTTGGAAAATTATGAATATCAGATGATTCCAAAGGTGATATTCTCCGCACCTGCGCATATTCATTAAGTTGCTGGACGCAGTGCTGACTGTTATAGTAAAATATAGAATATATATTAAAATAAACCGGAGGATTTATGATCTACTTGTATGCTTTTTTGATGCTGCTCATCCTGTCCCTGGCTTATATGCGTTTCGAAGCAGGATTCGTCAAAGTAGAAAGGGTAAAGTTTGTTAAAGATGCCAACTGTTTAAAGATAGTGCACTTGTCCGACGTGCATATCAACCTTCTTAAAGTACCGCAGGAAACCATCAGAAAAATAATCAGGCTGGAAAACCCTGATCTCATCATACTTACAGGAGATTATATTCAAGAGGCCCGGGACGTGGAGAAATTTCTGCCGTTCCTTAAAGGAATAGCGAATGACAATACTTATTTGTGTTTCGGCAACCATGATTACAGTGCTTTCTCCGAGGATAAGAAAGGCCTTGCAGACTTCATACAGGCCATCAGGGATATGGGAATCGGTGTTTTGCACAACAGCTCTGTATGCTTTAAAAAAAGCTCAAAAAAATATAACATCATCGGCATAGATGACTTGAGAATGGGTTCTCCGGATGTTGACAAGGCTTTAGAGAACCTCCAGACTGACGCCTTTACAAATATAGCTTTTTCCCATAACCCTGATATAGTTTTTCACATCCCTAAAAACAAGGTAGACTACCTTTTTTGCGGCCATTTTCATGGTGAACAGATATGGACGCCGTTTCATGTGGAGTTCATGATGCTGCGCGATGACAAGCTTTGCAAAATGGGTATAAAAAGCGGACTGCACCAGGTTAATGGCATAAACCTGTATATCAGCAGGGGCTTGGGCAATGTATGCTTACCTTTAAGATTTTTGTCCAGACCTGAAATCACGGTGTACCATTTGCCGTGAATATGTTATAATTTTGGCCGGCAATGCCGACGCAGTGGTTCAGGCGCCGCACGCTATAGTGAAGACCAAATTCAGCGGTGCTGAACAATTGCAAGTGCATACCAAATACATAATAGAGAGGTTTTTTATGGAATTGCTAAAAATTTTCTTAATTTCCGCTGTTCCCCTGATAGAGCAAAGGGGAGCCATCCCTTTGGGAATTCTGGCGTATAAAATTAACCCTGTATTGGTATTTGCGGTGAGCTTTTTGGGAAGCCTGCTTCCTGTGCCTTTCATACTGTTGCTGTTTAACAGCGTTTTCAAATGGATGAAAAAGATTAAAGTCCTTAGTGGGATAAACAGATTCATAGAACAAAAAATACAGAAAGGCTCGGCAAAAATAGAAAAGTATAAGGAAGTGGGACTTATAAGTTTTGTGGCAATACCGCTTCCAACTACAGGGCTTTGGACGGGAAGCGCCATTGCGGCTTTCCTGGGGTTGGACTTTAAAAAGTCTCTCTTTTGCGTAGCCCTGGGAGGAATTATTTCGGCATTCATCATCACCGTATTGTCGGTGGCTTTTCCCGCGATGTGGGATATTACCGTTAAATAAGCTACATCAGTATGTTGTGCCGGTTTGCCGGCAGGGATTGTAGGCTTAGACTTACAAATTGTTTGCCACGCTAAATTTTATAACGTAAAATATTAAGGCACGAGCCAAAACCGAATTTCACCTCGTGCCTTATTCTTTATGGATTTCTTATGGGCATTTTTCAGCCCTTCAGCCTGCTTTCCAGCCTCTCTCTCTCAGCTTCAAACCCCGGCTTGCCGAGCAGTGCGAACATATTTTTCTTATATGCCTCCACCCCCGGCTGGTCAAAGGGATTTACTCTCAGCAAATAGCCGCTTATGCCGCATGCTTTTTCAAAGAAATACACCAGGCTTCCGAAATAATAACTGTTCATTTCAGGGATATCGAGCACAAGATTCGGCACCCCGCCGTCGGTATGGGCCAAAATGGTGCCCTCCATGGCTTTCTTATTTACAAAATCCACTTCTTTGCCTGCCAGGAAGTTAAGGCCGTCTATATTATCCCTGTCTTCCCTAATCAGGATGTTTTTCGCCGGCTTTTCAACATTTAATACCGTTTCGAACATAACCCTCAGTCCATCCTGGATGTACTGCCCCATTGAGTGGAGGTCGGTGGTAAAATCAACACCTGCCGGGAATATGCCTTTCTGGTCCTTGCCCTCGCTCTCCCCGTATAGCTGTTTCCACCATTCGGTAAAAAAGTGGAGGGAAGGCTCATAGTTAACCATTATTTCTATAATCCTGCCCTTGCTATACAGCGCATTTCTTGCTGCCGCATACTGATAGCAGTCATTCTCAGCCAGGCTGGCGTCGTTATATTGCTCGTAGGCACTCGCCGCCCCTTCCATCATGCTGTCGATGTCGATTCCGCACGCCGCTATTGGCAGCAAACCGACAGCGGTAAGGACAGAATACCTTCCTCCTACATCGTCAGGTATTACAAAGCTCTCGTATTTTTCCTCATCGGCCAGCTTCTTCAAAGCTCCTCTTGCCTTATCGGTAGTAGCATATATTCTTTTTCCCGCTTCCTCTTTCCCATACTTTTTCTCCATGTATTCTTTAAATATTCTGAAAGCGATGGCGGGTTCGGTGGTCGTCCCTGATTTTGAGATGACATTGACTGATATGTCTTTGTCCTCCAGCACTTCAAAGAGCTCGCTCAAATATGTAGAACTTATATTGTTGCCTGCAAAGTAGATCTCGGGAGTCTTTCTTTTAGCCTTGGGAAGCTGGTTGTAAAAAGAGTGGGTCAACGCTTCTATGGCAGCCCTGGCACCAAGGTAGGAGCCTCCTATGCCTATGACAACCAGCGCGTCCGAATCTGATTTTATTTTATCAGAAGCAGCCTTTATCCTTTTGAACTCTTCTCTGTCATAATTCACCGGCAGATCAACCCAGCCCAAAAAATCACCGCCTGCTCCCGTCTTTTTGTGCAGCATTTCATGAGCCATCTTTATATAACCATCAAAATACCGAATTTCCCGTTCATCTACAAAATTTGATGCTTTTGAAAAGTCAAATCTCAACTTTTTCATCCATATGCTCCTCCTCCAGGTAAATATTTACTTTTGCATTATATCAAATAATCCCCGGCACATCAATAAACAATTCATTCAACGATAAACAGCGCCATGTTTTGCGGCGCAAAGCTTCGGCAAGGGCAGCCGCTTTATACGAAGGAGCATATCTTTTAATCCTCCGGAAATTCTCTTCATTTTCTATCTTACCAGCCTCTATCTTATATTGACCAAAGCGGACCTGCTACCGGCCCTTGTTCGACACTTACATGTAATGCCTTTTATCATAATTGCCGGAGGTGTTTTATCCCAAACATTGAGCACTAACCGGCAGTTATTTTAATTATATAGTAGTATGCGCCAAAGCGCAGGGAAAAATAATATCCTCAAAGTAGGTTAAGAAACATATTTAAAGCCTCAGTATTTTTGTATACTGAGGCTCTTTTTGAACACCCCTCTTAATTTTTCATAGCATCATCGAAGGCCATTTTAGAAGGCTCGAAATTGATTTTCCTTACAAATTCGCAGGCTTCGGTGGCGCCGAATATCCTGTCCATGCCGCTGTCTTCCCACTCAACGGACAAAGGACCTTGATAACCGGCTTCATTCAGCACCCGTATTATTTTATCAAAATCTATATCCCCATGCCCAAGAGATACGAAATTCCAGCCCCTTCTCGTATCTCCGAAGGTCAGATGGGATCCCAGGATGCCATTCCTTCCATTAAGGTTTACATAGGCGTCTTTCATATGCACATGATAAACTTTATCGATGAAGTCCTGCAAGAATATTACAGGGTCCACTCCCTGCCATATCAAATGGCTTGGGTCGAAGTTGATTCCCAGGGTTGGACGGTAGTTAAAAGCCTTCAGGAGCCTTTGGGTAGTATAGTAGTCAAAGGCGATTTCGGTAGGATGCACCTCAAGGGCGAATTTGACGCCGCACTCGTCAAACACGTCAAAAATCGACGACCACAGCTCCACCTGTTCCTGGTAGGCAGCTTCTATCATTTCCTCAGGGGTCTGGGGGAAGGAATACCAGTACTTCCATATGGCAGAACCCATAAAGCCTGTAACCACCTCGCAGCCCATGGCCTTAGCAGCTCGTGCCGTATCTTTCATTTCCTCTATAGCCCAGGCCCTGATTTTTTCCGGCTGCCCAGCATACTCGGAAGGTGCAAATCCGTCAAGCCTTGGGTCCCACAAGTCTCCAACGCACTGTCCCGCCAGATGTGCGCCGAGAGCTTTACAAATCAAGCCATACTTGTCAAGGGTAGCTTTTATTTCGTTTACATAATTCTCGTCATTGGCCGCCTTATGGGCGTTTATTTGCCCCCAAGTGGCTATTTCCAGGCCGTCATAGCCCATTTGTTTTGCGATTCTGCACATCTCCTCAAGGGGCAAATCCGCCCACTGTCCTGTAAATAGTGTTACCGGTCTTCCCATTTTCAAAACCTCCTCATGAATCGGCTTATTACAATTCAACCCACACATTTCCGTTTTCCGAGCTCTTAAGGCATGCCTCAATAAATTTGAGGCCGTCAACACCATCGGCTACCGTTGGGTATTCGATCATGCTCTCTACGAGCTTTCCATCCTTTTGGGCATTCAAACAGTCTATAAAGTTGCTGTAGAGATTGGCCATGGCCTCAAACCAGCCCTCCGGGTGTCCGCTGGGCAGCCTTGTGTATTTTGCGGCCTGCTTTTTGATAACACCATGTCCCCTGTGTATTTCCAGCAGGGTACCGTCTTCCTTTGCCAGGTGGATAACTTCCGGCTGCTCCTGGAACCAGAAAATGCTGCCCTTGCTGCCATAAATACGCACTCTCAGGCTGTTATCATGTCCTATGGCTATCTGGGATGCCCAGTATACTCCCGATGCGCCGTTTTCATACTCCACCATAACAACAGAATTGTCATCCAGCCGTCTTCCAAGTACTACTTTTTCCATTTTTGCGAGTACTCTCTTTATTTTCAATCCCGTCATGCGGTACACCGTATTTTCGATGTGTGTACCGATATCGCCCAACGCATTGGTTTTTCCTGACTGGGCCGGATCCGTCCTCCATTCGCCCTGCTTGTTGCCCGTAATGTCTTCAAAAGCCAGCCAGCCTTGAGGATATTCGCCCATGACGGTGCGTACCTCTCCTATTTCGCCTGCTGCAATCATTTCTTTTATATTCATTGCAGTTACATGGCCTGAGTATGTATAAGTCACCATGAACTGAAGGTTTTTTGCCTTCGCCAGGGCCTCCAATTCCAGAGCCTCTTTGAGGCTTACCGTAAGGGGCTTGTCGCAGGATACGGCAATACCCGCCTCCAGGAAGGCTTTGCAAATGCTGTAGTGGGTGTTGTTGGGAGTTACGACCACCACGAAGTCGATGCAGTCTTCCCTCGCAGCTTCCTTCCGGGCCATTTCCTCATAGTTTTTGTAAAGCCTGTCATTTTCAACGCCCAGAGCTGCACCTGTCGCCAGCGTATTTTCATAAGAACGAGAGAAGCAGCCTGCAACCAGTTTTGCCTTCCCATCCAATCCTATCGACCTTCTGTGGGCGTCACCGATAAATCCTCCGATGCCTCCGCCCACCATCCCGTATTTTAAAACTCTGCCCATAAACCTCCTCCTTCCTAAAACTTTTATTTTTCACGCTTTTGTATCATCTGCAGACCTACGGCAATGAGAAGAATCAAACCTTTTACTGTGTCGTTCAGCAAAGCGTTCATTCCCAGAGCCGTAATTATCTTGTCGATAATAGTAAATGCCATTGTACCGAAAATAATACCGGCTATCCGACCTTTTCCCCCGGACATGCTGATGCCGCCGATAACTACCGATGCGATGGCATACAGTTCAAAGTTCTTGCCTGAAGTGGCCGGGTCAAAGGAGGTGTCCTTGGCAATCTTCAAAAATGCCCCAAGGCCTACCAGGGCGCCGCTGATGGCGAACACCGCTATCCTGACGAGGTCTACATTGATGCCTGCAAGCTTTGCCGCGCGCTCATTGCCTCCGAGGGCATATATGCTCTTTCCGAATTTCGTGCAGGTAGTTATATAGATAATCAGTGCCGCACATAGGAAAAATACGATTGCCAAGTTTGGAATTGTCAGTATGCTGCCGTTGCCGAAGTCAAAGAGGCTTTGATAGCTGTCTTTGGTGGCCTCCACACGGTATCTGGTTTCTCCCATCTCATTCATCATATATTGGGATATGGAACGCAGGATCAGCATGGTAGCCAACGTAACAATAAATGAAGGCATCTTCAGCTTTCCTACCAGCATGCCGTTCAAAAGTCCGCAGACAAACCCTGCCGCTACGGAGAAAACAAGGGCGGCAAAAATACTATCCACTGCGTTATAGACAATGATGGCCAAACCACCGACGAATACAAAGGAAGAACCAACGGACAAATCAATATCCCCTGTTAGGATGATAAGTCCCATTCCCAGTGAAATGGTGCCAAGTATGGCACTATGTAAAAATATATTCGTAACGCTGGTCCAGGAGGTTTCACTTCCATTGATAATTAAAAATGCGAAAAATATTGCGAAGAATATGATTATATAATTATAGTTATTCCACAGGAACTTGAAGCTTTTCCTTCTGTTTATAGACTGCATGGTTCCAGTCTTTATCTGGACCTGATGTTCACCTTGACTAGCCATTCTCCACCTCCGCTTTTATCTTCTGGCGCCTACGGCATTGGTCGCATGGAGCATAACCGCCGCCTCATTGATTTCCTGCCGTTCCAGCAGCGCGGCTATTTTCCCGTGATAGAAAACAACGCACCGGTCCGCTATTTTTTGGATCTCAGGAATTTCCAGGGTATTGATTATTATTGTCTTTCCATTCTTTGCTAGCTCCACAATCAACTTGTATATTTCGCTTTTTGCACCTACGTCGATTCCTTGGGTGGGATTATCGAAAAGTATGATGTCTGCCTCGGTATTCAGCCATCTTGCCAATATAACTTTCTGCTGGTTCCCTCCCGACAAGCTCAATATAGGATCTTCATGGCTGTTGGCTTTTATATTCAGCATACTTTTCAAGGCTTCAAACCTCTTTACTTCTCTTTTCTTAAAAATATGCTGGATCCTGCAATTAATGGCGTGCTCAGATATATAGGTGTTTTCCAATAATGTCATATTGCCTATAACGGAGTTTTCCTTCCTGTTGGCAGGCACCATGGCCACTTTATTTCTCATGGCTTTTCGAATATTATTGTTATCCACCTCTTTCCCATTGACATACAGCTTGCCGCCCGTAGGTTTCAATACCCCGAAAATTGTCTGGAGCACCTCCGAGCAGCCCGCCCCCCTAAGTCCCGTAAAACCGACAATTTCGCCTCTCCTCACGGATAAGTCAACACTTTCAAAGCCATGTCCTGAAAGCTGCCGCAGCTCCAGCACGGTATCTCCCAGGTTACGCTTCTCATACATTTCCTGGCTGGAATAACTTCCTCCAACCATGTACCTTGTTAGCTCCTCAGGGGTGGTATCTTTGATGAAGCCTGTCTTGATAAACATCCCGTTCCTGAGAACGGTATATTTATCACTGATTTTAAAAATTTCAGGCATTTTATGAGAAATAAAGATGAAAGATTTTCCAGCCTTTTTCAGACGGTTTATTATTTCAAAAAGCTTTGCAACTTCTTCATTATTTAAGGCTGTTGTGGGTTCATCCAGTATGAACAGTTTTGAGTCGGCATGCAGAGCCCTGGCAATTTCCAGCAGCTGTTTACCGCCGGTATTGAGGTTGCCCGCCGGCTCCAGAGGATCGACATCTACTCCAAGGCTTTGGAGCAATTCCCTGGTTTCTTCGATCATCTCCTTTTTTCGCAGCTTTCCTAAGGAGTTTACCAACTCTCTTCCCAGAAACAGATTTTCATATACCGTCAAGTCATTGAAAACATTAAGTTCCTGATGCACAAAGGCAATTCCTGCCCTTTCCGCTTCCTTTATGGTGGTGTTGACCAGTTCCCTGCCGTCAAAAAATATGTTGCCGCTGTCTCTCGTATAGACTCCTGCCAGTATATTCATCAGAGTGGACTTGCCTGCCCCGTTTTCTCCCAGCAGGGCATGAACCTCCCCTTTGCCTACCTCAAGGGATACATGGTCCAGAACAGTGACGCCGAAAAAGGACTTGCAGATATCGGTCATTTTTACTAATTCCATAAAACCTCCAGGCCGCACTTATTTTTCATCGTAACTACCAAAGGGCTTGAATTCTCCTACGTTTTTAGCGTCAACTACGCTTACGGGGATGATGTAGTTCTTATCGATATTTTTCCTGCTGCCGCTCAAGTAATCCACCATAAGCTGGATAGCTTCCTGGATCATTGCAGGGTCATAGGTTACGGAAAAGATATCATATGTAGTCGGACGCGCAATAGTTTTGTGCTTGTCTTTCAATACGGCATACATTTCCGCCAGGCCTGAAGAAGCGGAGATTGCCTGAAGCTGGTTCAGGAATTTGGCTTTCTTTCCAGAATCAAGAGCAGAGCCGTTAATGGATTCCAGCACGCCCATTGCGATTTCATCGTCATGAGTATAGATCCATATCTTCTTGCTGGTATCGCACTGGGAGCTTCCGAACCAGGATTCGAACAATTCCTTGCCCTTGTCACGGCTCCAGCCTGTGGCTGCCGACTTGACCACTACCTTTTCAATATCGCTGTCGCTCCAGCCCTGTTCCTTCAGGTATTCTCTGAAGCCAGCAGACCTGAGCTCAGGCACCGAAGAGTTGTCTCCTATCATTTCATATACATAATCGTCCTTGCTCAGTCCGTTTTTTATAAATCTCTTTGCAGTTTCATAGCCGATTCCCACGTTGTCTCCCTTTACATTGGCAATTACCTTCTCATCTATTGCCTTGCTGGAAATAACACGGTCGAACTGTACAAAAGGAATATCAACCGCAGCTATCTTTTCAAGGGTGGACTGAAGCCCGTTGTCATAAGGGAGAATGACGATTCCTGCCAGGTTCTTGGTATTGGTCAGGCGGTCGTCTACCTGATGGATCTGGTCTTCCACATCCGTGGCCGAATACACCTTGACAGTAAATTTTTCATTGACCGACTTGTCCTCATTGAGCTGCTTTGCTTTTTCCTGAGCATATGTGAGCACTGCACCTGTCCATCCATGGTCCGCACTGGGTACCATCACCGCGATTTCCTTAACTGAAGATCCCTGTGAACAGCCTGTGAAACCCATCATGGAAACAAGCAGTACCGCAGCTAACAGAGCTGCAATTACACGATTCTTTTTCATAGCGTCCTCTCCTTTTTTTGTTATTTTGTTTTCCGGCTACTGACAAAATAAATTATAACAGCCTGATTTTTGAGGAGAGGTACCTTTTGTTTACAATACGGGCACTGTCATGGCAACTTAATTATAAGATTTGTATTCAAAATTGACATTGGTATCTTTTGTTTGCTTAAAAGCATCGATCTGCCTCTGCATTTCAGCAATTACCTTCTCCGAGCCGGCCTCTTTCATTTTGGCAATAAACTCATTGTAGGTTTCCTCCCAGTTGTCGCTGATACCATGCCTCAGGATATCAATATACTCCGACACCACCAGATCGATTTTAGCCATTTCAAGAACTATCATCCTGGTATCCAGTTCAAAGCCGAGGAGAGGTGAAACAATGGCGTTTTTGTTATATTCTTCCAGTTGTTCGAATTCCCCGGCAGTATACTCATAATTTAAAAACACATTACCCAGGGTGTACTGGGACAAACTGTAAAGGGCCTTTCCGTTTCCGTCCGTAATCCTGTCTATACGGTTGGCGCCTTTGCTCACAAAGTGTCTTCCCTCAAAACCGTTCAGCAGCAGCTTATACAAGGCTGCCCCTTTTTTTGAGTTTAACAGGTTTACTACCTCCAGGGCCCTCTTAGGGTTTTGGGAAGTCCTTGGTATGACAAGGGCATTTCTGCAGGATTCGTAGGATATGTACTTGTAATTCTGAAGAGGCTCGCGCACCTCTTCATACTCTGTAGGAATCCTGTCAGTAACAACACCGTGTTCCCCATATTCGTCCAGGAAAAAGACGCTTCCCATTTCCTTTCCATCATTGCTTTTGGGGTCCAGCACCTCCTCTATATCTTCACGGATATAACCTTTGCGGTACCATTCATACATGGTCTTGAAATACAGCTTGTGGGACTCCAGCTCATACTTGTTGTATACTTTGAGGTTTTCGTCAAAGATTTTGATGACAAAGGGGGATTCTGGCCCATAAATTCCTTCATAGCCTTTATCGGCTATTTTATAAAAGGTTTGATAGGATATCCCTGTGTTAATCTTCCCTGCCGCCTTCAAGCCGGCCAAATAGGGTTCGAACACCTTGTAACATTCTTCATTTGTGTACAAATTGGCGCGGTTCACCCTGCCGATTTCATCAATATTGCCGTATTTGTCCATGTATTTTTTAGGGGCGACTACCGCGTAATCTTTCCTGTAGAGCATGCCCAGAAGGGGAATGCTGTAAATCTTTCCATCCCTTTTTTGGATTTCCCAAACATTTTCAGGTATCTCCCTGAGCAAATTCTGACCATAGGTATTTAGGAGGTAGTCAAGGGCCATAAAGGAGCCTTTTTTCACTTCCTCTGTATAGTTGAAGATGTCATTTCCGATCCAGGCCAGATCCAGAGGCTCATTGGTGGCCATTTTCATATCCCATTTTTCCTTATAATTATTGACGGGCACAATTTCAAACTCCACCGTCGTATCAGGGTAATAGGCTTGGAGGTTTTTATTGAACTGGTCAAAAACATCCTCGGAATTTTTGGATTTTTCCCCAAAGATCATCCATTTGATGGTGATTTTTTCGCTGCCGGTGCCGGTGTCGGTTTTTACCCCGTCATCTTGCTTTGTGCAGGCTGTGCCTGTCGAAATAAGCATCACTATAAATATGGCTGTCATCAATTTGATGATAATCTTTCCCATATCATCACCTTCTACCCTCCATACCCCAATGCACCAAAGGAATTGCCCTTCCGCCTAAGCGGAAGACGAAAGCTGCCTCGACGGAAATTGTTGTTTCACCGGCGCTATCCTTCCGGCTTTTTTGACATAGGCAGCTTGAATGTTACGGTGGTACCCACATTCAATGTGCTCTCGATCTCCAGCCCTGCTTCATCGCCCATCAAGAGCTTCAGCCTTTGATTTACGTTGCGGATTCCGATATGGTCTTCATTGAGGATGTACTTTTCACGCATATCCCTGTTGAGCCGTTCCACTGCATCTTCGCTCATACCCACACCATTGTCCGTTACCTGAAGGATTATTTTATCATCTTTTTTATAAAGCTTGATTGTAATTACACCCAGCCTTCTCAGCGGCTTGATTCCGTGGTAAACCGCATTCTCAATAACAGGCTGGAGGCTTACTTTTACAATAGGATAAACCGTTAAGCTTTCGTCGATTTCCCACTCCACCTTCAGCTTGTCCTCATAGCGGAGCTGCAGTATGTCAATATAAAGCTTGGTATTCCGGATTTCCTCATCAATGGTGATTATCTGCTGATCGCTTTCCAGGCTGATTCTCAGCATCTCCGAAAGCTTTAGTATTATCTGGGAAATACTGTTGTCCCCTTTGCAGATTTCCATAGCCCGCCACCTGATGTTCTCCAGTGTGTTATACAGGAAGTGGGGGCTGATTTGAGCCTGCAGCGCTGTCAGTTGGGCCTTGTTGATTATGTCCGTATACCTTTTCATCTCAGCCTGCATCTGTTTGTTGGAATAGAGGTTGCGGACGATATTCAATGCTATTTCATGGGTCTCGTCCTTTCTGAAGCCTATATCCCCTGAATAGTCATTTTCATGGAGGTCCGGATTTTTTAAAAGGTTAAGAATATTTTTAACGGGAGTATAGCCATAAAGGGAAATGAAAAAGGATGCTATAACGGACATCAAAATGCATACGAGCAACAACTCCACGAAGAAGGCCTTAAAGCTGTTCTTATAATCCTCATATACACTTAAAGGGACAGTAGAAATATACTTCCATTTAAAGTCATGGGATGAGGCTACCGTCACAAGAATATCCCTTCCATCCGCATTGATGATCTGGTAGCCGTCCTTGTCACGGTAGTTGATGTCCTTGTAAAAATCTATCTTATTGATTTTCTTCATCAAATGCTTTTCATCGGTGCTGAATATTATATTATTCCTGTCGTCCACAATGAGAAGGGTTTCCGTGAAATCCTTTATGTTGGGAACTATGAGCTCTTCCAGCTTGCCCACATCAATATTGACGATAATGCCTCCCAAAAACTGCATTTGCGTCAGCCTGAGGGGCTGTATGTAAGAAATAAGGTACGGGTAGGAATTCCGTTTCACCCTTGTGATGATTCTGGCGGGTTCGTACTCACGTTCAATGAGATTGTCGAACCAGGTTAAATCGTCAAATTCACTGATTTTTCCGCCGCCCTCGTTTGAAACCACATATTTTCTTTTGTTTGAGTATACATAAATTGTATCAATGTAGTTGAAAACGCCGGAATACATTGCAATTTTGTTTTTTACCTTCATCGTCTGACTTCTCCCGAACAGCTCTTTTGTGTCAGGCAGCAGGAATTTGCGTATATCCTCGTCCAGAGAAAGCTGCCCCGATATCTGAACAGCCTCTTTCATAACAACGTCAATGCGGTCCTTTGTCTTTTCCAGGGAATTTATGCTCATATTGCCTATCTCACTGATTATGACGTTATTCATCTTTTTGTATACTGTCAGCATTACTATGGTAAAGATGCATACCATCAGGGCCAGGATAATGCCAAAGCTTTTCACAAGGAGGCTGTTGAACCGATAATCCTGCAAGTACCTGAAAACCATGACTTTTTTATTTATGCTTGCTTTGATTTTCTTAATTATTTCCATCGCTTATGTTCCTGCTCCTACAGTATTCGGCCGGAGAACAGCCGGCATATTCCTTGAAAATTCGAAAGAAATATTTTTCACTTCTGTAGCCTACCATCTGGCTGACTTCATAGACCTTGTATTTGCCAAGGGAAAGGAGCTCCTTGGCTTTTTCCATCCGCAGCTCTATGAGGTAGTCCTTGAAAGTTGTTCCAGTATACTGTTTGAAAAGCCTGCTGAAGTAGGTCTGGTTCAAAAAGAATTTATCTGCAATGATCTCCAGGGTAATATCTTCGCTATAATGCTCTTTAATATAGGCCACAGCCTGCTCAATAAAGCTCCTGGAACTGATATTCTGCCTGCTTCTTACGATGCTTATGGCGTCCTCCAGCATGCTTTTGCATTTTGCCTTCAATTCCTCCCGGCTGGTCGCATCCATTATCTCCTGGTAGCTTACCTTTTCGTTCATGTTCTTCCAGAAGTCAATACCCATCTTGATAAATTTCCCCGACAGCATGGAAAACATATCAATCAATAAATGTTTCACCTGGTCAAGGGGGAGCTTTCGGAATTCATAAAAAATCGTATCCACCAGATTGTCCAGCTCTTCAAAATCGCCGTCGTTAATAATGCCCATAAGCAGCTTGTATTTCTGTATAAGGCGTTCATAGTCCGCATTTGTAAAGGGATTTGCAGGGATATTGGTCTTCCCTGTCTGTTCATGCTTATCAGACTCCGACAGTACGCAATTGTATGTGGTCATTTCCATCATGTTTTCAAACATTTTTTCAATTTTTATCTCAAATTTGAGCTTGAGCAGATTGAAAGCGGATTGGCATTTCTCTTCTATCTGCATTTCCAGCCTCTTCCGGAATTCCTCCAGGGATTCCTTCCTGGCAGTGGTGACAATGATTTTCAAAATATCCGCCGATAAATATACAGGAAAGCTGTGGATATCCTCCGCCACCCCACCGAATATATTGTTAATGAGGTTATGACAGTTTTCATTGTAGTAATGGAGCAGATAATCCTCTACTTCCTCCCTGTTCTTCCACTTCACATCCAGAATAGCGCAGGGCTTGTCCACATCAATGTCAAGGCGCAGGAACTCTTTCCTCTTTATTATTTTTTCCCTGGATCGAAAGCCTCTTACCAGCAGGCTTATCCAGAACTGCTCCCTGAGCTCGGGGAGGATCTCCTCAAAATTCTTCTGCTCGGTGAGGAATTGGTCTCCGATGGCTTTTCTCTCGTCCAGCTCGTTTTTTATTTTAGCAAACACCTGGCTTACTTCTTCCAGCCGCACAGGCTTTAATAAATAATGTTCAACTCCATATTCAACTGCTTTCCTGGCATATTCAAATTCTTTATAGCCGCTGATGATCACGGTTTTTAGCAACAAATTATTCTCATGGATATACCTGGCGAGCTCAAGTCCCGAAACTTCCGCCATTTCAATATCCGTCAGCACCACATCAACTTCATTATTCTTGATATAGTCAATAGTTTCTTTTCCGTCCTCGAAATCGGCGACAACTTCAAAGCCCATGCTTTCCCAGTCAATGTACTTGCATATGCCTTTTCTGATAGCCTTTTCGTCATCAACCACAACCAATTTATACATGTCAGTCTCCTCAGTATGGCGAATTGTCATTAATATATTTACTTACGTTTTCCCTGGTTACATTCTCGGTAGGAATAATCGTCATTTCTTCGTAATCTTCACCTTTAATTATTTTTTCCCCTATACGGATTGCCTGCTTTATCATGGCCGGCGAATACGTCAAGGAAAACAGGGTGAACCTGTCTTCCTTCTCTATCCTGCGATACATCTCCTGGAGGCCTGCGGAGCTTGCAATGGCCTTCAAATTGTCAAAAGTTTTTGTAAAGCTTTTATCCCTTTGATATGCGTCGAGGGCATCCAAAATCCCCAATGCGATTTCATCATCATGGGTAAAAATAGCTCCCACCTTGTCTATCTCCTCTTGCGAATGTTTGTCTACCCAAGTCTCAAAGAGCTTTCTGGCTACGTCCCTGCGCCAGCCCGTATAGCCCACCTGCTCTTTTGTAAAATTGGGCCGGATGGTTTCGTCATATCCGTCGGTACGCTGCTGGGGAACTGTAGAAGTGTCACCCATGAATTCCAGCACCTTTGTCCCCTGGGGAAACATCTCATTAAAAACAGCCGCTGTTTTTATCCCTATTCCTGAATTATCACCTTTTACTGTAGCTGAAGGTACAAAATCCGGTATCTCCCTGTCAAAAATGACAATTGGTATTTCCACATCCTGGACCGCCATGGCGGCAGTCTTTAGTGAGGCTCCATCCATAGGCAGTATAATAATACAATCCACCTTTTCATTTGCCAGCTCTATGAGTTGGTTGGACTGCTCATTGGCATCTGAAGCAACTACAAACTTGTATTCCCAGCCGTTTTCCTCCGCTACGGCCTTTACTTCTTTTTCCGCATAGTATAAGACGCCCTTCGGCCATTCATGGGTCTCTCCGATCAGGCTCAAGGCAATAACAGTTCTCTTTTTCTCTTTTTGGGAGGTTTTATCTTTTCCGGAATAATTGCAACCATTCAAGCAATTGCTTAGCAGGAGCATGATGAAAATTACTGCTATGCCTCTTTTCACCATATGATGATTCCTCTTTCCGATAAGATGTGAATAATGTATTGCGATTCCACTATTTTCTTTTTTTTATATTTTATCACATGCATTGTGCGAAGTTCAATAAAGTTCGTGTCAATCCCGCTGTCTCCGATGTCGGCCTTTGACGGCCGTTTTCTTCTGTAGACATGAATGATATGGGGCTTCCTCCCTCTCCCCGAATATCAGCTTTTCACTATTTTTATCAACTTTTCTCCTTGTTCTTGATTTATTTTTATTCCATCAATCAGTTTCCTTATTTATTCAGCGGTCCCAGCCGTACCTTCCTTTTAATTCAACAAACACGACGGGTTCCAGATTTTCCTGTACCACTGTTCCGTCATCCTTCTTCTCGATTAAAAGAAGGTTCTGAATGGATCTTTCACCTACCGGAATTATCATCCTTCCTCCGGGTTTAAGCTGCTCCACCAGAGGATCGGGCACCCTGCCTGCGGCCGCAGTAACTATTATTCTGTCGTAGGGTTGATGTTCAGGCCAGCCTTGGCTGCCGTCACCAATTTTGAATTTTACATTGTCATATCCTAACTTTTTAAGCCTTTCCTGTGCTTTAAGGGACAGTTCTCTTATTATTTCCACCGTATAAACTTCTTTTGCAAACTCAGCGAGAAAAGCCGTTTGATATCCTGAACCGGTGCCGATTTCAAGAACTTTTAAATCCTTGTCCAGCTTTAATTTTTCAGTCATCGAATAGACAAGGCTAGGCTGTGAGATCGTCTGTCCGTATCCTATAGGAAAAGCGTTGTCGCAGTGGGCGTATTCCTTATATTCATTATCCATAAATAAAGAACGGTCCAGGCTTTTAAAAAATTTATATAACTCTTCTCTTTCCATAATTAACCTCCAGAGTCTTATTATCAACTTTATTATATTATTTCTAGAAAATCATTTAAATACTATAGGCCAAACCGGCTACGAAAGACGCTGTTTTCCAATTGCGCAAAGTAATGCTATTTTAAGAATTATTTTATACGCAATAAATTATTATTTTTGCTAAAACTATAAGCAACAGCAAAAAACAGGGGGTGAGTTTATGGCAAGAAGGACTTATGATGGCAACCCGGCCTGGACTAAATTCAAAATGGAGTGCGCTCAGGAAATAGGACGACTGCAATATGTGAAGGAAAACAACGACCACTACAAAGGGGATGTTCCGGCTAAGATCAACGGTGCTCAGGGAGGGCCCATAGGCGGTCAGATGGTAAAAAAAATGATTGAGATGGCAAAAAAGCAGATGGTGTAAAAAGAAATAAAACGGTTTCAAGGACAAGCCTTGAAACCGTTTTATTTTCCTGTGCTATTATCTTAACTGGGCGCCCACATCGTTTTTAAGCCCTTCAAGTATTTTTTCCATAACTTTGTTTACCTCTTCATCTTTGAGGGTCCTGTCCTCTGCCCTAAAGGTTATGGAATATGCCACGCTCTTCATGCCTTCAGGAACCTGTTTGCCTTTATACACGTCGAACAGCCTGACGTCTTCCAAAATCTTCCCCGACTGCCGCTTGATTATATCTTCAATCTGCTTTACCATTATTTCATCCTTCACGAGCATTGCTATATCCCTCGTAACTGCGGGGAATTTAGGCAGAGGCTTGTATTCTGAATTCATCCTCGCATTCTCAACCAGCGGCTTTACGTCTATGACCGCTAAATAAGTCCTTTCGGGCCCCTCGAATTTTTCTGTCACTTCAGGATGAATCTCACCTAATATACCCACTTTGTCGCCGTTTATTAAAAGCCGGGCAGTCCTGCCGGGGTGGAATGTGGGGTTATCCTTCTCCGGTTCAAAATCATAATTATCTATCTTAAGTACCTTCACCAGTTCCTCCACAACGCCTTTTAAATCATAGAAGTCCACATTCCCATACATGCCCACCGTCAGCACCATTTTTTCCTCAGGAAGCTTGGCGATCGGAAGCTCTTTCGGCAGGTACACGTAGGAAAGTTCGAAGAGCTTAGCCTCCTCTATTCTTCTGTTGTAATTCCTGCTTAAAACCTCCAGCATATCGGGTATGGTGGTGGTCCTCATGATGCTGTAATCCTCTCCAAGAGGGTTGGTTATCACCACGGCCCTGCGGAGTTCACTGTCTGCAGGAAGGTTGATCATATCAAAAACCTTAGGGCTTGTAAAGGAATAGGTATAGGTTTCTGAAAGCCCACAGGCTATCATCGTATTTTTGATTTCATCCTCAATTTTCTGCTTGAAAGTCTTTCTCCCCAGCGTTGAAGCTTTCCCTGCCAGCAGCGTTGCTTCGATGTTATTATAACCGTAAAACCTTGCCACCTCTTCCGCAAGGTCCGCCTCCCTTTCAACATCCGGCCTGAAACTGGGCACTTTTATCAACATGTTTTTTTCGTCCACTTCAAACTCCAGATCCTTGAAAATTTTTATCATGTCTTCAGCTTTGATGGAAGTTCCGAGCAGCGCGTTTATTCTATCCGGCCTGAACTTTATCACCCTCGGCTCCGGCTTATTTGCATAGCAGTCTATTATCCCCTTGCATACCTTGCCTGCTCCCATCTCTTCAATTAACTGGGCAGCCCTGTTTACCGCCGTAATAACATTTTCCACATCAAGGCCCTTCTCGAAGCGCCCCGATGCCTCGGTTCTGAGCCCAAGTTTCTTGGCCGTCAGCCTTACGGATATCCCGTGGAAATTTGCGGATTCAAGCAGTATGGTTCGGGTTTTCTCGGTAATTTCTGAATTCGCTCCTCCCATCACCCCGGCAACCGCTACAGCCCTGTCGGCGTCTGCAATGACCAGCATTGAAGAGTCCAGTCTTCTTTCCTGGTCATCCAGGGTTTTTATCACTTCCCCGTCGTATGCCCTCCTGACGATTATTTTGCTTCCGTGCAGGTATTCCAGGTCAAAAGCATGCATCGGCTGGCCAAGCTCCAGCATCACGTAGTTTGTTATATCAACAATGTTGTTTATAGGCCTCACGCCCGCTGCCCTGAGCCTTTGCCTCATCCATTCCGGCGAAGGCCCTACCTTCACATCTTTTACAATGCGAGCTGCATATCTCGGGCACAAATCCTTATCCCTGATCTCGATAGTTGCATACTTCTCGGCCTCGTCGCCCTCTTCCTTTACCTTGATCTCCGGCTTTTTAAACTTGCTCCCAAGGGTAACGGCAGCCTCCCTTGCTATTCCCACCATGCTGAAGCAATCCGGCCTGTTGGAAGTTATCTCAAATTCAACTACGCTGTCATTCAGTCCCAGCACCTCTTTAATATCCTTTCCTAAAGGCAAACCCTCTTTCAGTATAAATATCCCGTCTTCCGCAGCCTCAGGATAGTCATTCTTTGTAAGCCCCAGCTCCTGTATGGAGCACATCATGCCGTTGGATTCCACACCTCTTAGTTTTCCCTTCCTGATTTTTACCCCTCCCGGAAGAGTGGAACCGTGGAGCGCCACAGGGATGAAATCGCCCACGCTTATGTTCCTGGCGCCGGTTACAATCTGGATGACCTCCTCCCCTACATCCACCTTCGCCACCTGTAGCCTGTCTGCGTCAGGGTGCTTCTCCAGGGACAGGATTTTGCCCACGACGACATTTGATATCTCCTCGCCCTGCACCTCTATTCCTTCAACTTTGGAGCCCGACATGGTCATGGCCTCTGCAAATTCCTTGGGACTTACCTTTATATCAACGTAATCTTTCAGCCAGTTTAGCGGTACTTTCATCTCACAATGACTCCTTTCAACTAGAATTGCCTCAAAAATCTAATATCATTCTCATAAAGCAATCTCAAATCATCTATATTGAACTTTCCCATGGCGGTCCTTTCAACTCCAAGGCCAAAGGCAAAACCGCTGTAAACCTCCGGGTCAATCCCGCAGGTCTCAAGCACACCCGGATGAACCATTCCGGCTCCCACAATTTCAATCCAGCCTTCATTTTTGCACATCCTGCAGCCTTTGCCTCCACAGGTCCAGCATGATACGTCAACTTCCGCACTGGGCTCGGTGAAGGGGAAGTGATGGGGTCTGAGCCGTATGCGCGTATCCTCTCCGAACAGGCTTTTTGCGAACATCTGCAGCGTCCCCACCAAATCGCCCATGGTGACGCCCTTGTCGACTACAAGGCCTTCAACCTGATGGAATATGGGAGAGTGAGTCGCATCAACCGCATCTGAACGGTAGACCCTTCCGGGACAAATTATTTTTATCGGAGGCTTTTTGCTCTCCATAACCCTGATCTGCACAGGGGAAGTCTGAGTCCTAAGCAGTATGTTCTCGTTGATGTAAAAGGTATCCTGTGTATCCCTTGCCGGATGGCCTTTAGGTATGTTGAGAGCCTCGAAGTTATAATAATCATATTCCACCTCCGGGCCTTCCGCGATTTCATATCCCATCCCGATAAATACCTCTTTAATCTCATCAAGCACTATACTCAGCGGGTGTTTCTTTCCCAGCACCTTCCTCTTTCCCGGTACAGTTACGTCTATAACCTCTTTCCTGAGGCGAGCATCTGTTTCCTTCTTCGCCAGCTCTTTTTTAGTCTCATCTATCTTCTCTTCAAGGGCTGCCCTCACTTCATTTACCAGCTGCCCCACCGCCGGCCTTTCTTCCGGAGGCAAAGAACCCATGCCTCTTAATATAGTGGTCAGCTCACCTTTCTTCCCGAGGTATTTCACTCTTATGTTTTCCAACTCCTGAATGGACCGGACCTCAGAAAGGTCCTTTTCAGCCTGAAGCCTGATGTTGTTCAACTGCTCTTTCATAGCACATAACTCCTTTCACAATGACAAAGCCATATTCATTTTGTCCTTCAAGCACATTCTACTATACCAAAAAAGCCTTCATCCCTTGCAGGGACGAAGGCATATTCTCCGCGGTACCACCCATCTTTCCGCCGGCTCCCCGCCGACAGACGCTTTTTAAGACAACTTTCATTGTCTTCATTATTGTAACGGTTTTGCTCCGGCATCTCCTACTTGGAAAAGGGTATAAGCATCGGCTTGCGGCATTTATGCCGGACCGGCCCTGTGCACGCTTCCGATTTTCACCTCAACCTGGTCCCCCTGCTTATACTTATCCGTTCAGGATGCAGCTCCGGAGGGAACTTCAACGGTTCACTTTATAAAGATACTTTCAGCCTCCGGTATCTTCTCTCTGAAAAAAGCTCCCCGCCTACTCTTCTCCTTCATAGCTTTTAGCTGATTATATTTTATTTTGTTTCGGTAAATTATAACACAATTTTTGCCCACATACAATGCTCATTTTGATTTTTTATTGCTATTCACCGGTGCCTGACCTTTTTATACCCCGACATTCACCGTCGTTCCATAATTTACATAAATGGTTTTGTCTATTTATGTCGAATAAGAATGAGTAACATGAATTATATTGCTTAGGAGGGTCACTTATCATGAATTTTAAGAAATTGCTGGTTTCGGGCGCGCTAAGTGCCGGAATCCTTGCAGGAAGCGTGAGCTTTGTCTACGCACAGGCTACCACTTATAAGGTACAGCCGGGTGACAGCTTCTGGACCATAAGCCAGAAATACAATATATCCATAAGCAGCCTGATGAAAGCAAACAACGCCACCGAAAATACCGTATTGTACGTTGGACAAAGCATCATAATCCCTGCCGACGGCAGCGTTCAGGCGGTATATACGGTGCAAAAGGGAGATACTTACTGGAAGATAAGCCAAAAATACGGAGTAGACCTTCAAAGGCTTCTGGCAGTTAATAACGCCACCGGCACAACAAGCCTGAACATAGGGGACAAAGTTGTTATTCCTGCCGCCGAGATAATACACACTGTAAAAGCAAATGAGACCTTCTGGATTATAAGCCAGAAATACAATGTGGATATAAATAAACTCATGTCTTATAACGGAGCTGACGAGAAAACCATCATATATGCAGGCCAAAAAATAAAGGTACCCCTGTCCGGCACGTCACAGGGCTCGTCCGCTCCAACACAGCCGTCAACATCCATCAAACCCTATGTTACTTATACAAGTTATACCGTGCAAAAGGGGGATATTCTCTGGGATATAGCAAATAAATTCGGCATACCGCTGAATGAGCTGCTGGCGGCAAACAATATGACCGAATCGACACCGTTAAATGCCGGGGATAAATTGAAAATTCCAGTACACCACGTACCGATAAAGAACACGCCGGGAGAAAAATACGGAGAATACCTGGACTGGTGGACCGAAGCGCAGTATGTGATACCTGTGGGAAGCAAATTTGAAGTCGTGGATTTCTATACGGGAAAGTCCTTTTTTGCCAAAAGGACTACCGGGGCAAACCATGCCGATGTGGAAACCCTGACCGTCCAAGACACGGCCAAAATGAAAGAGATCTGGGGCGGCAAATTTAGCTGGGCAAGCCGGCCTGTCATAATCAAATACAACGGCAGGAAAATAGCCGCCAGCGCAAGCAGCATGCCTCATGCAGGGAACGATGCGGCGGCAGGAGGTGTCTACGTTTCATGGAGAAGCGGTGATTACGGAGCCGGATACAATTTCGACTGGATAAAAGGGAACGGAATTGACGGCGTATTTGATATACACTTCCTAAACAGTACAAAGCACAAGGACGGAAAAATTGACTCCGGCCATCAGGCGAATGTAAAAATAGCGGCAGGAGTAAAGTAGGAACAAGAATCAAAGCATCGACATAAACAGCAAAAGGATTAAAATTCCCGTGATGCGCCTGGAAAACAACGCAGCACGGGAATTTTTACATCCTCAAATACAGCCTTCCATATTCAGTTTATACCGGCATAAACTCTATTTCAGATTTTCCACAGCAGCTCTTTCGATAGCCAATCCCTTGATGTAGCGTTTCATAAATTCATTAAAGCCGGCAACATCCGCTGGGTCAGGAGTGACGGAACTCCCTATTTTCCCGGCGAAGACCCTCTGCTTGAGGAAGTCTTCCAGCGATTCGTTTTCCTCACGATTGACCATATAAGAGGCCAGCAGTGCGATGCCCCAGGCTCCGCCCTCACCGGCTGTTTCCATAACGGATACAGGAACGTTGATGGCTGCGGCCATGATTCTCTGTCCCACTTCCCTGGTCTTGAAAAATCCGCCATGACCCAAAATTTCATCTACCTTAACCGATTCCTTTTCCAAAAGAATGTTCATACCGATTTTCAGAGCGCCTAATGCTGTAAACAAATTAACCCGCATAAAGTTAGCCAGGTTGAAGTTGCTCTTTGATGAACGCACAATCATGGGCCGGCCTTCCTCAAAATGAGTAATATGTTCCCCGGAAATGTAGCCATAGGCCAATAAGCCGCCGCAATCCGGATCACCTTTGAGTGCCATGCCAAGTAAAGTATCATAGAGCTTCGGTTTATCGACACTCATCCCCAGTGCTTTGATAACTTCGGAGAACAATCCAAGCCAAGCATCATAATCAGATGTGCAATTGTTGGAATGTACCATTGCCACCAGTTTGCCGTCGGGTGTCGTCACCAGGTCGATCTCAGGATACACCCTGGACAATTCCTTTTCGAGCACGATCATCGCAAAGACTGATGTTCCTGCGGATACATTGCCGGTACGCACAGATACGCTGTTTGTGGCCACCATACCGGTTCCGGCATCGCCTTCGGGAGGGCAAAACGGAATGCCGGGCTGGAGCTGGCCGGTAACATCCAGAAGCTGTGCTCCTGCTGCTGTGAGTTCTCCGGCTTTTTCACCGGCCACTAAAACTTTAGGCAGGATGTTTTCCAGACGCCACGGAAGATTTAAAGGACTGATCAATTGATTGAACTGCTCAATCATTTGCTTATTGAAGTCTTTTGTGTTTATGTCAATGGGAAAAACTCCCGATGCTTCGCCTATTCCCAGAACTTTTTGCCCTGTCAGCTTCCAATGTATATAGCCCGCCAATGTTGTCATGTAGTTAATGTCGGGTATATGCTCTTCCTTATTCAGTATGGCTTGATAAAGATGGGCGATGCTCCATCTTTGCGGTATAGGATAGTTAAACAGCTTGGTCAGAGCCTCAGATGCCTGTCCCGTTATATTGTTGCGCCAAGTGCGGAAGGGTGTTAGAAGATTTTCGTCCTTATCAAAAACCAGATAACCATGCATCATGCCGCTGATACCGATGGCTTTAGTAGTTTTGATGGTCACTCCAAATTGTTCTTTGACATTGCTCGCCATTTTCTGATAGCTGTCCTGGATGCCTTTCCAGATATCCTCTAAGCTGTAGGTCCAAATATTGTTGATATAACTATTTTCCCAGTCATGGCTACCTGTGGCTATCGGCGTATTGTCTTCACCGATCAGGACCGTTTTGATTCGGGTTGATCCCATCTCAATCCCGATTGCTGTTTTGCCGTCAATGATGGCATTTCTGACATCATTCAATTGAAGGCCCATAATTTCCCTCCTCTAAATAGTTTAATTTCACCGGATGCTTCCGGGTACTTTTGCTGCAAGCTGAGCATTAGAGCAAACAAGTGCTCAGCGCTCAGCCAAAAGGCTTCCCAGTTCTTTCTCCTGCTGGTTGTACGTACAACCATCCATACTATTTAACGCATTTCCATGTATATCAATAAGTAAACTACCATTAACTAACATTTGCTTATATCTCACCGCTGCGGCTTTTCAGAAATCTAATACCGATCACTCAGCCTTTGCGGGCAAAAATTCTCACTTTCCAGTACCCCTCCCAGAGTGGCTGCTTTGAGATATTTTTATCAGAAACTTACGCTTTATTTCATTATACTATACCTTACTTATACGCACAAGCATATTTCATTTAACCGGAGCTGACATAAATTTAAAAAGTTTTCAGTTCCGTGCGGAAGTAAACAAGTTCCATGGGTACTCATCAGGCGGAAAACTTTTGAATACCATTTCCTCTTTTAATGTGGGGTGCCTGCAAACTATCCGCGCAGACCACAGGGCGATGTCCTGGTCCGGTTTGACCGGCAGCTTACCATACTTCCGATCTCCATACAGCGGGTACCCCGAGGCAGAAAACTGGACCCTTATCTGATGGGGCCTGCCGGTATGCAGGTCTATCATTACCAGGCTCAGCCCTCCAACGCTCTCGAGGGTCACGTAGTCGAGGACAGCCTTCTTGCCTGTCTTTGACGAGCCGGGCACGACGTATACCGTGTTTGTCTTGCTGTCCTTTTCCAGGCAGTGTTCCAGCCTTCCCTCCGATATTTCAGGAACTCCATGGACTACCGCCAGATAAGTCTTCTTAAATTCCCTTCGCCTGATCTGATCTGAAAGCCTGGAGGCAGCCTTGGAGGTCTTGGCAAACACCATCACTCCTCCTACCGGCCTGTCCAGTCTGTGCACCAAACCCAGGTACACATTACCCGGCTTGTTATATCTCTGTTTAATGTCCTGCTTTAAAAGGGTAAGAAGGTCAGGATCTCCGGTATCATCTCCCTGGGACAGAATGTTAACAGGCTTTTCAACCACAAGGAGATGGTTGTCCTCATAAATAATTTTAATGCCGGAATTTTTCACGCCTCCCACCTTCCCGCAGCCCCGCAGGGCAGCACTAAACCCGATAAAGTAATAGGCAGTCCGATTTCATCGGCGGATACCCTTCCCCCGAATTTCCGCTTCACCGACAGCCGGAGCATGTTTCCGACAACTGTAGGTGAAAGTCCGGTGGTGTAGGAATTGATAAGGAAAAACAGCGGTTCCTCCGATAAAAGGTCCATACACAGCTGTATAAGGCCATACAGCTCATCTTCGATTTTCCACAGTTCCCCTTTAGGCCCGCGCCCATAGGAGGGAGGATCCATAATCACCGCATCATAACGCCTGCCACGGCGTATTTCACGCCGGACAAACTTGACCACATCATCTACTATAAACCTTACAGGCTTTTCACCCAGCCCTGACAGGTTCAGATTCTCTTTTGCCCTGGTAACCATTCCCTTAGATGCATCCACATGGCACACTTCCGCGCCGGCGGATGCAGCCGCGACGGTAGCCCCTCCAGTATAGGCAAAAAGGTTAAGGACACTGGTACGGCCCGGGCGTGACTTTATTTTTCCCATCAGCCATTTCCAGTTTATCGCCTGCTCGGGAAAAAGTCCCGTGTGTTTGAATCCTGTAGGCTCAACATAGAAAGACAGCCCCTCGTAGTTTATGACCCACCTTTCGGGCAGCTTGTTCTTGTACTCCCAGCTTCCTCCTCCGCTGGAACTCCTGTGATAATGGGCGTCAACCTTCTCCCATACGCTTTGATCTCCGGCGATAGGCCATATGGCTTGGGGGTCAGGGCGTCTTAATATGTATTTCCCCCACCGTTCGAGCTTTTCTCCCCCTCCGGCATCCAGCAGCTCGTAATCTACCCAGTCATCGGCAAGCAGCATATTCGAACTTAATCCTCCGCAACTTTTATTTTTTTTATTAGTATGTCAGCCTTTTGTTCCTGTAATACAGGGCTATATCTATTGAAACCATAAGGCTGTTCAGGATATACAAGTAAATCACCGCGTCGGGGCTGTAAAGCAGCTTATGAATTATCCCGGCTATATATCCCACAACTATGATGAAAAGGAAAGCCACGCTCTTGCCTTCCACCTTTTTGGATGTATAGGATTTGTATATGGAAACCGGCCACGCAGCCCCAAAGCAAATCAGCATAATGATCTCAAACGGGCTCATAACTAACCCCTTCCCAATATAATAGGCATTAAAAAAGCTGTTGCATCATATAATCAGTATGATACAACAGCTTCTTTCGAATTTCAATCCTTAAATCCGTCAGGATTGGCGCTGTGCCACTTCCAGGCGGTATCAATTATCGTCCTCAGATCATTATATTTGGGCTGCCAGTTCAGCTCCTTCTGTATCCTCTCGGATGAAGCCACAAGGACTGCCGGGTCACCAGGCCGCCTGTCTGCAACAACGGCTTTTATATTTACACCGGTGACTTCCCTTGCAAGCTCAACAACCTCTTTTACAGAAAAGCCCTTTCCGTTTCCGAGATTGTATATACCGCTGTCACCGCCTTCTCTCAGTTTTTTAAGAGCCAGCACATGGGCCTGCGCAAGGTCAGTAACATGGATATAATCCCTGATGCAGGTACCATCGGGAGTATCATAGTCCGCCCCGAAAATGCTTATAGCCTCCCTCCTGCCTAAGGCAACCTGCAAAACAATAGGTATCAGATGGGTTTCAGGATTGTGGTCTTCGCCGATCCTGCCGCTTATATGGGCACCGGCCGCGTTAAAATACCTTAAGGATATATATTTAATCCCATAAGCGTTATCCGCCCACTTCAGGGCCTTTTCCACCGCCAGCTTGGTCTCACCGTAAGGATTGGTGGGAAGAGTCCTGTCCGACTCCAGGATAGGGATATTCTCGGGCTCTCCGTAAGTCGCCGCCGTTGATGAAAAAACTATCTTTTTCACCCCACATTCCTTCATTTTACTCAGCAACCTGAGAGTGGACACCACATTGTTATTGTAATACTTCAGCGGATCGCCCATGCTTTCTCCGACCAGCGAATCAGCAGCAAAGTGTATCACTGCCTCAATATCATTTTCTTTAAATACTTTATCTAGGAATTCATCATCCCTTAAATCTCCGTGATAAAACCTGCCTCCAAGCACAGCACTTCTGTGGCCTTTTTGCAGATTGTCCAGCACTATTACCTCTTCCGAGGCGTCCAGTAGTTCAGCAACCGTGTGGCTTCCTATATATCCGGCTCCGCCGGTGACCAGAACCGCCATAGCTTTCTCCCCCTTTGCATGTTAGTTTTTACGTATCGTCTGAAATTTCCCCGGCCCCATCTCCAACCTCCGAAACATAGAAGCTGGCCTTAATCCCTATGCGCTTATAATAGTTTTCTCCTACCTGCTGGATAAACCTTTCTACAGCTTCTTCCTTCACAATGCTCACGGTGCACCCGCCGAAACCTGCGCCGGTCATCCTCGAGCCTATGACCCCGTCGATTTTCAGGGCCTCTTCAACCAGGGTATCCAGCTCAATTCCGGTCACCTCATACAAATCCCGCAAAGAGTTGTGGGAGCCGATCATAAGTCTTCCGAATTCTTGTATATCATTCCTGCTTAGAGCCTCAACGGATTTTAAAACCCTGTCATCCTCCGAAATCACATGTTCTACTCTTTTTCTTATAATCTCATCACCAATCAGGTGCTCATGCTGCTTAAACTGCTTGTAAGATATTTCTCCCAGGCAGCATTTATCCGGCAGAGCCGCCTTAAGTATTTCCATGCCCTTTTCGCATTGGCTTCTTCTTTCATTATACTTTGACGCAGCAAGGCTTCTTTTTTTGTTTGTGTTGGATATCACTATCTTGTAACCTTTAAGGTTCAATGGCACAAGCCTGTAGCTCAGATCCTTGCAGTCCAGGAATATGGCGCAGTCAGCCTTGCCCATGGCAGAGGCGAACTGGTCCATGATGCCGCAGTTTACTCCCACATACCTGTTTTCAGCCCTCTGGCTTATTATAGCCATTTCAACCTTGTCAACCTCTTTCCTGGCACCATGGGCTTCGTTTCCCAGCGTAGCTAAAGTTATAGCCGTAGCGACCTCTATAGCGGCAGAGGACGATAACCCCGCACCGTGAGGAACAGTATCGTCAAACAGCATATCACAACCGACCAGCCGGTATCCCGCCTTCTGCAACTCATCGGCCACACCGAGCTGGTAGTTCCCCCACTCAAGGCTTTTATATTTCTCAAGCTCATCCAGGGAGGCTCTTACCCTCACATCCAGGTCGGTAGCAGCCAGGTTTATCTGCCTGTCGCTTCTAGGTCTTGCTATTACGGTAGTCTTCATCGTCAGCGCTGCCGGCAGGACAAAGCCTCCGTTATAATCGGTATGTTCCCCTATCATGTTAACCCTGCCGGGTGAGGCAAACACCCTCAAGCCTTTTTCGGGGCCTCCGAATATTTCAATAAACTTTTTCTTCAACTCCTTAATTTCCATAATCGATCCCCCGCTCTATTGATAAATTCTTCCTTTTACTTGCTTCCCGTAAACCTCTTATATGCCTGGCGCAGTTCTTCCGCCTTTTCCTCCGGCTTAGTCGGGTTTGCATGAGCCCATGCCCCCGTCTCGCTGGAAGCGTTGAATTTCTGCTTGTCGGCCGCCCTCAGGGGAGGGAAGAACTCTATATGGAAATGGTAATACTCGCTGAAGTCGCCGCTGTTCACGGGGTCTTGGTGCATGCACATCATATAAGGGAACTGGAAGCCGAAGAGGGAGTCGAGAGTTCCGGCAGTCTCTCTTACGGCCCTGGCCAGATTTGTCTTTTCAGATTCACTGAACTGGGCCAGGTTTTGCTTGTGTTGCTTGCTCGCTATATACATACCGTAGGGATATTCGGTGAAGAAGGGCAGGAAAACTATGAAGTCTTCATTCTCGAATATTATTCTCTCACCAAAATCTATCTCAGCCTTCAGCATATCGCAAACAAGGCAGGACTTGTTGGCTTCAAAATGCTCCCTGCACGCCGCAAGCTCCAGCTCCAGTTTCTTGGGTATATAGGAATAGCCGTAAATCTGGCCGTGAGGATGGGGCATCGTAACTCCTACCAATTCCCCCCTGTTTTCAAATATAAATATATATTTTATTTTTTCATCCTTCCTAAGCTCTATGAACCTTTCGGTCCATAGGTCAACCAATTTCTTTACATGATCGACGGGTAGCTCGGGAAGGGTGACGGTGTGGTTTGGAGAGTACAGGATAACTTCACATTTCCCGTAGGCTTCTCTGGTTTTGTAAATGCCTGTGGCCACATCATCCGGAAGAGGAGGATCCTGGGACAATACAGGGAAATCGTTGTCATATTTATATACATCATAGTCGTCAGGCACCCTGCCTGAGCCAGGGCAGAAAGGACACCAGTCCTTGGGCATCTGCGGCCTGTCCTGGCGGTGGGACACGACCATGACCCAATCCTTTATTAAAGGATGCCAGCGTAATTCAGCCATTTTTCAAACCTCCATATCCTTGCGTTACACATACATTTTATACCATTTCATTATAAAGTAAATGGAAATATGTTATTAAAATATGTTATAATGTTATATAATACAGATCTATGCATTTTTTACATGGTGCGAAATGTTAGAAAAATTTTATATTAATAAACCGAGTCATACAGATTTGAATATGTATCGATGTGGTATAGAAGACTGCGCACCCGGCCATTCATGGGGTCCCGCGGTTAGAGACCACTTTATTATTCACTATATACTGAAGGGTAAGGGAACTTTTTATGTAAATGGCACTACCTATCACCTGAAAAAAGGCGACGGTTTCCTTATCCGCCCCGATACCGTCATCTATTACCAGGCTGATCTTGAAAACCCCTGGACCTATTCATGGGTTGGCTTTCATGGCTTAAAGGCTGAATTATACCTGAAACAGGCAAACCTTACCGCAGACAATCCCATATTCAGGTATGACAGGGACGATGCTCTTAAAGGTTGCCTCGAACAGATGATAGCCACCAAGGACCTGGTTAAAAGCAGGGAAATACGGCTGCTGGGGCTTCTTTACATCTTTTTGTCCCACTTGATAGAAGCAGCCCAGACATCCCGCTCCCTCCGGAACAGTGAAAACAGGAAGGAAGCATATATAAAAAAAGCGATAGAGTTTATAGAAATGAACTATTCAAGAAAAATCAGCATTGCTGAAGTCTCCCATTATGTGGGCCTGGACAGGAGTTATCTCTATTCTCTGTTCAATGAATACCTGGGCAGTTCTCCTCAGGAGTTTTTAATTGATTACCGCATAGACAAAGCCTGTGAACTGATGCAGAACAGCTCCCTGACCATAGGCGATATATCCCGGTCTGTCGGATATGAGGACCCCCTGCTGTTTTCAAAGGTGTTCAGAAAGGTTAAGGGGCTGTCGCCACGTGAATACAGGAAAAGTATGCTGTGATAAAATCCGGGACAAGATGTAAAATATTCTGTTTATTTTATAATTCTATTATGGGGAATTTTTGTATTCGAACTTTTTCACCTTCTATAAATATAGAAATTCTCGCTTCATCAGCCCTACAGCCTCCGCGAGCTTCACATGTTAATTGTTTATTCTTCTTTATCTGAGGAATCCTTCTTTTTATTATCAGAGCTATTATCGGATTGGTTTTTATTGCTTGGTAACAGATCCTTAATATTAATGCCGGTCAACGCTTCTACCGTTTCCGGCAATTGACTGACTATGTCAGTTACATAACCGGTTATTTTGGATGCTCCTTTGCCCTGACCGCTCCCATTATCCACAATCACAATCCTATCTGTCTTGGATAAAGGTTCAGCCACGGCCTTGGCAATTTCAGGCAATTTTTCAATAATCATTTGAGTTATAGCAGCATCATTGTATTGCTTAAATGCTTCGGCTTTTTTCATCATAGCCTCGGCTTCTGCTTTACCCTTTTCTCTGATTATTTCAACTTCAGCCATACCTTGTACTCTCAAGGCTTCTGCCTTTGCTTTACCCTCTAATTCAATAGCCTTGGCCCTTGCTTCTGCATCCTGGATTTCTTTATATTTAAGGGCTTCTGCTTCTTTTTCTTTCCTGAATTTTTCTGCTTCGGCTTGTTTGCGGATGGTTGCATCTAATTCTTTTTCCTTGCGAATAGCCTCTTGTTCGGCCAACTCAATTTCTTTTTGTTTACGGGCAATTTCAATTTGAACTTCTGTTTCGGCCACTTCTCTTTTTACTTTGTTGGACTCAATTTCATAAGCCAAATCGGAAACAGCCTTTGCCTGTTCCTGTTCTTTTCTGAAGGCTTGAACTTTAAGTTCTTTTTCCTTTGTTGATTCAGCAATCTGTGTTTCAGCCAGCAACCTCGCTTTTTCTCCCTCCTGGAAGGCTTCAGAAGTTTTGATCTTTGTCTCTTTATCGGCTTCGGCTTTTGCAATTTCAGCATCCCTCTTTACTTGAGCAATTCTGTTTACACCCAGAGCCTGTAAGTAACCATTTGCGTCACTGATATCCCTGATGGTGAAAGCCTTGATTTCAAGACCCATTTCTGCAAGGTCTACAGCCGCCACTTCCTGTACCTGGGATGCGAATTTTTCTCTGTCCTTATAAATTTCCTCAACTGTTAGTTTAGATACAATTTCACGAAGCTTACCTTCCAGAACGTCTTTAGCAGTATCTTTAATTACGTCAATAGTTTCAGCCTCATTTCCTGTGTTAAACTGCTCGACAGCGGCCAGAATGGATTCCGTATTTGATTTTACTTTAATAACGGCAACGCCGTCAGCATTGATGTCAACACCTTGTTCTGTCAATGCTCCATCAATGCGGACTTCAATTTTCATGTTTTCCAATGAGATTCTGTCGCATCTTTCGAGAATCGGGATAACGAACCCACCGCCACCGGTGATAACCCTTTTCTTCAAACCCGTAACTATAAGGGCTTTATCCTGTGGCGCGTTTTTCCACATAGAAAGTAAACCTAAAATCAACAGCAGGAGTGCTATCACAATCAAAACAGGAATATATAAAGTTTCCATAAATACATCTCCCCTTTATTTCACAAATAAAACATTAGAAACTTTGGGCTTCTGATATTTTGCCTAAAGGAACCACATAAAAAATATTTCCTTTGATTTCACAAATCACAACTTTTTCTCCCTTTTTAATCTCTTCACTATATAGATGTCTGGCCGGGGAATTATACTTGTTTCCTTTAAACGAATAGGAAATCGTACCAAATCCATTTTCGAAGATAGTAGAGATTACCGTTGCAGTACAACCTATAAGGTCAGCATTGGTTGGAGCACTACTGGTTTTTTCCACTTTATGTAACGGGATAACAATAAATCTGTTAATTAAAAATAACACGATCAGCCCAGACACTAGTGCAATGCAGAAATTAAGAATCTTATTTATTCCGTTACTTACGCCAATTAACCCTACTCCTCCAAATACCGTTATAAAAGCTGCAACAGTTATGGGTCTAAAAATATTTAACAACGGAATGTCTCCGTCTAAATCAATATCACCCCCAATATTAAAGGCATCAAATATAGTCCCTAACAGCGTGGTAGCGACGGTATAAACTAATCCGCCCACAAATAATATTTTGTATACATACTCCATTTGCACCTCCCCCTTTTTATGCCGTTATAGTATGGTTTTAAAATTATTATAATAATACTTTGATATATTTTTAGTATAACATAATTTGTAAAATTAACGATAGTCAGATATAAAAATAATAGAGGACTCTACTTAATTAAGCAGAGTCCTTTATCCTAAAATATAAATATGGTGGTCGCTACTGGGGTCGAACCAGTGACCTCCACGACTATTATATTTGTTTTTTGTTTCAAAATTATTTGTTTAAACAAAAGCATCACTTTTCATAAAAAAGTATATACTATGTATATACTTTTTTATAGAAAGGTGATATAATGGATTTAAAGAAGCCCTCAGAAACCAAAATAAACCAAATGAAAGGAGTTGATTACATGCCAACAGTAACTGTCCAAAAATGGGGAAATAGTTTGGGAATACGTATTCCAAAAGAAGCTGCTGAGAGAATAGGTATTAGCCAAGGTTCCGAAATTGAATTGTATATTTCTGAAAGCGAAGAATCCATCACTCTTAAACCAAAAAAATTAAAAAAGAAATATACATTAGAAGAGCTATTATCACAGATTACTCCTGAGAATCGGCACAATGAAATTGATTTCGGAATTGAAGGACGTGAATTATTTTAATGATAGATATACCTGAGAGAGGTGCTTTTATTGTTATAAATTTTAATCCGCAAGTTGGTCATGAACAGGCTGGGAGAAGGATTGCTATTGTTTTATCACCTAAAGACTTCAATATAAAAACAGGATTTATAGTTGTTTGTCCAATTACTAATCAGAAGAAAGGTTATCCTTTTGAAGTAGAATTACCAGCCAGTGGAATATCCATTAATAGTGGCGGAAACCCAATAACAGGAGTAATTTTAACTGACCAAGTTAAATCATTGGATTGGAAAGCTCGTCATATTAAAATATTAAAGCAGTATGATAAAAGTGATGCTCAAATTAAAGAAATAGATGCAATAATTGATGAATGTCTGGCCAAAATAGCAACGTACTTAACATAACCTCTCTTTTTGGATAAAGATTTTTTACTGCATCTATGTTTTCAAGCCGAGAGTTCTTTTTTTTGAAAGATATGTCATATACTCTTTGTGAAAGATATATGATTTACTCTATTTATAGTCCGGAAGGGTATTAAGAAGCTTTATCTGCAGAAGATTTATGAAACTAATGCTATTACGTTTGAAAGATACCAAGCAGTAAAATAAAGCTTAATTTCTTACAAGGAAAGCGGTAAACCTCTATGTGTGAAAAAGACATTATGGTTGGGGGATGCGGACAGAAATTTGGTGCACTCCCGGCATATGGCTTTAAAACCAGTTAGGCTTGCCTATTAAGACATTCCATAGTTTGCGCCATACCTATGCAAGCCAGCTTATCAAAAAAGGAGTAGATCTTACAACAGTATACCGATTGTTTGGCCATTCTTCTATTAAGACTACCGAAGGATACGTGCATGTAATGCAATCTGTCAAAGAGGGAGAAGTGCAAAAATTAAACGGCTCTCTTCTGTAAAAATTTTACATGGATTAAATAGTGGTTAAATTTTGTTTTTATCCCTTGCTTTTTGAAAAAGAAAAACCCTCTAAGCCTTGAGCCTAGAGAGTTCTGGTGGTCGCTACTGGGGTCGAACCAGTGACCTCCACGATGTCAACGTGGCACTCTAACCAAGCTGAGCTAAGCGACCATACGAGATTTATTATATACACATATTAAATTAATGTCAAGAAACAAATTTAACAGATTTTGTCCATATAAAGCATAGATGCGCCCATCATTGGCGTCCGCCTTTTTCAATCGTCTGTTCTTAATATTGTTTTTAGTATACTTTTTTAGTATACTTTTTTAGGAAAAGCACAGAACATAAATATCCGACATCAGTGAAAAGGTTTGCCGGCTGTTTTTATTTCCAACGGACTATAGCATGCAAAAGCCGTAGTATAACTAAAAACATGCAGAAATAAACATTCTGCATGTTCTAATTTATATTGCTTATGAATCGGCATCCGGCACCTTAAAAACCTGCCGAAAGCCTATATTATCCAAAGTTTTTAAAAGCATCTTTATCGAGTGCGAATCAACGGGTACCCACCAAATTGGATTCAGGCCATTTTTCAGCTGCTTTTATTCCTTATCCGGATTGGGACAGTTTTTTGTCAGATGGCAAATTCCTACCGCTTTGTCAACTTCCAAAACAAATGCTATACCATGGGCCGGCTTATTTAGCTCTACGGCATTGTAGATAGCCTCTAAAACCTTTTCGGTCTTAGTCCTGTCGATGAGCGTCAAAACGATCTCCTTTTCAGGCTCAATAGGTATGCCGAAAAGCTTTGCATTTTCATGGATTCCTGCTCCACGCCCGTTTACAATCGTGCCTCCTTCAGCCCCGGCCTTTTTTGTAGCTTCAACTACTTCCTCCGCAAAGCCTTTTCTCACTATTGTAAAAATCAAATCAAACTTAACGCTCTGATTATCAGACATAAGATTTCCCTCCATAATCTCACTCACCGTCATTGTGTTTTAATAAATGAACTATTCCGGCAATCCCTTTGATGTTCAGCACAAAGCTTATCCCTTTTCCGGGTTTGTTTATCTTTCCTTCATTCACGATAACTTGCAGGACATCATCTACTTTATCCGCTTTGACGCCGGTTAAAATAATCTCTTTTTCCGGCTCAAAATTCATCCCCAGTAAGTCAAGATAAATAGACTTGCTTGCCGTTCCTCTCCCAAGGAGAATTGTGCCTCCTTCGGCTCCGGCTTTTTTGACGGCAGTAAGCAACCTGCTTGCCATCCCCTTTGCAACAATCGCCACTATAAGCTTATAACCTTCACCTACAGTGAAATTACCTTCACTCATTTATCTTCTCCTTCCTGCTATACAAAAATCCCAGGATGAGTATTGAAAGTATCGGTGCCAAAGCCACCAGCGAAACCATGCCGAACCCATCCATAAGCGGATCTCTGCCTTCAAGCTGCTTTGCTACTCCAACGGTCATCGATAATATAAACGTAACCGTCATCGGCCCCGTCGCCGCACCTCCCGCATCAAAAGCTATGGCTACAAACTCGGGAGAAACAAATCTAGTTAATAGCAAACATATTATATACCCTGGCACTATAAAATACCAGAGGGATATTCCGGTTAATACTCTGACCATTGACAAGGCAACAGAAAATGCTACACCGATACACACGGCATATAATATTATATTTTTATTTACGTGCCCGCTTGAAGCCTTCTCAACTTGCGTTGCCAGAACCCTTACCGCAGGTTCCGCCAAAATAACCACAAAGCCAAGCAGGAGCCCTATAGGAATCAGAATCCAGTTATAGCTTAACGAGCCGATAGCCATTCCCATCAATTCACCTACCGGCGAGAAACCGATGCTCACACCCTGTAAAAATAATGACAGTCCTACAAATACCAGTATAATCCCTTTCAATATTTTTATCACTTGTCGTTTTGGCAGTTTCAGCATAAACAATTGAAAGAAAAGAAATACTATGACAAGAGGCGCTAATGCAAACGTAACCTCTTCCAGCACAATATGAAAATCTTTAAACCATGAACTTATCACCTATAAAACACCCCCAGCAATAAAACTGCCAAGATTGGCCCTACGGAGGCTAAGGCGACCAAGCCAAAACCATCATCTGAAGAATGTTTACTTCCGGTAACCGAAGTCACTCCCACCCCAAGGGCGAGTATAAACGGTACTGTCATCGGGCCCGTCGTGACTCCCCCGGCATCAAAAGACACGGCCAAAAACTCCGGAGAGGTAAACAGCGCAATGATAAAAACCAAAGCGTATCCACCTATTAATAAATAGTTCAACGGAATCTTTAAAAATATGCGCAGTAGGGCTAATGCGACAAAAATAGCGACACCTAATGCCACCACAGCAACAATAAGGCTCTTGCTAATGGCTCCGTCTGACACCCCGTAAACTTGCTGGGCCAGCACTTGGACATCAGGCTCCGCAACAGTGACAACAAAACCTATAACAAACCCGAAAAACAGCACAATCCACAGCTTCCCCTTTGAAACTATGGCTGAACCAACCATTTCACCTACCGGCAAAAAGCCAATTTTTACGCCTATTAAAAAAAGGACCAGACCCAACATAACCATAATTGACCCGCCTATGAAATTTATAAAAGCTCCTGCCGGAAGTTTTGCTACCGTAAACTGCAATACAGTAACCAATACAGTTATAGGAATTACAGCGTAAACAACTTCTAAAACAACTTCTTTAATATTCAAAAAAGCACCTCCCATTTTCACCCAGTATCTTTACAAACGTACATTCACCATGTGCAGCATTGCTTTGTGGCCCCTTTTATAAACAGGTTGCCTCTATTGCCATCCCCTGCTGCTTCTCGCAGACATCATCATTTCCAATATCATGAAAAAGATGTAGGTAAGATGGATACTATATCGTCAAACCCCTTTGTACTCGCCATTGAGATACGCTGTTAATCAGTATAAGACATATAGGGCAAAGCATTATGCTTTTTGCAAAATGCATGGGCCCTATGGAAATTTGATCATTGGTTTTGCTTGTTTATTTTCTCTTGTCGTATTTTCCGGCTGATTTTGCCACCAAAGTGTGCCGCGGAAATCCCCGAGCAATAAAAAGTAAAGTGACTTCCACTACCATTATAGCTGTAGTGCCTAATTGGTTGTCTCCATTATCCAATTTCCTAGATAACAAAGCTTAATTTTTTGTATTTGCTCCCGTGGAAGTAATGTGAAATAGCCCGCTTAATGTTTTTGCGGTAATCTGTATGTGCGGCATAATAAAACGTTTTGAGTTCAGATGTATTAATAAAATAATCGCTGGCTGATAAACCCTGGTGAAGCTGTGCCGGCGCAGAGTGAAATGATTCTTTCGCCCTCTCCCTGGTCAATATGCTTACATCTGTTTGAGCAACGCTTTTTGCCAGAACGACAACATGTTTGTACGCATAGCCGTCGTGGCACTTAATATTTGCATAAGTGCCGGGTATCAACTGAAATATCAGAAGCAATACAAGCAATATGGTTGTATACATTCTCATCTCCAGTCTAAAAAGCATTTGCTACCCCAACCAACATAATTTCTGCCGCTACTTCCAGAACTATTATAGCATATGAAAACAAATACTTGAACTCCTAAAATTAATTTTGCCTCTTATCATTTAATGTTCCGGCCAATTTCCGGTACAGAACCAAATCAGGTAAAGTTGCGCAGCAGGCCTTCAACGGGAAATGCAAATCCTCTTGCCTCATTATCTTTTTCGAGGAAATCAGACCTGTTTTTCTGCTGTTTCAAAATAATAATCTACAGCTCTTGACTATGTAAAAATGTAAAAACCGGAACTGGTGAAAGGGGGTAAAGCTTATCAATCTCCTATGCTCCACATGCATTGTCGGCGCAGATTTAAACTGCCGGCTAAAATTCATCATCCTTAAAATACATGTCTTCCACAGGAACATCAGGGTTGACGTATCTTCCTTTCTTTTCGGTGCTTTTCCCGTATTGAGCCGCTTGAACCGGGCAATAATGAAGACATGCAAGGCACTGGGTACATTCCTTCCCCCATACAGGCTTATTCCGCTGCCTGTCCTTTTGGTCCTCGCCTTCCAGCTTGATGTTCCTGCAGTTGCAAACTTTTGCGCAAATGCCGCAGCCCGTACATTTATCAGTTGCGTAAAACTTCCCAGTATCAACGGCATATTTATTAAAAAGGGGATTCACCACATAAGTCAGTATTCTGGGTATAAACCCCTTTACGACATTAAACACACCTTTTCGCCTTTCTGCAATGATTTTGTTTATTCTGTCCAAAGCTTCTTTCGCCGCCGTGAGCTTCTCGTTTATTTCTTTTTCCGAATCTATATTGAACATTATGATATAATTATTGGGCATTCTCACAGAAAAACCGCTGTCAAGGACCAGCCCCTTTTTCTTTAACGCTGCATCAAGCTTCTTCATCGTGTTGCCGATATTATCTCCGCAGGTTACCACCGAGTAGATAAAGTTGCCTTTATAGTTTACAAGCTTCAGCCTTTCAATGAACTGCAGGACGATCGCAGGCGGCGCCCAGGCATACACAGGAAATACAAAACCTACAGTTTCCTTTTCATCGAGGCTGAACTCATAGACATCTTTCTTCCGGCTGATGAGTGCCGCTATCGAAATCAGCCTGTCATTTTGGCAGTTCGCTATGTTCTTTGCCACTTGGAATGAATTCCCTGTCCCGGAAAAATAAAATATCATAGCAACACCTCCTCAAACTTTAATTTTAATCACTTGAAAGGGGCTATACCGTAAAATATTCCGGCTTAATCCTTTTTATGTCTTTTAATAATTTCGTGTCTTTTAATAATTCTTGCTATTTAAAACCGCCTATGCATAATCTTGCCTAAAGCCTGCAAATCTATATTAACCAAGCCTGCTGCATTTTTCAAGCCTTGTGCAAGATAAGGGCAGGATAGGGAACTATTGAAAATATATAACAAATATTGTAAAAAATCAACAGATTTATTGCAGCGCTTAAAAATTTAAAACGGCAAACAGTATTGCCGTCTAAACCTCCCAATTGGAGTGAAAGCAGCTTCTAAGCATTAATTTTAAAACAAAGTTTACCCACATAATGATTATTGAGAGCTAAATGTGCTTTATAAGCATCTTCCAGCAAAAACACTTCATCAATATGTACTTTTAATTTACCCGAACTGATCCAATTATTTAACCTTTTTATTATCTCCGGTTCAGGTTCACCATTATATCCGGTTAGGCTAATACCGGGTCTTGTATCCGGGATCGGATATATGCCATTTGGATATGCCATGCGTCCCCCGGGGCGAACACACTGAACCAATGAATTTGTGAGTTCACCTCCGGCAGTAAACAAGGCAGCATCAAAACCCGTGGGTGCAAATCTTCTTGCAGCTAATAACACACCGTCTTTGCGTCCGTCCACTACAGCATCTGCACTGAGCCCTCTCAGCATAGCAACTCCATCTTCACCTGATGCTATCGCAAACACCCTGGCACCCATATTCTGTGCAATTTGTACAGCCAAATGTCCAATTCCTCCACTGGCACCCAAAATTATAATTGATTCGCCTTCCTTAAGTCTTAATACATCTTCAAGGCCACGGAGGGCGGTTAACCCGACCCCCGAAATGACGCCGGCTTCCTGCAATGTTATAGATTCCGGAATTTTAGCCACATATTTTGAATTGACTGCGACAAACTCTGCATAAAAACCTCCTTTGGGATTAAGGAAACCTGCGGCATAAACCTCATCTCCTATATCAAAACTGTTCACATTCTTTCCTTTGGCATATATAACTCCTGAACCCTCCGAACCTAATATATACGGAAATTCTGAACCCAGCCCCAGCATTTCATCATAACCGCCTTCTCTCTCAAAAATATCCCACTGTCCGATTCCCGCATACTCTACTTTAATCAGCACCTCATCATCATCAATGCCGGGTACCGGAACATCTCTTATTGTCAGTTCATCAGGACCTCCGAATTTATCAATAACTGCAGCCTTCATTTTATCTTCCTCCTCTTGCTAATTTATAAATAATAGTATACATTAAAACCATGACAATTATTGTCATTGTTTTATAAAGGAGGAAAAAATGTCTAAGACAAAACTATTGTTTGACTTGATCATGTATGTTAACTCAAGGCGCAGTTTTACCGCTGAGGATGTAGCCCATGAATTTCATTTTTCAATTCGAACAGCCCACAGATATCTGGCGGAATTAAGCGAGATGGGTGTCCCCCTCTATACCGAACCCGGTCGTAACGGCGGTTATCGCATACTTAACAACAGAGTACTGCCGCCCATACTTTTTAACGAAAATGAAGCCTTTGCCATTTTCTTTGCTTTTCAATCTCTGAAATATTACAAATCCTTACCCTTTGAAATTGATATTAAGTCTGTGTCCAGGAAGTTATATGCATATCTTCCGTCTGACTCAAGAAACAAAATAGACAGGCTTGGCTCTGTTTTATCCTTCTGGAATAAAAAAAGAGGGGTTTCCTCTCCGTTTCTAAAGGAAATCATAAACGCTGCTTTGGAAAATTCTATACTTGAAATCCAGTATCAATCGAAGCACAAAAACACAAGCAGGGAGATATCTCCTGTCGGCGTGTACGCTTATGACGGATTCTGGTATATGCCTGCTATTGATTTAAGCCGTGATGAAATCCGGGTCTTCCGCTTGGACCGTATTCTTGAATTGAAAAACACAAAAAAGAAGCATGACCCCGGTATCAATCTTGATAGCTGGCTGGAAAATCAAACAACTCAAGAACCCAAAGAGCCTGTACATTTATACGTGGAATTGACCAGAGAAGGTATACGAAAATGTATCAGCCAGCCCTGGCTAGAGTCGCATGTCAAAGTTACGGCTGAAGATCATGGCTATGTGGATATGAATATCAATAAAGACGAGATCGAATTTGTTTCTGCCTTTTTTCTCCAACTTGGTACAAATGCGAAAGTAATCCAGCCACAGGAAGTCATAGACAATATTTTCAAGCAATTGCATGATACCATGAGGCATTACTCTCCGTAATGTCAGAAACCATGTCCTCACTGATTTTAAAACGGTATACGCCTTCAGTTTGTTTAGATTTATCTTGTGGTAAAGCCTTTTGCATACATGGCAATGATTTTATTTCCAAGGCCGGAGACATTCTTCTGCCGCTTACGGATTATTTTAGGCTCAAGGGGTTTTTGCCTTCATTCATTGGCCCCTTCTTTTTGCCACAAAAAAGCCTCCTATGATTTTATGTTTTGCCATAGAAAGCTTATTTCACAGAATTTTTTCACACTCTCTATTTGCAACTGAAGTTCAGTTTGCAAATGTGGTATTCTTAACTTTCCATTTTTCCAAAGCGATACCCAGCCAGAAGCTATATATTCCCAATGTTATGATGCAAAGAAGAAACCACTTAATCCAATTCCCGAACAAGCCCACTGCTGACCCGGTAAATTTAAGCCTTTTGCCTTCAATTACAGTATGGTTTATCTTCCAGCCGTAGACCATACACAGAGCCCAAGGATAGCAGATGCCAAGTGTAAGTATTGTAACAAGAAAACCAAGTATTTTCCAACCTATAAGAGACAGCAAACCTCCATCAAAATATGATGGCCCTGTCACATGTTGCTGCAAATTTTCAGTTACAGATCCCATAATACAGCCTCCTGACTGATAGTTTTACCCAAATTATATATATTATGTAAATATAATAATTGCATTTTTTTCATTAAATGTCATAATATATTATAATTATATTAATTTGTGATTTAGGCAAGTAAAAAGGATTGTACTATTATGAATAAAAAACTCCCTTTGATTTTCTTATTTGTTATAGTCATTATTTTATTATGTACTATTGCTATAAAACTTGTTCTTTTCAAAAAAGTCATAATAAATGATATCTATACTTATGTTGGTGAAAATGATTATTGGTTTGCACAATATACCATTAGTAATGTTCAACAAAAAAGTGTTTTAGACTCGTTTCTTGAAATTATACAACTTAAAAAAGATGATTATAAAAGGAAAATTAAAAAGTCTTTTGTACTTAGGTATAAGGACGAAATAGAAGATTTATATAAGAAAAACCTTTTGGTTGAGTATGCTAGCAGTGTTTCTAAAGGAAGAGCAGAGGAAAGTTTTGATACACTCCCATACGATAACAAAATAGTCGAATTCCATTCTGCCGGGTCAAATAAAGCCTTAGAAAAATAGGATGAAATCATCAATGTCACAATATCCATTGATGGCAAATCCGAAAGCTTACAACTAAAACCAAAATCCCAAAACAATTAATATCACATTCAAATGTCACTTCGCTTTTGGAGAGGATGTAAAAATTTTTGTGTATGAGAGATAGGAAATACTCTTTTCTGGTAAGAATTAGCAATATAAACCAGAAAGGAGTATTTTTTATGAGTGTATTACCAAAAGAAGTAGTCCAGGAAA
>Ga0134102_1000314_pt1 | contig 61067 bp, 50 predicted proteins | sample 13_3_2metaG_FD_94447 | JGI IMG/M metagenome (GOLD analysis project Ga0134102, IMG submission 94447) | Switchgrass degrading microbial communities from high solid loading bioreactors in New Hampshire, USA - 13_49_3.3_201_A3 metaG | ecosystem: Engineered > Bioreactor > Semi-continuous > Anaerobic...
ATCCAAATACTCCGGAAGGAAAGTATAGGTTTTAAAACCATATCTTCCCTGACTATAAACCGGAAGCTACGGTTGCATAATGTACTGATCTTGACATCAATTTCCCTCATATGAAAAGAGTTATAACCAATAAAGAGCATCAGGAATTTGATAAATACTCGTTGAATACGAGAGAGGCGCTTTCAAAATATGCAGAAAACGGAATTGGCTATATACCGGCAAATGGTGGAATTAATCTAACGTATACGGAAGCTGAAATAGAAGAGAAAAATGCAATAGAAAACGATATTACCACTGCTGTCAATGAATGGTCCATCGGCTTGGTTACAGGGCAAAGAAGTTTTGACGATTATGACCAGTTCATTGCGGAAGTGAAAGCAAAAGGCGTTGACCGATTGGTTGAGATAGCAAATACTGCATATGCCAGATTTAAGGAAAGGATGAATGAAATTAAAAATAATTAATAGATTTATTAAAATTGAGGAGGGTTTTGTATGAAAAAAGTATTATGTATGATTGTGACAATTTCAATGATAATGTCAATTTTTGTTCCGGTTAGTATAAATGCAACGGCCATACCGGATGAAGATGGAAATTATAAAGTCATCGTTTCTGAAGATCTTACCCTTCAAAGTAGTAATCAAGCATATACTGATGCAAGTATATTGGTTAAAAGGCAGCAAGGATCAACCCAGAGAGTGGCTTTGCTAAAATTCGACTTGACGGATATAGATTTAAATGAAATCGGTAGTGTGTATCTCAATCTTTATGCCTTACAGAGAAATGGCTTTGGACAAGACAATCCCACAAAGATTGCAGTTTACTGGTCCAATGATATTTCCTGGTCGGAAAGTGATACAAGTTTTAGTATTGTTCAAAATATGGAAAGAGCTGAAGTTGGAGATAATTTAATTAGTTTACCTTCCATTTCCGGAAATGCAAATAAATATCACCAGTTTGATATTTCTCAAATTTTGAGAATCAATGATATGAACAAGAAATTTACTCTTGTTCTTCAAATAAAAGAAACGAATTTGAGTAGCAGTCAAGGGGGATATGTTTTTGCGGACAGAACGGTTGCTGGTTGCGAACCGTATTTGACATTGTGCAAAGGAATTGTTCCTCCGGAATCACATATTAAAAACGGCCAAGTGATTTTAGCTGATAATGATGTTGAAATGGCTGGAGATAATGTCAATCCATCTGCTGATACCATTACTATATCCGGAAATCGCAAGGGATTGTTAAAGTTTGATTTGTCACAATATTCAGGTGATATTGCAGGTGCCGGACTTAGGCTCTATGTTTCAGGTATCGACAACTTGCATGACACAATAATTAAGGTAATCGGTGTAACTGCGGAATGGACGGAAGACGGTTTGCCTGCGGAAGTGGTTACAGGTGAACAGGAAGTGGAATATATTATATATTCCTGCAAAGGTACAGAATATTGGATAGATATTGATATATCAGAAATCGTTTCCAATGCACAGGATATTGGCAATTTGTCACTTATGGTAGAGCAGGTTGGCAATGATTCCTCAGGTTTTTCTTTTTACACAAGGGAAAAAAAGACGTATTTAGGTCCGCATATAGTGGTTCGGACAATTTCCGGAACTTCCAGGAAAAACAACGCAACACTCAGAGTTTTGGAAGATATTTATGTGGATAATACAAGTAGTACAAAAGATATGAACTATAATCATGAATTATTGCTCATTAAAAACAATTCTGCGGCAAGAAAAGCGTTTATCAAGTTTGACCTTAGTGATGTAGAATTTACATCCGATGATATTACCGCTGTTTTATCCGTTAATTATGTATCGAAATCAGGATACGGATTAGATAACATGACTAATGTAAATGTGTACTACTGTCCGGATAATGACTGGAGTGAGAAAACTTTAACGGGTGCAAAGTCAGCAAGTATGTATGCTGCTGCATTAAAACCTGAGAATCTGGCCGGTACGTTGCGATTTGCCGAATACGACAAGGATGCAGGGCTTCATTTGGTTCAGATTGGCAAGATGTTTACGAAATACATTGATAATACATATTCCAGATGCATCACTCTTATGCTGATTCAGGAAGAGACTCCCGGTTCAAACGGTGGTGTTGCATTAGCTTCAAAAGAGCAAGATATAACAAAGGCTGTAAAACTTGATGTTTCTCCTAATATTCCTACCGGATTGCTTGCAGTGCCGGCTGCTGAGGATACATATGTAAGACTTGGCAGTGAGTCGGGTAAAAATTTTGGGTCGGAAGAGATTCTTATCGTAAAGAATGATATTAAGGGAGGCGCATACATTAGGCAAGCATTTATAAAAGTCGACTTAAGTAAGGTACCTGAAAACAGAAATGGTATTGTCAAGCTTCTGCTTCCCGTATCCAGAGTTTTCTTAAGTAGTGTGAGGGATAAGTTATATGCGACTGCCAATTACGAGAAACCTTGGAGTCAGAATACTTTAACAGCCAATCTTGTAGAAAGTGAGTACACGTATCTTAAGACAGAAAATATGGTGCATATTACAGATTTCGACGTACCGAGAAGCATGGAAGGCAAATATTATGAAATTGATGTTTCTGACTATATCAATGAGTGTATAGAAAATCAATATAGGGAGGTTACCTTTAAAATAGAAGGTGATACATTAAATTATGAAAATGGTGACAACTTTATTTATTATTCTTCTACGAAAACAGGCTTTAAACCAATGATTGCATACGGATTTGACCCGGTCATAAAGGTTGGCAATAAAAAAATTGAAGGAGACCGTTTATCCGCAAATCTTGCACTGGATATGAATGTGGCCAACGGTTGGATTGTTTCTGAAACACAGGGCGGACAGGGTCAAAAAGTTGCCGTTATTATTGCAGGCTATGACAGTAATGGAACTCTGTTAGGGGTTGATATCATTGAAGATGCTGAACTTACAGCTCAATACCAAAACTTTAGCAGCATTATCTCCGGAGCAAGTACCGTTAAATTATTTGTGTGGAGTAATATGTCAGAGATAAAACCATATAAGCAGATAGAACATAATTGAAGGAACAATCCTGTTATGGGAAATGCCCATGAGATTGTAAAAGATTTACAATCTCATGGACAAACACATTTAAACAGAAAGGAATTTGTGTATATGAGAAAAGTATTGGCGGGAATTATCATTGCATTATGTACTTTTTCGGTTGCGTATGCACAAGACATGAAAAGTTTTATTTGCGATGGCGGCATTTCCATATCCGGCAAAATTGAAAGTTTAAAGGCCGGTGAATATGTTACTATCACAGTTGTTAAGGATAGTGCCGATTGGTTGAATTATGATTATTGGTTAAATGGGGATGCTGACGGTATTGTGTATTATACTGAAAATACTGCAACGGAAAACGGCAAGTTCAAATTTGAGTTCAGTCTTCCGCAAAACGGCATTTATCGAGCTTATATAGGAACTTCGTCTCTGAAAGAACCGAAAGAAATTCTATTTCGTTATATTAATGAGCAAAACAATGAAGATGCAATTTCAGAATTGCTTGCAAATCGTTCTGATGAGGATGCTATACAATCCATTCTTATATCAAGACGAATGGATCTTGGTATCTTTGATTCAATCTTTGATGAAGTAGAACATAAATCGGTAGCAGGTATTTTAAGGTTTTCTCTTCAAAATACAAACGGCCTAAGCGCAGAGGAAGCAATTACATTAATAGAAAAGGCTATGGTTGCTTCGCTGTTAAACGAAGGGAAGATTGATGATTTAAATTCCTATTCAAAGTATTTTCAGTTCAGTGATGCATTTGAGTTTTACAATAAGGAATTCTCAAAGCTTTTGACAATTAAAATGTCAAAAATCAATATCACCAGTGTAGAGGATTTTGATGAAAAACTTATTGATAACATTATTTTATGTTGTGTAAATCAAAATGACGGTGTGGGCACCATAAGAAGTGTTCTCAATAAATATTCCGGCAGAATAGGAATAGACAGTTCCAAGATTACTACTTCTCTTTGCTCAAGCATTTCACAATCCAATGGTTTCAACACCATATCAGAGTTAAGAGATTTTATTAATAATTATAAAGAACTGGTATCAACCGGTGGTGGAGGCAATGGTGTACGAAGCGGTACAGACCCGGGTAAGAATTATTATATCGGCCAGACCATTACCCATGATATTGTGACGGAAGCAAATAAAGTTGAGACCATCAAGGTTTTTGACGATATTGACATTGTGCCCTGGGCGGAAGAAGCCATTACACAACTTTATTATAAAGGGATTATTCACGGTAAAGAAGAAAATAAGTTTTATCCTCTTGATACGGTAAAGCGTGAAGAATTTGCAAAAATCATAACGGTTGCTTTAAGTATTGATTTAATTGATGATGACTTTACGTTTACCGATGTTAATGTAGACCATTGGAGTTATCCTTATGTGAAATCAGCTTATCTTGCAGGAATTACGAACGGCATATCGGATACTCTTTTCGGTATGGGTTTAGATATTACAAGACAGGATTTATGTGTCATGGTTTATAAAGCATTGGCTGCATGTGATATTTTATTACCTGAAAAGAATTTTGAGGTGGTATTTCATGATGAAAGTAGTATTGCTACATATGCTAGAGAAGCAGTTTCAAGCTTACAAAAGGCAGGAATCATTTCCGGCGATGAGAACGGCAATTTCAATCCGAATGGATTTGCTTCAAGAGCGGAAGCAGCGAAAATCATTTACTACGTAATAAGTGCCATAAAATAGACGAAAGAAGGGAGGAAGCCTCATGAAAAGAAAAACGCTTTGTTTTGTTATGTTATGTCCATTTTCTTAATCATGCAAGCAGTAAGTTTTAATATTGTGGTGGATGCTGATGAAATAGACGCTACTCAAGAGGAAATGGATATTACCAAAGAAATTACGGTTTTAAGCAGGCTTGGTATTGTAAATATAGACCTGGAAAACGGTTATGATGGAAATGCCGTGGTTACAAGAGCGAAATTCATTGAATATCTGGCAAGAGCTATTAACATTATACCGGTAACAGACAAGATTTATTTCAAAGACGTACCAAAAGATCATTGGGCTGTCGGAAGTGTTAACGGAGCTCTTGAGATGGGAATTATTGATCCTTCACCCGATAAGTTATTTTACCCGAATGAACCAATAACCTATGAACAGGCCTGTAAGATTATGGTCAATGCTGCCGGCTATAAAAGTTTTGCATTGCTTGAAAACATGGGGATGTACGGCTATACTGTTTTGGCCCGCAGATTAGGCATCGATATACAGGTAAAAAATCCTTCTTCCCTCACATTTAGCGAGGCCGTTAAAATTATATACAATGGTTTATCCGTGAACATCCTTGTCAACAAAGGCACTAAGAGCGAGGTTGACAAAGAAAAAACGTTGTTCTCTGTTTATCATAATATTTATGTCGAAGAAGGCAATGTAACATCTGTGTATGGTGCTTATATGGAAGGTTCTAAAAAAGCAAGAAAAGATGAAGTGATCATTGACGGCCAGGAGTTTTCTTTATATAAAGGATATTCAATAAACGATTATTTTGGCTGCTATGTAGAATATATTTACCGAAAAAATTTAGATGATACTTATACCCTTTATTATGCCGAACCGATAAAAAGCAGAAATCAAGAATTAATTCTCGTTTCTGATCTTATCGAAGACTTCGATGTTGAAAATTATAAAATTAGTTATTATATGTCTAAAGAATCTTCTAAGTTGGCACATGAAACAATTGACAGAGGAGCTGTTATAATTTATAACGGCACTCCATATGAAGGAAAAGCATCCGATGTCTTTGACGAATTCATTTCAGGCACAAAAAAGGGTTTGATTCGATTGTTTGATAAAAACAATGACGGACAATTTGATACGTTAATTGTAAAAAGCTATGAAGTATTTGTGGCAGGTGCATATGATGATACACGGTTCGTTCTTTACAACTATTATGATACTACAAGGCAGATAAAGTTAGATGATTATAAGGTAATGCGTTTAATTAATGAATACGGTTCTGAAGTTCACATGCCTACGGTATTTCCGTTTGTATCAGGTGTAGCTGAATCAGGTAATAATGAGTTCGTAGAGCTAGTCGTTTGGCAGAACCAATTATCAGGAACAATTACCGGCGTTAATGATGGTGAATTTGAAGTATCCATAGATGACGGGGAATTTATTAGAGTCAATAAATCGTTATGGAATAGCGAGCGGACTTTATTTCAGGTAGGTAATAAGGTAACGGTAACATTTGATCAATTTGGTTATATTGCATACGTTCAGTTATCGGAGTCAGAAGATATAATCTTGGCATATTTGATAAAGGCTTTTTCAGATCGAGGTGTTGATGCTAAATTCGGACTTAGGTTATATACCCAGAATAAAACCTTGGATACATACTATTTGGCAGAAACAGTTACTATTGATGGGAAAAGATATAAAAGAGAAGATTATAGAAATTTATTTAGAGCGTTTCCCGGCGGTGCTTCGTTCTCCGAAGGTTCAAGCGGAAGTGTTAAGGTTCTGTTGCAGCGTCAGTTAATAAGGATAAAGCTAAACAGTGACGGAGCAATAAACTATATCGATACCTTTTATGTAGGTGCAAATGAAGATGCTGAAAATACGCTGACAAGGAAACACGACGGTACTGTTAAGCTGTTATACAATAATTCCGCCAAAAGATTTGGTTTGGATACTTTGTATAATCCCGCATATACTAAAATTTTTGTGGTGCCTATGGTAAATGCGGCCGGAGAAATTGTTATTAACGGTGTTGCAAGGGAAGAAACTCCTGATATGTATGCAACCGCTTTTGAATTTACGCATGATGATTATTACTATATTGAAACCTATGAGTATAATTACAGTAATTTTTATACAGACGTAATCGTAGTAAGAAAGGAACCTACATATGAAAATGAAACCATCTTTATGTTTGAAAGTATTTCAAAAGCACTGAGCGAGGACGGCGAAGTGTTAAACAAAATGAACGGATATACGGGTGGATCGAAAGTTTCATATTTGGTTGACGATACCATAGCAGATAAACTTAATGCGCTTGAAGTTGGTGATATTATAAGGGTGGATACCGATCCCTTCCGGAATGTGGTTGTTAATATCGTTAAAATGTATGATGCAGGGACACGGACATTTGAAAACGGGAACTCCAACCCATATTGGTACGGAGGAAAATTTGACATCAATGGACAGTGGGCTTTTAGAGAAGTAAGATATCAGCTATCGAAGTCTTATGTATTTGATATTAATAACGGCATTATAAAATCAACTTATGAATTTGCTGACTTATATAGAGGAGTGGTAAACGAAGTATTGGATGCAAGCAAAGTGAGTATTACTGTTTTTGACAACAGCCAACAAGACGGGCATAAAGTTTTTGAAGGTACATTAAAGGATATTATAACCTATAAGTCGGCAGGCAATGCTTGTTCATTCATTGTTACAAACTATAGAAGTGGAATTGCCAGACAAATATTTGTTTATAAATAGGTGGGATAATCAAAATAAGATGATTCCTATATGTAAAGATTTTGTGAAATTACAAAATGAAAGGAGGATGTGTTTGAAAAAAAATATCGTTTTCTCCTTTATACTTTCGTTAATATTAATATGGAACTCTATACCTCAAACGTTTGCAGTCAATGACAATGTTGGAAGAATCGTAGCAGAGGCTATTTTGGGGAAGACACTTGTGCAAAAGGGGTTTGAGATCGTTGAAATGGGAAATGATACGGGAGCCAATGTTGTAGTCAGGGATGGATCAAATTGCTGGCTTATGGATACGCTTCAAGGTGATGCAAAGGCCTACATTAATTTTACTTTTGATGATCAGTTTAAAAAGGATAATAACGGTGGCTCTGTCTATGAATTTGAAATTGAATACTATGATTCCGGGAACGGTTATATAAGAATTGAATACGATTCTTTAAACCGGGATACCGAAACAATGGGCACCATTTACACCAAAAACGGAAGGACATGGAAAACAGCCAGATTTTCCGTATCCGACGCTCTTTTTGCCGAAAGACTTAACGGAAAATACGACTTTAGGCTGTCCATCAAAGCTCAAAGCGATCGAACCAAGATTTCCTCGGAATCCATTGCGGTGAGACGGGTAGTTGTAAAGCGTATAATAGGCAAAAATCCAATTTATGTTACAGCGTCCATTGATGAAATAGGGAATACGTTTAAATGGTTTTCAAAGGACAAGATTATTCATCACAAATTTGAAAATCTTACCGATGAAGCGGTAACGGTTCATGTAAGGTATTGGTTGGAAAATGCAGACCATATTGTACCTTTTGCTAAAACCGAAACTCTTTCCTTTGGACCACGGGAAGTAAAAAACATTGATTTAAATATCGGTGAACTCACAAGATGCGATGTGTATTGGTATTATATTACCATAAAAAGCGACGATGGAAAAATTGATTCTTTATTCAAGCCTTTTGAAGTGGCCATTGTAAAGACAGACCCCGACGGTATTTTAAATAAAGACATCATGTTTGCGACCCATTTTTACAGATATCCGGAAGAGCAGATTCATATGGCTGTACAAATGGTTAAACTGTCAAATTCATACGGTATTCGCTCAGGTGTAAGTTGGTTGGAGATGGAGAAAGCCAAGGGAGCTTTAAATTGGGACGGCCATCCAATGAAAATTGTTGTTCAGGCATTAAAGGAAAACGGTTTGCACTTATTGCCTATTATGAGTTATAATAATACACTTTACGCCGATGCAGAAATAGTTTTGCCTAAAACTCCTGAACAATTGGAAGGCTGGAGAAATTACGTAAGATACACTGCCAACATTTTAAAGGATTTCGTAGACGAATATGAAATCTGGAATGAACCCAATATATCCAGTTTCAATAAATATCTCGACGGCGGAGATGTTTATATGGAAGTGTTTAAAGTTGCTTATGAGGAGATCAAAAAGATAGATCCCACCGCAAAGCTTGGCGGCCCGTCCCTTACCGGTATTTCGAACACTGTTCATAAAAATTATTTTAAAGAGACAATGGATGCAGAATTATGGAAGTATGCCGAAGCTATTGCTCTCCATCCTTATACAAAAATGGCAGCCGAGCATTCAGACATGCAAAATGCCCTACAGTGGTATAAGGATGAATATGAAAAAATGGGGATTCATGACCCGGATATTTGGATTACCGAAGCAGGTTATACAACAGCGGATGATACCGTTGGTGATGAACGGACAAAAGGTGCATTCAACTGTCGATCCGCAATTCTGTATAAGTCAAAGGATTTGGGCGAAAGAATCGTTTTTTATAACTTTGAAAAGAAGGGGACGGTTGAGACAGACCGTGAAGATCAGTTTGGGCATGTCAGTCCCGGACGTCCCCAATCGCCAAAGTATGGCAAATGGTATGTACCAACAGTTTCCTACGCAATGATTACAGGGTATAATTACGTTATGGCGGAATCCGAAGCTGACGGCATATTTGATTCCCCGGATAAAAATATCAGAATCAGCAGGTTCAAAAGCAATAAGTTTCATTCCAAAATTGTAACCTTGTATTCAGTGGATAGGAAAGAATTTGTAACGTTGGACCTGGGAACCGATATAAAGTGATTTGCTATGATTCCATGGGCAATTCCAAAGAGATTTACGGTAACAACGGAGTATTTACATTTTTGGCTGATGATGCTCCCATATACTTGGTAGGGGATATTAAAAAAGTTGAAAGGCTGGATAATACAAAGTTTTTAAATTATAACGGCAGTGATTTTCATATATCCAAAAATAATATTGTGAATGTGGAAATTCAAAAGTTTGTACCGGATAACTATACAATCGATGTTGTACTGCCTTCATGTGTTGAGGTTGTGAAAAACGATGGATTTGAAAACAACAAGGCTGTCGTATCATTAAAGAACACAGCTGATTTTGGTGAAAAGAGTTTGGTTACAATTCATGTTATGGACGGAGATAAAATTGTTAGCAGTATTGATGTTAATATATATTCCGAGATTTCAATTACAACCGACCTTTCCGTCAGCCTTGCCGATAAAGTGGATCTAAATCAATGGAAAGCCACCATGAGCATTAAAAATATGTCCCAGTCAAAAGCGGTAAAGGGATATCTCCAGTTTAAATCTCCTGAGAGCTTTGCAAAGCTTGGTAAATTGGATATAGGAATTATTCCAAGGGGCAGAACGGGAAAATTTACATTTAATCTTCCTGAAATCACAAAAAAAGGACAGTACTTGCTGGATTACATCATTGAACTTGATGACGGAGAAGTATTGGAATATACGGATTCCATCGACTTTACCCTGGCTAAATATGCAGAGAAAAAGCCTAAAATTGACGGAGTTCTTGAAAAGGGTGAATGGCCCATGAATATAGCTATGTATGCCGATTCTCCAAACCAAATAAAGAGAATGAATGACTGGGGCGGTATCAATGACTTATCAGGAAAAAGCGGTATTATGTGGGATGAGGACAATATTTATATTTTTGCAGAAGTGACAGATGATGTTTTCTGTCAAAACGAACCGGGATCATCTAACTGGAAAGGTGACAGTATGCAGTTTGGTATTGTATATGGGGAAGAAGGGTTTGTTGCCATTGGACAGAGGTATTCAACCTTCCATGAGATTGGCTTATCCTTGTCACCGGAAGGACCGGTTGCTTATCGATATCTGTCTCAGGATTCTTGCTATGAGCCCGGATATTGCAAAGATGCGGTTGTCGCCGTAAAGCGTTCGGGGGATAAGACAATATATGAATTTATGATGCCGTGGAGAAGCCTTTTAAGGCCTGGTGATCATCCGAAAGAAGGAGATGTACTTGGTTATTCCTTTTTGTTTAATGACAATGATGGCGGAGAGCGGCGTGGTTGGATTGAATATGCCAGCGGTATAGGCGAAACGAAAGATTCAAGACTGTTTACATATCTTACATTGGTGAAATAAACAAGAAAGGATTGATAACATGAGAAAAATCAGCATGATCCTTATTGTCATATTATTGTTTGGGTTAATACCACATTGTACGGTTTTGGCAGATGACGGCGAGGCATTTAGCTTTTTCTATGATTTTGAAAACTACAAAGCAGAGGTAGGAAGTGGTATTCAACCCGATTCCAACTGGATATTTCTTACCAATTTGTCCGGAAGGAAAAATTACGGTTCCTATTATGACCCCGTAGAGAATAACACTGCTATGCAAATTAGGAGTTCAGGTGAACCGGTTTTAATGTTTGGCCGTAATGTAACACAAGGAAAGCTGCACATCAGTTTTGACATTAAGTTTTCAGCAAATACGAGAAGGGTTCTTGTACTGTTTTATGACGGAAGAAGCGGGGACGATGCAACAACTATTTTAACCGACAACTATTCCAAAACAATTTTTTTAAACTCGCCTGAAGCAGGGCAAATCAGATATTTTATATCATCGAATGTAACAAGCACCCAAAGTATGATGGGGTGGGATTATAGAATAGCTAACATAAATTACGATGCTCTGCAGTGGCACAGAATTGATATCGTAACCACTGAAATATCAGATTCAAAAGCAAATGCCAATTACTACATTGATGGGCAATTGATCAATGAATATCCCGTTTATTTCAGTTCTTCCAAAGGTTTTAAAAGTTTTGCCTTAAGATGTGAGTCTCTATCGGATTCCAGTGCTCCTGACTATGTGCTGGTGGATAATTTAAGCGTTACCCGCTACTATGGTGAAAAAGGCATTGAGGGGAAAGTGATTGGCTCCGACAGGGTTCCATTGGAAAATGCAGAGATTGAGATTAAGTTATCGGAGAATATAAATCCTGATATGCTTATCCCCAACAATATTAAGATTACAAACACTGTAAGCGGAGAAGAAATAACCGATTTTGATGTTGTGGAGGCAAGTGCTAACCGGTTTAAGATTAAATTCAATCAGAAGCTGAAGTCAGGCGTTCATACGTTAATGTTGTCAAGCAATATTAGAGGCGGGGTTTTAAACAGTTGCATGCTGAAGCCTGTGGAGTTTAGGACGGAATACCTGTATGAATATAAGTATACAGAATTTGCTAATATCGATTTTAATGATTATACTTATATGCCGAACTCCTCCACAATGCCGGAAGATGAGGATAATTCCACACTTCCGCATGGATGGAGAAATATAGGAAGACTTGAACAGACGTATGCACAAAGTGTACCCGGCAGAAGCGGGGAAGAAAAAGATTTTGCATTAGGATTTGTTAATCCTGCGGAGTCCGGTGTTCAGTCAAGATTTGTCTATGAATTTCCGATAGAAATACCTCCGGAAACCGAATATAGCGTAGAATTTGACTTGCTGTATGAAAATATGTACTGGTACACCTATTTGCTTGAACCTGGTGATGTGAATCCGGATAACCCTAACAATGCTCAAAACATAGCCATAGCATCAACGAATGCAGAAGGTAATATTTTCTATGCCAAAACCAGAACCACATCTCAGGTTACAAAAACAGATCTTACTGTTTCCGCAAATGAGTGGCACACAATAAAATTAAGGGTCATACCAAAGAGCGGCAGTGTTAGCAGTGTTACATCATATGCAATCTCGGTGGATGGTGGTGAGGAATATGTGGTGGACACAGAAAGAGTTTTTGGTACAAATCCTACTGTGGGCATAGGATTTGGATATGTTCCTGCCAAGGATAAAAACGGCAAAATGTATATAGATAATGTAAAGGTTAGCGGAAACTTGAAATTTTTGTATCCGGAGGTCGATAAGATAAGCTTTGTGAATTATGATGGAAAGGAATTAGCAGCACAGGATGAAATGACTTCCACTCTTTATAGGATTATTGTGGATTTTAATACTGTAATTACGGAAGAATCCGTTAAAAGATGCATTAAAGTTCGTCAAGGTGGAAAAGATTTAAACTATGATTATGATATAGAGAGTAATAATGGAAATACCACAGTGGTTATAAAGTTTGATAAGTTGCTTGAACCATCTGAAAAATATACTTTAAATATTTCAGAGGATGTTTCCTCGTGGTATTCACCGGATGTAAAATCCATTGTATCATACACCAAGAGTTTTACATCAAAAAATGATGCTACGTTTAAAATGTATGAAAACGACATTGAGGAAAATCCGTCGGGAAAAATTTATAAGGTTAAATTTGTAAAAAATAATGATGCAGTGGGGATGTACACAATTGCGGTTGCAGGGTATAAAACCGTAATGAGAGTAATGGATGGACAGGAAAAACAAATGGAGGAACTTACCGGTATAAAATATATTCCGTTTGTAGTGAATGCTGAAAGCAAAGGGGTTTTTGAATACGAGTTGGAAATTGATTTTAACAGTGAATATATCAGAACGTATTTATGGAACTATCCGACTCTTTATAAAATAGAAAATTTGCAATAGGGTACAGGCAATGTCGGCAGTTTAAGTTGCCAATATTTTCAGCGGGGCTGTCGCATAAGAGAGTGAATTTACATGTAATGCCATCAATTTAACAAACCATGTTATGGATACATGTTCATATATGGATAAAGTGTTATAATGTTGCGTTGATGCGGTTTAAAAAGTGCAGTTAATGTAGTTGATGAGTATTATGGAAAAGCCTTGAAGTTTTAGTTTTTGGAATAATGTTCATCAACTAAAAATCTGTGCTCGAAGAATACAGATTTAGGAATATATGAAGTGTATCCATTTATATAGTATATTAAGTTGACGGTATTGTTTTCAATACCCACTCGTTTGTGCAACAGCTCCGCTTGTAATAAGATGATTTCGGACACCATGTATGGTGTCCCTACATTAAATGCAGGTTTCGAAATATATGAGCCATATTCATTCTATAGTATATTAAGTGGATGGCATTGCCTGTGGTCGCCCGCAAAATTCAGGATGAAGGCAAATAGAAATTAGGGAATACAGATTTAGGAGCATACGAACTGTATCTGCTGTGTGGCATCTTATGTCGCCTACATTGGAACAAAGTTTGGCCTTGTGTTAGATATACGATTGTAGATCGAAAAAATTGTAAAGATATACTTGACAGTAACCTATAGATGTTGATATTATGTACATATGAAAAGCTTTCTTTTATCAAATATGTTAATTTTATTTTCTAATCCAGGTTATAAAATGCTAGTCCTATAAAACAAGTTATTGTAATGTTTCTATTATTTCCGATAAAGATTTTTAGTTTTATGTAGGTGCAAGTTCATGGCTGATTTTTTGTTCGGACAATTATCAAGTCTCCCTAAGATGTATATTTTCGTTTTAAGGAGAAGGTTTAACTATGAAGTATATTATACCTAAAAACATAGTTGAATTATTTAAGAGAAAAAGTATAATAGGTAAGATTGTTTTGTCTTACCTTATTGTTGTTTTATTGATATTCTTTGCCAGTACAGTTTCCTACTACATCATAAAGAAAGTATTAATTAACAAAGAGATAGAATACGGAAAGAAGTACCTGGAACATTTGGGTGAACTTATGGATTAAAAATTCAATGAAATTCATGGTTTGGCCTATGGCTTTCTAACGAATAAAGATAATATTGCCCGTATGAACGAGGTTGAGCTCATAACCAATCAATATAGGCTTATTAATGAAATTAATCGAATAAAAATCAGTGTAGGTTTTATAGACAAAATATTTTTGTACAGTCCGTATAAGGAAATTGTATGTTCTGATGAAGGGATTTACGGCGTTAATGATTTTATGATCAAAAATTATAATTGGAGCCGGGCAGCTGCCGATAAATTGAATCAAACGTTGATGACAAATAAAGAATTCCTTGTTTTTTCGTCGGATTATTTTATGGGCGGAACACGACAGAATTCGCCGATTTCAATGATTATTGTCACAAGCATTATGGTAAATGACCAAGTCTTTAGACTCATTACTTGTGTGAATACGGAGAAGTATACAACAATGATTTTAAACAATATGTCGAAAAATGAAGAAGTATACATCACAAATGATGATGGAGAGGTGCTGTTTACATCTAATTACGGGGGTGATAGGAGTGATATATTAAAGAGTATTGTTGCAAACAAAAGCAATAAAAGCGGTATGTTACAAGTTGACGATCATATCGTATTGTTTAATAAATCCGGCTATTTTAGAGGTTACTATATTCGATTAACGCCTTTGTCAAATGTAATTGGCTCTATTCAAAGTATCAGCATAGTGATTGTTATAGAGTTAGTTATATTAATTGCTTTTGTGGTATCACTTTTGTGGTTTTTTGCAAAAATGTCTTACAAGCCAATTTATAACATATTGCTGTACTATAGAAATTTGTTTAATGACAATTCTGAAATTAAAAATGAATATACTTATATTATTGAGAGTATAGGTAATTTAAAAACAGAGATGAGTAAATATAGTAATAAGCTGATATTATTCAATTTTATCCAAAGCGGAATTTATCAAGATAGCATTGCGGATATTTTTAAATATTCACATTTCGCAGTTGGCATTATACAATTCCGTGATGTCAGTATGGTAGAATTCTTTTTCCAGTATATGCATGAGGCTCAAAAAACGGAGGATAAATTGCAAGTGGAATATGTAGGTATTGGTGAATATAAATACGTGGTGATAGTAAATAGCAATACGCCAAATTTGGATTTTTATTATAATTATTTTCATGGTATGAAAACACATATTGAAAAAATCTGTTGTGATACTCTTTATGTAGCTATGAGTGATGTATTACCGGGATGTGACAAAATTAATTTGCTTTACAGACACGCAACCATGGCAGGTAATAATGGGATTTGCGCGGATATTGATAAAATATTTTTGTATTCCAAGAGTGATGATTTAAAGATGGATAGACTTTATTTTCCTGATAGTATAGAGGAAAAGATAGCATTTGCAGTAAAAAATTCTTTGGATGATATAATAGAGTGTAGTATCAACGATATCTTTGAAAAAAACAGCAGAATTACATTTTATATGCGTGAAATATTAATTATGCGGTTTTTTAATTTATATTATCGAATCAGTGAGGAAAATGATTGTGATAGTGATGCATTGTTTGATATTAAATTTTTTGAAAGGGAATATAATATAGAAAATGTCAGGGAATATATCAAGAATATGTTTTTAGAAATTACACAGGAACAAAAGACCAGAAAATATGCGATGTATAAGATAGAAAAAATAGCCATTAATTATATTAATGAGAACTATAGCTTTGATGGACTGAATATAGAGGCTTTGGCAGAAAAATTAGGTTATTCGGTACCATATACTTCTAAAATTTTTAAAATGACCACCGGATTGACTTTTAAAGAATATTTAATAAACAAGAGAGTGGAAGAAGCAAAACGACTTTTGATGCATAGCAATTATACCATTAAAGAAATAGCGAAACTGGTAGGTGCCGGTACGTATAATTCTTTTGTACGTCTTTTTAAAAATCGCATGGGAGTTTCTCCGGGGCAATATAGAAATTCCATGCAGGGTACCAATAATCAAGCGGAAATGATGGAATAAAGGATATATAATCCAATACATTTAATGGGTTCCATATGTTGTAAATTGAATTGATATTGCAGAAATTAATATAATGTTGCAGAAATTAATTTGTATAAGAACTGCATTTTTTTCTTAAGAAAATTCACTTGAATTCTAGTGTCCCCCCTTGTTATATTTTAATTGATCTATCTAAAATTTATATGTGCACGATGAGTTATTATAAGTATTAATTAAAATATAAGAAGGGGTGGATAATGTGTTAAAAAATTAATAGGTTAAATAAAGAAAAAAGTGTAGGACGTAGTATTCTTTTTTTATCCGGCTTGACATAAAATACGAATCTTATCCGCTTTACCGCATTTCAATCTTAAATTAATCTACACTTTATTTTTATGTTAAATTTGTAATAAAAAGTTCTACTTTTCTTGCATACCTTCGATTCCTATTGTTTCCTGTTTTATTCATTATTAATATTTTAGAATTAAAAAATAATTTCATAAGTACTTTAACGTGGCTTCAAAGTTGCCTTTGTGATTGATTAGCAAAGTCTTTTCTTTAACCAAAATTTAGAGAATAGAGAGGATGTAAAAAATGAAAAGAAAAATTAGTTTGTTATTGGTAATAACCATATTATTTGTGTCCATTTTCTCAAACTCATTAATTTCAGTTTCCGCGGGAAGTCAACCGGTTATCAAAAATGTCATTTATATGATACCTGACGGCGGAGGATTTGCACTTTTTGATTTTGCCAATGCAGTTAAAAAAGCGGGGGGATTTGACAGAAGTAAATTTCCGAATGCAACAAAGATAACCAGGAACTCAATGTATTTGGCAGACTATTTAATTGGTACGGAAATAACCGATTCCCTGAGTGGGACTACAGATTCGGCTGCAGCCGGGACGGCATTGTCATCCGGTTACAAAACAATTAACAGCTACATAGGTGTTGACAGTAAAGGCGTGCCTCATGCAACACTATTAGAAGCGGCACAATTAGCAGGCAAAAGGACCGGTATTGTAGCTACTGTTCCGTGGGCTCATGCCACGCCGGCTGCGTTTGCTGCTCACCATGTTTCAAGAGGGAATGTTAAACTTTTGTCTGAGCAGGTAATGAACCAAGGCTTGGATGTTGTGTTGGGTGTTGGCTTTGAGGCGGGAAGTTATTATGGTTCTGTAGATGAGGCAAAAAGTAGAGGATATACCATTACAAACGATAAATATGATTTGGCTGAAGTTCAACCAGGAACAAAAATTTGGGGAAATCATTATCCGGATATGATTCCCTATGATATCTACTTAGATGCTGACCAACCAACACTGGCAGAAATGGTGGATGCGGCAATACGTGCGTTGGACGGCAGTGAAGAAGGATTTTTCTTAATGGTGGAAGGCAGTAAGGTGGATTATGGTGGCCACAATAATAATCTCGTAGAAGCAGTAAGTGAATATATTGCATTTGATGAGGCTTTCAAAGTAGCATTAGATTTCGCCCAAAAGAGAAATGATACAGTTATTATGGTAGCACCTGACCATGATACCGGTGGGTTAACACTTCCTGATGCCGACAGTGTTGGCGGAAGTACGGATTCAAGTAAATATGCCGAGGCAGTAGCAGAAGTTCAACAAGGTATCAATAGCTTAAAAAATAATATTTCATGGAGGACTACAGGACATACCAATAGAAGAGGTGGCGTTTGGATGTATGCGCCGGAAGGAATTGCTCCGCCTGAAGGATTATCCAATGTACCTGGTGATACACCGGCAACCAGAGAATTGGTTATTGATAATACCAAACTTGCACCATATCTTGCCGATTTAATGGGCTTGGATTTGGAAGAAGCAACAAAGGAATTGTTTGTTGATGTAACAAATATGGGTACTTTTAATTTGTATAATAGGACCTTTACTTTTTATGATGCGGATATCAGTATTGTAGCAAATCAATCGGTCGCAGTGGTCGACGGTAAGCAAGTTGATTTAGACGGAAAAGTTGCGGTATATTCAGAAGGTAGGTTTTACGTTCCTAAAATCCTGATACCTAAACGTCTTATATTAATGGATGAAATGAAAGTAAGAACTGCAAGGTACAGGGATGAATTAACCGGTAGAGTTCTGGTTAAAGGACAGATTGACAAATCTTTTGCAGGGAAGAAAGTGTCATTGCTAATGTATAAGCAAAATTCTGATCCGTCCGATGAAGACGCCATTGGATATATCGATGAATCGACAATAAACAGAGATGGGTCTTATGTATTTACATTTAATTTTGCAGGGAATGTTGAAGAGTATGAGATTGCCATGTATTTGGGGAATCAAAAGGTCACCGACACCATAACGGAAGCAACTGCAAATTACTCATGGTTAGATACGTCGGTACTTCTTTTTCAAGAAAAAGAAAATGATTCCTTTGTTTCCGACGGAGTACTTATAAAAAATTATGATAATATCAAAGGATTAACTTATTGTATCGCTTTGGCCTTTTATGATGCAAATAATAAGTTAATACAGCTTAAATTAAGTGATATGAAAGAAATTAACAGTGATACTATATTCGACAATCTGGAAGCTTCCATGCCTGACGGAACAGCATCGGTTAGAGCGTTTGTTTGGTCGAATTACACTCAACTGATACCGCTGGGTACAGGGGACAGTATAACCGTGCAATAGGTTTATGCCATGTTGTTAATGTTAATATATTGTAGGGATTGGCCTCCATGCCAATCCTTTTTATGTTGTGATTCTGTAATTCTTAGAATAACGATTTATCCTATATAAACAATATTCATTCTGTCATAGGGACGACTTGTGGTCCAATGTCGTCAACTTAAGGTGTTGTATAATGGATACATGTTCATATATTCCTAAATTAGTATTCCTCGTGCACAGACTTATCGGCTCGTCAAATATCCATTTAGGCCGCATCAACGCAACGTCCATGTTGCGAGTGATGCTAAAAATACCATCCGTGGTATTTTTGCCTAAATGTCTATTTGCCTTCGCCGTGACTCTGTAGCACTCAGAATAAAAGAATTTATCCATATATGAACATGTATCCATAATATGGTTTGTTAAGTTGTCGACATTGCCTGTGGTCGCCCGCATAATGCATTAATTATGAACTGTCAACGAAACAAACAGTCATATACAACCGGTTTATTACATAAGTAACAATAGGAGGTGGGATAAAATGCGAAAAAACCTTTCTATTGTTACACTTATGATAATCACATTGTATACCGGATATTTAGCCATTGGTTCGGTTCCTGCTTCCATGCCTACTTATCTGAATTCTCCAGCGGATGATGTGGTTATGAAGCAGGATTTATTGTGTCTCATGATGGCCTATCCTGAATATGTAGAAGGAATAGAAAAAGATACCACCGGTAAGGTATATGTGATTATGAAATCAGGTAAACGTATATTATATGATGACGGGAAAGTCAAAAATACGGCAGAAAAAGAAGCAAATCCGGATTTACAGGATATGATGGAACAGATGTACCCTTTGAAACCCATAAAAACACTGATGGAAAAAGATTTTAATCCGGGAAGAATAAGGGTATATCCTTTTTTGAAAGAAGTATACGGTTCTTCCATGAAGCAAGTACAGGAAAACCTGAAAACTCTAAAAATAGGACATAAAAATTATTCTTTTAATTCCAACAACCATGCTGCGGATGCACTGAATTCCGTTATGAAAGAACTTGTTCCTTTGGCGCAAAGTAATAACCGTATATATGCCAATGTGTTTCCCGTCAACGGGACCTTTAATTATCGTGTAATTGCAGGTACCAATCGCTTAAGCCCGCATGCCTTCGGCATTGCCATTGATCTTGCAAGGGACGAAAGAGATTATTGGAAATGGGCTTCGAGAGAAAAAGGAGAGGCAAGACTAAAAGAATATCCCTATGAAATTGTTGAGATATTTGAAAAGTATGGATTTATTTGGGGCGGAAAATGGGGTTGTTTTGATATTTTGCATTTTGAGTATCGGCCGGAGTTAATATACAAGGCACGTTATTTCAGTAAAGGAAAGGTCGAGGGAGAGCCATGGTATGCCGGAGTAGATACACAAGATGAATTGGTAAAAAAGTGTATTCATCTTATAGAAGAGGCATTAAAACCGTAAATAAAGCATTCTGGTTATATTTTTAATTTAATTGATAAATATTATGGAAAAACATTGCGAAAAAGCTTAGAGCCTGTTAACGTAGTGGAAGGATAGCCACATCACAACCAAACATTTTTGTTTACTTTAACAATTTAGTGTGATAATATAAAAGTACAAACTATTTATCATTAAGAGCGGTGGTAAGAATGAATTCTAAAATAAGAAGTTCTGATGTGGATTGTCTTTTTCAAGCCATTTTATCCTTACAGAATATAGAAGAATGCTATCAATTTTTTGAAGATTTATGTACCATATCTGAAATTAAGGCAATGGCACAGCGTTTTGAAGTTGCAAGAATGCTAAATCAGCAGTATGTATATAACGATATTGTTGCTAAAACCGGAGCAAGTACGGCTACCATAAGCAGGGTAAATCGGTGTTTGCATTATGGTGCCGATGGGTACAAACTGGTTCTTGAACGATTGGAAAAACAAAAAGAACAATAATCAAACGAGATGATATGGAGGATTTTATGTCTGCAGGTTGTTATTCGGATTTTGCTTATATTTATGATCAATTAACGGAAGATATGCAGTACGATAAATGGGTGGAATATATTAACAAAATTTTTGATAAATTTGGAATAAAACCTAAACTGATTCTGGAATTAGCTTGCGGAACGGGAAATATTTGCATAAGGATGGCACAGCAAGGCTATGAAATGATTGCTTCCGATTATTCGGAAGATATGTTAAATGTTGCACTTTCTAAGGCAAGTGCGTTAGGATTGGATATCTTGTTTTTGCATCAGGACATGAGAGAATTTGAATTATATGGTACGGTGGATGCCATTATATGTTTGGTTGACAGTATCAATTATATTACCGAACCGGCGGATTTGAAAAAAATATTTAAACTTGTTCGTAATTACCTTAATCCCGGTGGTTTGTTTATATTCGATATGAATACCGAATATAAACTAAGTACCATATTAGGTAATAATATTTTTGCAATAGATGAGAATGATATTTTTTATATTTGGAATAATAATTATGATGAAAAAAATAAAATATGTGATTTCTATTTGACTTTTTTCGTTAAAGAAGGAGACGATAAATATAGGAGAATTGATGAGATCCATCAAGAGAGGGCCTACGGCATACAAGAACTGCAAGAATATATTGAAAATGCAGGATTAAAGTGTCTGGGGATTTATGACCAATTTACCTTTTTAAATCCTACGGACCATAGCGAACGTGTTTTCTTTGTTATTCAACGAAGTTGTTGACAATAATGAACGAATATGATAAACTATAAGCTGTAGCTGTAGGAAATTTCTGGCTACGTTTATAAAGTTTTAGGAGGTAAAATTTAATGCAAAAAGGAAAAGTAAAATGGTTTAATCCGGAGAAAGGCTATGGTTTCATTGAGAGTGAGACAGGAAATGACGTATTTGTTCATTACTCAGCCATAGCAATGGATGGCTACAAGACTCTTGAAGAGGGAACAGAAGTGCAGTTTGAAGTAGTGGAAGGTGCAAAAGGACCTCAAGCTTCTAATGTAACCAGAGTTTGATGAGCTTTAGGAGTCAAGAGGATTCATATATCTTTCAGGTAGTCAAAAGTTCCCCTGCGGTTGCAGGGGATTTTTAATTTTGTTGTGAAACATTTTTAATGACGGGAGGCAAGTACATGAGTACCATTTATATTATTGGACATCAAAATCCTGACAGTGATTCCATATGTGCTTGCATTGGATATGCTGAATTGAAGAAAAAACTGGGCGTAACAAATTGTATTCCATGCCGAATCGGACCGATTAATGCGGAGACGGAATATATATTAAATTATTTTAAGACGGAGCCACCGATTCTTATTGATAATGTAAAGCCTCAAGTTTCCGATATGGAATATTATCCTGTTGAAAAAATATCGGAGGATACTACTATAAAACGTGCGTGGGAGATTATTAAGGAAAAAGGACAGACTTTATTACCCATTAGCGATGAGGATGGCACCTTTAAAGGAATTGTATCGGTCAGTGATATTACTCAAACTTATATATCACTTATGGATAATGATTTTTTGGAGAAATACGATGTTCCTTTAAAATCCGTTATTGATGTATTGGAAGCACGTGTATTATGTGGGGATGAGTTTATTCACGACAAAGTGGGCAAGCTCTTTATATATAATAATATCACATGGAATGACGTTCCTCATATAAAACCTAACGATATTATTATCGTTGCGGGAAGTATTAGTAATGTCATTGAAAGTATGGAATATCAGGCAAGAAATATATTTATCGTGGGCAGCCTTGCCGATAAAAATGAGGAAATGCTTTCGCAGTATGCTTCCATAAAAAATAAGGTACTTATTAAAATTGATTATGATATGCTTTCAGTGGTACGATTGATCAGCCAATGTATCCCCGTCGGTAAAATTATGAAAACGCAGCGCATTACTTTTTTTTATGAAAATGAATATATTGATGAGATAAAAGATATTATGTTGGAATCACGGCATAGGTATTTTCCGGTGGTTGACCGCAATAGAAAAATTTTAGGAATGATCTCCAGAAAACAATTGCTCACTTATGAAAAGAAAAAAGTCATACTCATGGATCACAATGAAATCAGCCAAACCGTGAAAGGAATAGAGCAGGCCGAAATTTTGGAAATCATTGATCATCACCGAGTGGGAGATATACAGACCGGGAATCCTATATATGTAAGAAACAATCCTGTGGGAAGTACTTCCACCATTATTGCCAATATGTACTTTGAACATGATATGAAGCCTGACAGGAATATTGCCGGAATTCTTTGTGCCGCTATTATTTCCGATACACTTCTTTTTAAGTCTCCCACTTGTACGGAAATGGATATAAAAACTGCCAATATTCTTGCGGAAATTGCAGAACTGGATATAGAGAGCTTTGGATACAGTATGTTAAAAGCAGGAGCTTCCATTGCTAAAAAATCTCCTGAAGAAATTCTTATGAATGATATTAAGGACTATAATTTGGGAAAATATAAGTTAAGCATATCACAAATCAATATTATGGATATCGGTGAATTAGAGGGGAAGAAGGAAAAGCTAAGAGAAATCATGCGTGAAAAGTCTGAAAAGGAAAACTATCATGCGGTTATATTAATTGTTACCGATTTATTAAAACAAGGCTCGGAGCTTATTATCGAAGGAGAGGAAGCAGAGAAAATCAGAGCGGTGTTTGGGATTCATAATGGCCAATCCGCATTTTTAGAAGGTGTGGTTTCCAGAAAAAAACAGATTATTCCTCATTTGACGATGCATATTTAGCGTGATTGAAATTTCCTCTTGAAAAAGTAGCAAAATTACAGTATAGTATTATATATCTATCAGGTAACGTATACAGGGATATTTCTGTATTTTATAAAGTGCTATAAACATAATCATTTTATTCAATTTGAAAGATTGTTTATCGTAACTTTCAAAATGATATTTAGTTTATATTTTGGGGAGGCAAACAATGTATAGAATTGTGAGGAAAGAAGTGCTGAATCCACAGGTAAAACTGTTAGAAGTCAGTGCTCCGTTAGTTGCCAGAAAAGCAAAACCGGGGCAATTTGTTATCTTGAGAGTTTATGAAGGCGGAGAAAGAATTCCGTTGACAATTGCAGATTATGACCGAAACAAGGGGACCGTTACCATCATCTTTCAGGAAGTGGGTAAAACCACAAAACTTCTCGGTACCCTTAATGAAGGGGACAACGTTCTTGATTTTGTAGGGCCTCTGGGTGTCGCCTCACATCTTGAAGGTATCCAAAAAGCGGTTGTGATCGGAGGCGGATTAGGAACGGCTATTGCGTATCCTCAGGCGAAAGAGCTGCATCATATGGGGGCCAAAGTGGACGCCGTTATAGGGTTTAGAAATAAGGATTTGATTATTTTGGAAGAGGAATTGAAGGTGGTAAGTGACAGACTTTTTGTTACTACGGATGACGGTTCCAATGGCAATAAGGGTTTTGTAACCGATGTTTTAGAAAAACTTATTAATGAAGGCAATCAATATGATGTAGCTATTGCCATCGGTCCTCTGGTAATGATGAAAGCCGTCTCTGAGTTGACCAAAAAGTATGGAATAAAAACCATTGTCAGTATGAATCCCGTGATGATAGACGGAACGGGAATGTGCGGCGGTTGCCGTGTTACTGTGGGCGGAGAAATAAAATTTGCTTGTGTGGACGGACCGGATTTTGACGGACATTTGGTAGACTTTGACGAAGCGATTCGAAGGCAGTCCATGTACAAGGAACATGAAAAAATTGCCTGTCAAGAATATGAATGCAAATTAGGGGGTGCTTTCCATGCCTAATATGTCTTTGAAAAAAGTAGCCATCCCCGAACAAGAACCTCATGTAAGGAATAAGAATTTTCTTGAGGTAGCGTTAGGTTATACCGAAGAAATGGCCAAAGAGGAAGCACAAAGATGTTTAAATTGTAAGCATCGGCCGTGTGTAAGCGGATGTCCTGTGAATGTTAAGATTCCCGAATTTATTCAACTTGTTGCAGAAGGTGATTTTGAAGGAGCCTACCAAAAGATTAAGGAAACCAATTCGCTTCCGGCGGTTTGCGGGAGAGTTTGTCCACAGGAAAATCAGTGCGAAAAATATTGTGTAAGGGCCAAAAAAGGTGAACCGGTTGGAATAGGCAGGTTGGAACGTTTTGTAGCTGATTGGCATATGCAAAACGTGAGGGAGAAGATAGAAAAGCCAACGTCAAATGGGATAAAGGTGGCTGTGATCGGTGCCGGACCCGCGGGGCTTACTTGTGCGGGTGATCTTGCCAAATTGGGATATGAGGTTACCATATTTGAAGCATTTCATACGCCGGGCGGTGTATTGATGTATGGAATTCCGGAATTCCGTTTGCCCAAGGAAATTGTGAAAAAAGAGATTGATTTGTTAAAAGAAATGGGAGTAGATATACGGACCAACATGGTTATCGGAAAGGTTTACTCCATCGATGAACTGATGGCAGAAGGTTATAAAGCCGTTTTTATAGGCACGGGAGCCGGCTTGCCCAGCTTTATGGGAATTCCCGGAGAGAATTTAAACGGGGTATATTCCGCCAACGAATTTCTTACCAGAATTAATTTAATGAAGGCATATCAGTTTCCTGAATGCGATACGCCGGTATGGGTAGGCAGAAGGGTAGCCGTAATAGGCGGCGGGAATGTTGCCATGGATGCGGCAAGATCTGCCAAAAGGCTTGGAGCTGAAGATGTATATATTATTTACAGACGTTCGGAAGCGGAAATGCCTGCTCGATTAGAAGAAATTCATCATGCCAAAGAAGAAGGAATACAATTTAAGCTGCTTACTAATCCTATAGCCATATTGGGAAATGACAACGGTTGGGTCAGAGCCATAGAATGTGTAGAGATGGAATTGGGAGAGCCTGATGAATCCGGAAGAAGAAGACCGGTAGCCAAGAAAGGTTCAGAACATGAAATTGAGGTGGAAACAGTCATAGTAGCAATCGGCCAATCACCGAATCCGCTGATTAAGTCGACTACCGAAGGACTGAAAACCCATAGCTGGGGCGGTATTATTGTAGACGAAGCAACCGGCGCCACCAGTAAGGAAGGCGTCTATGCCGGCGGTGATGCCGTTACCGGTGCTGCTACCGTAATATTGGCAATGGGAGCAGGAAAAGCGGCGGCAAAATCCATTCATGAATATTTGCAAAAAAAGCATGGAAAGTAGCAATGACATTCATTGATTCAATATAGTGATGATAAAACGTTGTAGGAGGCTGGCGCACAAGACATAATATTTGTTTATCCTACGGGCGATTCTTGAATTGCCCCTACATTGGATACGGATTCATATATGGATAAATCGTTATTTTTGTAGGGGCGACCTGTGGTCGCCCGACAGAGTCACGACAAAGGCAAATAAAATAAACATTTAGGCAAAAATACCACGGACGGTATTTTTAGCATCACTTGCAACATGGATGTTGCGTTGATGCGGCCTAAATGGATATTTGACAAGCCGATGAGGCTGTGCTCGAAGAATACAGATTTAGGAATATATGAACCGTATCCATTATACTGTTATTGAGTTGATGACATTGGCTTCCAGGACTGCCTGTTTGTGCGACAGCCCCCTTTCATATAACAATCATTTATATATAACACCTATTGGGCGATTCGTGAACAATGTCGTTAATTTAGCTGCTATAATGGGTGCGGTTTGTATATTTCATAATTTGCAAGTTTTATTTTTTATGCTGCATTATTTGATTTTTATTGATAAAATATTTTTTGTTGTAAACAGTATTGTTTAGCTGTATTAGTGGTAAGTCGCTTGATATATTTTTCAATGTTCAAAAAATATTTATGAAATTTTAAAAAAAACATATTGCAAATACGGTTATGTTAAATTATAATGATTTTGTGTGGTTTTTTAAGTTGCGTTTAAACTATTCAATTTGTTGTTTCAGAAAGGGGTATACTCAGTGGCAATAAAAAGTACTTATTTGAAAGAATTAATGGAACAAGTTATCCAAAGAAATCCGGGTGAACCGGAATTTCATCAAGCCGTCAGTGAGGTCTTGGAATCGTTGGAGCCGGTTATTGAAAGACATCCTGAATTTATAAAAGCCGGTATCATGGAAAGGTTGGTTGAACCTGAAAGGGTTGTAATGTTCAGAGTTCCATGGGTTGATGATAGCGGTAAGGTACAGGTGAACAGAGGTTTTCGCGTACAATTTAACAGTGCAATCGGTCCGTATAAAGGCGGAATTCGTTTTCATCCTTCTGTTTACTTGGGGATTATTAAATTTTTAGGTTTTGAACAAATTTTTAAAAATTCCTTAACAGGCCTTCCTATAGGCGGCGGTAAAGGCGGCAGTGATTTTGATCCCAAGGGAAAGTCAGATGCCGAAGTCATGAGATTTTGTCAAAGCTTTATGACCGAGCTTCAAAGGCATATTGGTGCGGATACCGACGTACCTGCCGGTGATATTGGTGTAGGTGCCCGCGAAATCGGTTATATGTACGGGCAGTATAAGAGACTTCGAAATGAGTTTACAGGGGTATTAACCGGTAAAGGGTTAACCTATGGAGGCAGTTTGGTAAGAACCGAAGCTACCGGTTATGGATTGTGTTATTTTACGGAAGAAATGCTTCGTGCAGCAGGAAAGTCATTTGAAGGAAAAACAGTGGTCATATCGGGGTCAGGTAATGTAGCAATTTTTGCAACGGAAAAGGCTACTCAGTTAGGTGCAAAAGTGGTGGCATTAAGCGATTCCAATGGATATATCTATGATCCTGAAGGGGTTAACCTGGATACGGTGAAACAAATAAAATTAGTAGAAAGAAAAAGAATTAAAGAGTATGTAGCAATTCATCCTCATGCCGAATATCATGAAGGTTGCTCAGGCATTTGGAATGTTAAGTGTGATATTGCGCTTCCATGTGCTACTCAAAACGAACTGAATGAAGAAGCGGCAAAAACACTTGTAGCCAATGGATGTATTGCTGTTGCAGAAGGTGCTAACATGCCTTCCACGCCGGAAGCCATTGAAGTGTTCTTGAGCAGCGGGGTTCTCTTTGGACCTGCTAAAGCGGCAAATGCAGGCGGTGTTGCAACATCGGCTTTGGAAATGAGTCAGAACAGTATGAGATATTCATGGACATTTGAAGAAGTGGATGCCAAATTGAAAGGTATTATGGCCAATATTTATAAAAATGCAAGTGCTGCGGCAAAAGAATACGGTTATGAAGGGAACTTGGTAGTAGGTGCAAACATTGCCGGATTCATGAAAGTTGCAAATGCAATGTATGCCCAAGGCATTGTATAAAAATTATCTGTAATAGCTTTTTCGTTGAGGTCAAGTCGCTAATTTCGGAAAACAAATATGATGCCGGAATTGGCGATTTTTGTTTGATAAGGAAGTATTTTTACCGGAGATATAGGTTTTTTAAAAAGCTATGTAAAACAGGCATTTAAAGCAATGAAAATAGATGCAGTTATAAGTGAATAAACAATATTTATTCACTTATATATGAATAAAACACAATTATTCATATATAAGTGAATAAATATTGTTGCAACTTGGTAGTATTTGGTGTAATATATATATCAGGGGTGGTGTGTGGTGTATATAGCAATCATCGGGGATATCATAGGTTCACGAAACATTGAAGATAGAAATGAAGTTCAAAACAAGCTAAAAGATGTATTGGAAGATGTAAATACCAGGTATGCGGAAGATATTGCGGCAAAATTTACGATTACTCTTGGTGATGAATTTCAAGGATTGTTAAATGCAGGCAGATACGCCATGGATATTATTCAGTTTATAGAAAGAAAGATGTATCCGGTTAAAATGAGATTTGGCGTAGGAATCGGGAAAATTACTACCGATATTAATTCCGATCTGGCAATAGGTTCGGATGGGCCGGCCTATTATTTAGCACGGAAGATGATAAACGAATTAAAGCTTTCTGAAAAGAAGAATAAAAGTCCGAAGGCTAATATTAGGGTAACCTTTGAACATAAAAATAATATGGAAGCCTTGTTAAATACAACCCTTGCATTATGTACGGTTATTAAAAACAGTTGGACTGACAAGCAAAGAACGGTGATATATGATTATATGGAATTTGGAGATCAGCAAAAAAATATGGCTTCCAGATTAGGAATCTCTCAATCCAGTGTTCAAAAAAGTATAGCGGCCTCTAATTTTTATAATTATATGGATGCAATGAACACGGTATCAAAAATTTTATCTGAAATAGGAGAAAATGATGATGTTTAGAAACATTATTCTAATTTTTATTTTTGCTCATGTTTTAAGTGATTTTTATTTTCAGCCGGTTAAATTGGCTGATGCAAAAGATAAAAAATACGTCTTTTTAATAGTTCATAGCTTTATTTATGGGGTTGTTACCATAGGATGTGCATTACCGTTTTCATCAATAAATATTCTAATTGGAGCATTGGTCTTATCCTTGATCCATTTTACTATGGATACAATTAAGTATGTAATAATTAGTAAAAAGTTATTGTTAAAAGATCATTCAAGCCTATATCTTGTTGATCAATTGGTACATGTTGCAAGTATCATAGAGATAAGTTATATTATAGCTTTTAATGAAGATTATATTGTGGTATTGCCGATTATAAGGAAAATGCTTGAGGTGGTTTCAAATGATGCAACGGTAATTTTCAAGTGGTTGATAGCACTATTATTAATAGGTAAGCCTGCCAATATTACTATCAAAAAGCTTATTTTAAAATACGAGCCTTCGGATTGGGTTGTTATGCAAAGTAATTCGGCAGGTGCCTTTATTGGTACTTTGGAGAGAATTATCGTACTGTTATGCTTATATAGTAATCAATATTCTGCTATTGGATTTGTACTTACTGCCAAGTCCATTGCCCGGTACAACAAAATGACGGAAGATAAGGAATTTTCAGAGTATTATCTTTTAGGTACCTTATTAAGTATGTTATATGTTATTTGCACATATTTTATTGTTTTTTAATTGTAATTATTATGTTTGTGTGATAAAATAACACTATACATAATTGGTGGAGGGTGTTGGATGGACTTATTTATTGAATATCTTATATCCAGAAAAAAAACGTTTAAAGATGCTTTAATTATTTTTGCCACTATCATTGGTGTGGTGATAATAGGTTTTGGAGTTCTTTTAATTCCGCTGGGGTCTTTCAGTCTTTTGCTTGCCGTTGGTGTAGGATATGCAGGATATTTTATCATTACGTCAAGGAATATAGAGTATGAATATGCATTAACCAATGGCGAATTGGATGTGGATAAAATCATTGCTCAAAGGAAAAGAAAGCGGATATTAAGTATTCACTGTAAGGAATTTGAGATTGTTGCTCCTTTGCATGAAGAAAAATATAAAAGAGAATTTAATAATGTTAATATAACAAAAACCATAGATGCTTCCAGTACCATGCAGTCGGAACATGCATATTTTGCAGTCTTTACACTTAATGGTGAGAAATGTCGATTGATTTTTGAACCTACACAGAAGATGTTAGACGCTTTTAAAGTCTTTATTCCCAGAAATGTTTTTGAGAGACAAAATGTCAGTGAATAAATTGTCGGAAAAACAGTCAATCCTTCATTTTTGACTGTTTTTTTTGTAATAATGATATTTAAAATATTTTTTTGTATTGGTATAATATAACGTGTATCATTTCAAGTTTTTATCAATGAAGGATGTGCGTTTTTAAATATGTTGCCGATTTTAAAAAAGAAAGAACCTTTACTCTTTGATAAAAAGGTGCTTAGGAAAAATGACATTTCCTTAATTATTGTAGATGAAAGATGGAATGCTTTGTTTAAACAGTGTAATAAAACCAAAAAGATTCTTAAACTGGAGCAAAAGTTGAAAGATTTGTTAAAGCAACAAGCTCGGCTTATGACCGAAAAGCAGGAAATTTCTTTGCAAAAAAAAGAACATATGGAAAAAATATTGCAACTTGCTGACGAAAATTATCAAAAAGAGCATCCGACAGCTTCGGAAGAAATGTATCAAAGCCAGCAAAAAATTATTGAGATAAACCGGCGACTGGAACAAATTGAAGAAGAAATTCTAAGTATCCCTGATAAAATTAAGGAAGCCAATTTGGCTTTATTAGAAGTTACCGCCAATGAAATATACCTTCAATTTAAAAAGGCGAAAAAACGAATTGATGAGTTAGAGTCTGAGATTGAAGTACAAAAAGAAAAACTGAAACATATGATTTCAGAAAAGGAAGGCCTTAATGAACTTGTTGAGAATGTATATTCATATTTTCATGATTTGTTAGGAAGGGAAGAACTCGAAAAACTGGATGAACGGTTTATGCCTTAAGCTATAGGAGGATATATATGATAGTTGGTACCGGAATCGATATTATTGAAATAAATAGAATAGAAAAGGCTGTTTGTGAGACGGAACGGTTTTTGAGCAAATGTTTTACTACGAATGAACTGGCATATTTTAAAAGCAAAAAATATCGAGCGGAAGTGATTGCAGGAAATTTTGCGGCAAAAGAGGCCTTTTCAAAAGCAATTGGTACAGGAATAAGGACATTTCATTTCAGTGATATCGAAATTTTAAGGGATTCTCTTGGTAAACCATATATTCAACTGTATAACGGCGCACTTGAGTATGCAAAAAAGATGGGGATTACGGATTTTCATATATCCATCTCTCATTGTAGGGAGTATGCTGTTGCCAGTGTAATCGCAGAAAGAAATACGAAGAATTTTATGAAGGGAGCTACTGAAAATGCGTGTAGCCAATTGTAAACAGATGAAGGCAATCGATGAGATTGCAATAAATGAATTTGGTATCCCCGGAATCGTATTAATGGAAAATGCTGCAATAGCTGTGGTAAAAGAAATAGAAAGAACATTGGGTGAAATACGAAATAAAAGCGTTACTGTTTTTTGTGGCAAAGGGAATAACGGCGGTGACGGATTTGCTGTAGCCCGACACCTTTTTAATCTGGGTGCTCATGTTTTGGTTGTTATTGTAGAGAAGAAAGAAGAAATTCAGGGAGATGCATTGATTAATCTTAACATTATTGAAAACATGAATCTGCCGATTATTCAAGTGTCAGGCGAAACATATTCCGAAGAGACAATGAGAAGTCTTTTTTCATGTGACCTGATTGTGGACGCCTTGTTAGGAACCGGCATTAGGGGTAAGGTAAACGGTGTAATGGCTGAAGTCATTCATCAGATTAATTTATCGGGGAACAAAGTAGTATCTATAGACGTACCAAGCGGAATTAACGGGAATACCGGTGAAGTGTGTGGCGTATGCATTCATGCAGAGAAAACGGTTACTTTTGCTCTTCCTAAACAGGGTTTATTGATGTATCCCGGTGCTGCTTATGTGGGTGAATTAGTTGTAGCGGATATATCCATACCGGGGTGTATTATCGAAGAGCAGAAGATTAATGTTCATACGATTGAAAAGGAATATGTTCAAAGTTTATTTCCTAATAGAAATAGAGATTCCCATAAAGGGGATTTTGGAAGGATTTTTATTATAGCAGGTTCAAAGGGGATGACCGGTGCAGCGGTGATGGCAGCTTCTGCTGCCATGAAAAGCGGAGCCGGATTGGTCACCGTAGGATGTCCGGCTAGTCTTAATGATATTTTAGAGGTAAAATTGACGGAAGAAATGACCCTTCCCTTGGAAGACGGTATGAGAGGGGTGTTGTCTCCGGAGTGTATTAAAAAGATTTTGTCCAAACTTTCTAAAAGTGATGTTATTTTATTTGGACCCGGATTATCGGAGCATCCGGATATATACAGGATATTAGAGAGTGTATTAAGTTGGTCGGGTAAGCCTGTAATAATTGATGCAGATGGTATAAATGCTTTATCTTCGAATATAAATATATTGAGAAGGTGTAAAGTTCCTATCGTTTTAACACCTCATCCCGGTGAGATGTCGCGGTTAATAGGAATCGGCATAAAGGATATTCAAGCCGATAGAATCAATATTGCAAGAACTTTTGCTATGGAATGGAATGTTATTCTTGTTTTAAAAGGAGCACGAACAATTGTGGCACAGCCGGATGGGCAAATATATATCAATCTTACCGGCAATCCGGGCATGGCTACTGCCGGCTCAGGAGATGTCCTTGCAGGAATGATTGCTTCTTTTATCGGGCAAGGATTATCTGCTGATGATGCGGCAATAGCAGCCGTCTATATGCATGGATATGCCGGAGATATTGCAGCCCAAAAATACGGAGAACATCCGTTGGTTGCAACGGATATTATTAAGGCATTGCCGGAGGCGTTTAAAGCTATTGTAGGGAACGTATACATGACAAAGTTGACTAATATTTAAAGATTTGTGTTGTTCTTGCGGGCGACCACAGGTCGCTCCTACGATAGGATGAATGAGGATTCATATATGGGTAAATCGTTATTTGGAATGCTGTAATGTAGGGGCAGCCTGTGGTCGCCCGCAGAAATTGTCTTGCATATATTAAATATATTGTAGTGCATATAAATGCATTAAAATTTTACAATACAGGGGGGCGTTGTTTGAAAAAGTGTAAGTATCTTATAGCCATACTTACACTAATGATAACATTATGTTCATGCGGTACTAAAGAAAACAGTACGGATTATTATACCAAGATTTTTGAAAAATATAAGAATATGAAAAGCTACCGATGTAAAGTTGAACTTACCGTTACAAGCAATAAAACAACCAGTTTCTATACCATGAAGCATTGTTATTTGGAACCGGATAAATACAGGGTGGAACTGGAAGCACCGGACAGCATGAAAGGGTTGACAACCATTTATAACGGGCCGGATATCATAACGGTTGCGCCGGATATACAAAAGAAGTTTGAAATAACGGATTACAATGCTCAAACAAAAGATTATCTATTTTTACCTAATTTTTTTGAGAATTATTATAAGTCGGAACAAACGTCCGTTATGGTTGATAATCATGATGAAGGGGAATATACTGTTTTAAGGGCGGATATTCCCGGAAATAACATTTATCGATGTAGTCAAGCCGTATGGTTTGATAATTTAACACTTTTACCGGTTAAAACGGAAATATATGATTTAAAAAACGAACCTGTGATTATTGCCAGATTCAGTGAATTTGAGATGAATATAAAACTACAGGATGAAATATTTAAGATAAACTAGTGGGGGTTCTAATTCATGTTACCAATGTTTAAGAGAACATGGGCACAGGTTAATCTTGACCATATTGCCCATAACATAAGAGAAGTGAGAAGAATTACGTCAAAAAACGCAAAAATCATGGCAGTAGTAAAAGCGGATGCATACGGTCACGGATTTCTTGAGGTATCCAAAACATTATTGGAAAACGGTGCCGACGCTTTGGCTGTTGCTACTTTAGATGAAGCAGTACAACTGAGGAAAAGAGGAATCCAGGTACCTATATTAATTTTAGGTTATACCTCCGAGGAAGGGGTGGATGAGCTTGTTGAGTTGAATATTATTCCTACCGTGTTTCACTATTCACTGGCATGTGCCATATCTGATGCAGCAGTGTCCAAAGGGAAAAAGGCTAAAATTCATATCAAAGTGGATACAGGAATGACAAGAGTGGGATTTCTATGTCATGACAATATCGATGAACATTCGGATACGGTTCAAACAATATTCGATATAGCAAAATTACCCGGTATTGAAATAGAAGGCATTTTTACTCACTTTGCATCTGCCGATGAAAAGGATTCTTCTTTTACCCATTTGCAATTTAAAAGGTTTATGAAGTTATGCAATATTCTGGAAGAACATGGGTTGCATATACCGATAAAGCATGTATGCAATAGTGCAGGTATTATACAATATCCTGAAATGCATCTTGACATGGTAAGGCCTGGGATTATTTTATACGGATTATATCCTTCGGAGGATGTAAACAAAGAAAAAGTAAATTTAATCCCTGCCATGCAGTTAAAGGCAGTGATTACGCATATTAAAGAAGTGGAGTCCGGAGTTCCTGTCAGTTACGGAAGAGTTTATACCACTTCGCGCAAGAGTGTCATTGCTACTGTTCCTATCGGTTATGCGGATGGATATTCCAGGTTATTGACAGGAAAAGCAAAAATGCTGGTTAGAGGTCATATTGTTCCTGTTGTCGGCTGCATATGCATGGATCAATGTATGATTGATGTTACCGGTATTCAAGATCTTAAAGTAGGGGACGAAGTGATTATTTTTGGAACCGATGATGACAAAAGTATTTTGGTGGAAGACATTGCAGAGGCCATGGGGACAATTAATTATGAAATATTATGTTCCATCGGGAAACGAATTCCAAGGGTATATATACACAATGGGCAGATTGTGGAAGTATTGAATTATTTGGTGTAAATCATTAACAATTGCTTTTTATATGTATATGGTATATAATAATTATATATATATTTAGTATATTTTAGTATATATCCCTTTCAAATTGTATAATATATTTATGGAACAACATTTCGTTATAGGTAGATGCTGATTTTTAGGCATCTAACCCTGATAGATAAATAGACAGAAGTACATAAATTTTGTTCTGCCACTCATGTTTGTCTTAAGATGCAGTAACAGAATTCCCTTAATTAAATTGTATGAATGGGGGCTTGGTTATTTTGTCGCAATTAAAAAAGATATTGATAAGTCTTCCTGACAGTCTTTTACAGGAAGTGGATTCTATCGTAATGGTAGAAAGAATGAATCGCAGTGAATTTGTAAGAGAAGCCATGAAGTTGTACATCAGGGAAAGAAGAAGGATGGAAATGAGGGACAAAATGAAAAAAGGTTATCAGGAAATGGCAGAGATTAATCTTAAGTTAGCTGAAATGTGTTTTGATGCAGACACAAAGCTGCAGCTTGAATATGAGGAAAAACTTGCGGAGTGTGAATAGCGTGATAGTGAAAAGAGGAGACATTTATTATGCTGACTTAAGTCCTGTGGTAGGATCAGAACAAGGTGGGGTAAGGCCGGTATTAATTGTTCAAAATGATATTGGAAATAAGTATAGTCCGACTGTCATTGCTGCGGCCATTACTTCTCAGATTAATAAGGCAAAATTACCCACCCATATAGAAATTACTTCACAGGAGTATGGGTTGGCTAAGGATTCTGTAATTCTTTTAGAACAGATTCGTACCATTGATAAAAAAAGATTAAAAGAAAAAATCGGACACTTGGATGACGAGTTGATGGAAAAGGTCAATGAAGCGTTATCCATTAGTTTTGGGCTGGTGGATATATAAACAAAAAGGCAGGAGAGAAACAAATGAAAAACATATTTTATAAAGTTTTTTTATTAGTGATGTCTTTTTTTGTGTGTGTTGGAATATTTCAACTGGGATATGGTGTGTTTGCAGAACCCGGCTCGCAAGATGATCCGGTCATCGTGAAAAGTTATCTGGATCAGATAGTCATACCGCAGATTAAAAATTACGTCGATGAAAGCATAAAGGCTCTCTCCAATAAAATAGCTCATTCAGGACAGGGAAACAATGAACCAATCACAACAGAACGTTTTACGGTTGTAAGCGTAAAACCGGGTCAAAAATTAATTGGCGGTCAGGGTACGGAAATGATTCTTCGCAGAGGCAAGGCGACGGTTGTTACTACGGAAATGGGTGGAATAGCCGATGTTACGTCGGGCGTGGATTTAAAAAACGGTGCCGTACCGGCAGAACATCTTCTTATTATCCCCAGGGATGACGGCAGAGGTGTTGCCGCTGACAGGGATAATTCGGAAGATGTTTTGATTATGGTAAAAGGTACATATGCCATTACAGATTGAATAAGCGAAATTCTAATCAATTTTTATTCCCTTTCTCATATATTATTAATATAATGTATTTTAATGTTATTTTTGTCATTGTATTAATAATATATGGGAGGGGGATTTTTTATGAGTTATTATAGAATTTTTATTATGATGCAGGAAAACGACAGGGGATATTCAAAAGGCGGCAAACTTTCGGGATATTTAAAGATGGAACAAAACCATTCAAAGATAAAAGCGTTGGTACATATTCAGAATATTGGCCTGCCTAAGTCCAGTCAAATATTGAAAGCATATGTATTGTCCAGTGCCTATCCCGGTACAGAGCCTCTATATTTAGGCGTGCTTCACCTTCAAGGTAATACCGGTTCGGTTTTTTATGAGTGCAATAAAAAAAATTTAGCGGAATGCTATGCAGATCTTTCAAAACTTGATACGGCAGTTGTAATGTGTACGGATACGAAAGAAAACTCTTCAGAAATCACATTTCCGTTGGTAGGGTATAGAAATCAACAGTGGGATTGGAGAGAGAATTTTATTAAACGTATTAGTGAGGATAATAAAAAAGGACAAGAGTTGGAAGAGTTGGAACAGTTGGAAGGGGTAGAAAAGGTGGAAGAAGCGGAAAAGGTAGAAGAGGTGGAAACAGTGGAAGAGGCGAAAAAGTTGGAAGAGTTGGAAGAGTTGGAAAGGTTGGAAGAGTTGGAAAGGTTGGAAAAGGTGGAAGAGGTAGAAAAGGTGGAAGAAATGAAAGAAGTAGAAAAGGCAGAAGGGCTAGGGATTTCGTTTAATAATGAGATATATCATAAGTTATCCAGGTTTAAAAGGATGGAACAGCCTTTTGAAAAAATAAGGAAGAATTATCAGTGGTGGATGATTGATGATATCAATTTTGACGTAAATGAAATCTATAAAAACATAGGAAAAGACTCTCTGTTAAGACATTATATCTCTATGAATAATTTTATTCTTTACAATAATCCCTATGCATTAAATGCAATTTATCAATACGGATATTACTTAATTGGTATTTATCACAATGCGCAATACGAGATTGAAAGTATTGTTTATGCTATTCCTTCCAGATATGGAGTTGAACCACATCCCTTATTGGGAGTACAGGCTTATGCAAGGTGGATACCAAAGAACGGGCATAAAGTAATGCTTGGTTCCATGGGATATTGGGTGATTCGCATTGACGTAAAAAATGCGGATATAGCAATTATGCATTAATTGTCTGAAAACATAAGCATTTTATTGTAAAATGGTGAATTTTCATTCTTTTCAAAGATAATTATCATAAAATTAGTTATTTATTACTTTACTATTTTAGCGTACTAAAGTATAATCTTTTCATGATATTTTAAAGGGGGATAAAACATATGAAAAAATTGTTATTCATCATGTTAAGTATTGTACTGACGTTAAGCATTGTGCTCGCAGGTTGTAGTGGAACCGAAAAACCTGCAGATACCGGCGTTGGGCAACAGCAAAGCGAGACTCAGGATAGTTCATGGGAAGAAATCAAGACAAAAGGTAAATTTATAGTAGGTTTGGACGATACTTTTGCGCCAATGGGATTTCGGGATGACAAAGGCGAACTGGTAGGCTTTGATATCGAACTTGCCAAGGAAGCAGCCAAAAGAATGGGCGTTGAAGTAGAGTTTAAGCCTATTGTGTGGAGCACGGCAATTACAGAATTGCAAAACAAAAATATTGATGTAATTTGGAATGGGTTAACCATTACTGATGAAAGAAAAGAAAAAATTGCATTTACCAAACCATATATGGAAAACAAGCAAGACCTTGTGGTTGCGGTTGGTTCACCTATTAAAAGCAAGAAAGATCTTGCAGGAAAAATTGTAGGTCTTCAAGATGGAAGCAGTAGTGAGCATGCGCTTCAAAAGGATGAAGTTACTTTTAAATCAATAAAAGAAGTTAAAAAATATGATTCAAATGATGAGGTACTGATGGATCTTAAAGCTGGTAGAATTGACGCTGCTGTAATTGATGATGTTGTGGTAAGATATTATATTCAAAAGCGTGCAGGTGAATATGAAATTGTAGATGAGCCATTTAGTGCAGAGGAATTTGGTGTAGGTTTGAGAAAATCTGACGTAAGTTTCCTAAATGAGCTTCAAAAAGCTTTGGATGAAATGAAGGAAGATGGTACTTCATCGAAAATTTCTCAAGAATGGTTTGGTGAAGATGTTGTAAAATAATCTGTAATATATTATAATTATATTGTGTCGCATTACAGGCCACTGGTTCTATAAAACCAATGGCCTGTGTTCTTCTTAAAAGTAACTTACCTGGTTTAGTTTAATGTTAACTGAATGGAGGTCTGTTTTTGTTATATTTAATTAATATCAGTCAATCAATTTTAAAAGGCAGTATTGTTACCTTTCAATTGTTTTTTGCCACCGTCGTACTATCCATTCCCTTAGGTTTGATGGTTACATTTTTACGGATTTCTAAAATTAGGATATTAAATTATGTGGCAGAGGCATATATTTGGTTGCTTAGAGGGACTCCTTTGCTGTTGCAGTTGATTTTTATATACTATGCGTTACCAATGTTCAAATTTGTTATTCCTTTATCAAAATTCAAATGGTTTGGTATGACTTTATCGGATGTTGTAGTCAATGGTTTTACCCTTTCCGATATGAATGCAGCAATTCTTGCTTTTGCACTGAATTATGCAGCGTATTTTGCTGAAATTTTCAGAGCAGGCATACAGTCCATTGACAAGGGGCAGTTTGAAGCTTCCAAGGCGTTGGGAATGAGTTATTCACAAACCATGAGAAGAATTATTCTGCCTCAAATGGTACGGAGAGTGTTGCCGCCCGTATCCAATGAGACCATAACCCTGGTAAAGGATACTTCGTTAATATATGCAATTGGAATGAGTGAAATATTAAAAGCTGCAAAAGGAGCAGCGACAAGGGATTTTACTATAATACCATATATTCCTGCTGCAATCATTTATTTATTGATGACGCTGATATTGACAGCGGTATTTAAAAAACTGGAACAAAGATATGCTTTACATGAATAGGAGTTATAAAGATGAGTTGTATATTGAAAGCCGTGAATATTCATAAGCGTTTTAAGCATCTGGAAGTGCTTAAGGGGATTAATCTTGAAGTGAATAAAGGAGAAGTCATTGCAATTATCGGGCCTTCAGGATCCGGGAAGAGTACTTTTTTGAGGTGCCTGAATTACTTGGAGACCATTGACAAAGGAGCTATTGAAATTGCAGGTCAGGTCATGGTATCCATGGACGAGCAGGGAAACAGCATTTATAAGCATGAAAAAGAAGTGAGAACTATTTGTAAAAAAATAGGGATGGTATTTCAAGGGTTTAATTTATTTCCCCATAAAACAGCCCTGGAAAATATTATAGAAGCGCCTATTATTGTGAATAAGGTAGAACGCGCGGTTGCAATCAAGCAAGCCGAAGAGTTGTTAGAGAAGGTTGGATTATCAGCAAAAAGGGACTGTTATCCTTCGCAATTATCAGGAGGGCAACAACAAAGGGTTGCTATTGCCCGTGCTTTGGCAATGAAGCCGGATATTATGCTGTTTGACGAACCTACTTCAGCACTTGACCCTGAACTTACCGGGGAAGTTTTAAAAGTAATGAAAGAATTGGCCAGGGAGCATATGACCATGCTTGTTGTTACGCATGAAATGGGATTTGCAAAGGAAGTGGCAAATCGGGTTATTTTTATGGATCAAGGGGAAATCGTAGAAGAGGGAAAGCCGATGGATATATTTTCTAATCCTGTACGGCAAAGGACGAGAGAGTTCTTAAACAGAGTATTGTGATAGATTTTAAGGATTATTTCAAAATAAAAAGCGACATTGAATGCTTGAAATATTCAATGCCGCTTTTTTAAAATTTTTCAAATAATTTCAAAAATATTCCAATGTAACAATTTGATTAAAATGTTACATAAAACATAATGTACACAATTCGAGTTATTTCGACATAATATTACACGTCGATAAAAATTATACTACGGTTTCGAAGATAATTCAAGTGTTTTCCAAAAACTTTTTTTTCTAAAATTGGACAAGGGAGTATAATTCATCTTTTTGATCTTGATTAACGCCTATGTACCGAAGCGTTATATTTTGAGAACTATGATTAAAAGTATCCATGATTAGGCCCACATTGTATTTTGACATTTTATAAGTCCAATATCCCCAAGTTTTTCTTAAGCTGTGAGTTCCAAAACTTTCAATCCCGATAATATCCGCTGCTTCTTTTAATACACGATAAGCTTGTGTTCTGCCAATATGACCGCCTTTTTTACTGGGAAACAGATAATCTTCATATGACAGGTTATTTTCTTTTACATAGGATGAAAGCCTTTTACGTAAAGCATTATTTAGTTTGATTTTTTTTTCTTTTTTTGTTTTCTTTTCTACAATAACAAGATATTCATAAAAATTCCCTTTCTTATTAAAAATATCTTTTACTTTTAATGGAAGAATGTCGCTTATTCTTAACCCAGTATTAAGACCGAATTTAAATAACAAACCATATTTTGGATCTCTTCCTTGTAAAAGTTGGTACATTTGTTTGATTTTTGTCTTATCTCTTATCGGTTCGACTGTCATATTAACATCCTTTCCTAATGTAATGTTTTACTATAGTATCATATAGAATAATACATTAAAAATCAATACGATTGTATGACTAATTCAGCAATTATATTTTTAAATATGTAATATCATGTTGAAAATATGCAATCTTTTGTCGAATTATGTCGAATTATATATGCAACATTTTAATCAAATTGTTGCATCATTAATTTCCGTTAAATGGAAAAATCATTTATAGTAAATGGTAGATAAAAATTTCATAATGGTGAAATATTGAAAAGGGCAAATCCATCGAAAGGTGGAGACGCAAAGCCGTGAGTCTAAAGCAATTGAATCGCTTGAATCAATTGCCATGATCGTCAGGTTGCCAATAAGATACGATAATTTTATCAAAGGTAGGCAACTCATGCCTACTTTTTTTAGTGATTTAACCAAATAATGGAAGGAGGATAATCATTTGAAAAAAGTACTTATTGTTGATGATGCAGCTTTTATGAGAATGTCTTTAAAATCCATGCTTGAAAGAAATGGGTTTGAAGTAGTGGGGGAAGCAGAAAATGGAGAGGTTGGAGTACACAAATATAAGTTATGTCATCCTGATTTGGTGACGATGGATATCACAATGCCTAAGATGGATGGAATTCAGGCATTGAAAGAAATAAAAGCTTATGACAGGAATGCAAGAGTTATTATGGTTAGTGCATTGGGGCAGGAAGTATTCATAAAAGAGGCAATAAAATTAGGTGCAAAATACTTTATTGTAAAACCTTTTAAAGAAGAGCACGTTATTAAGGTGTTAAATCAAATTAAGTAAGGTACAAGATATTTAGCCATGAGAGGTGATATAATTGCCGGCATATAATAATGAACCATTGCTTGAAATGTTTGTTTTTGAAACTACGCAATTGTTGGAACAACTTGAGCAAGTGATTATTCATAGTGAGCAGTCAAAATCTTTCGGACCGGAAGAGGTTAATGAAATCTTTAGAATTATGCATACCATAAAAGGATCTGCTGCCATGATGCATTTTAAGGACATATCTACTCTTACCCATAAAATTGAAGATCTTTTCTATTTTATTCGGGATAAAGAGCCAACGTACATAGATTATTCAACACTGAGCGATATTATGTTGGAAAGTATTGATTTTATCAAGTTAGAGATTAAGAAAATTGAGAATGGAGGAAAACCTGACGGGGATTCTTTACCTATTAAAGAAAAAATTGATAAATTTTTAACATTTATTAGTGATCCTAATTCTCAAGCCAATAAGAGCGAAACGGAAGAAAAATATAAGAAGAGATTTAAAACAACGATTTTTTTTGAAGAAGATTGTGAACTTGAACATATTCGTGCCTATACCGTAATTAATGATTTAAAGAATATCGTAGAGGATATTTATTATATTCCTGACCTTGAACAAAGTGACAGTGCGGAAATCATTCAAAAAGCAGGTCTTCAAATATGGTTTACAACGGACCGCCCTTTTGAAGAAATACATCATTTCCTTTCCAAAACCATTTTTCTTAAGCATTTAGAATTGGTTGAATTGGAAGAAAATAAAAATTTCAACAAATATCTCAATAAAACTATCAAAGCACAGCAGAAGATAACAGATACTTCTTTGGAAAAGAAAGATTTTGAGCAAAGTACATATATGGTTTCATCCACCCAAAACATGATCAGTGTTCACGTGGCAAAGCTGGACAAGCTTATGGATTTGGTTGGTGAACTGGTTATTTCCGAGGCAATGGTTACCCATAATCCGGATCTTGAAGGTTTAAAAATTGATAATTTTAACAAAGCGGCCAGTCAGCACCGTAAAATTATTAATGAACTTCAGGATATTGCCATGTCCATCAGGATGGTTCCGCTGGCTGCAACTTTTCAAAAGATGAACAGAATCGTTTATGATATGTCCAAAAAATTATCAAAAGAAGTGAAGCTGAAAATCATCGGTGAAGAAACCGAAGTGGACAAAAATATTATTGAAAGCATTTCAGACCCGCTGATGCATTTAGTCAGAAATGCCATAGACCATGGCATAGAATCGGCAGAGGAACGAAAGACAAAGGGAAAAGCGGAAATAGGAACCATTGTTTTAGAAGCTAAAAATGTCGGCGGAGATGTACTGATCATTGTTAAAGATGACGGAAGGGGGTTGGATAAGAAAAAAATTTTTACCAAGGCCAAAGCAAAAGGATTGATCAACAAGCCGGAAAGCGAGTGCCCGGATCAGGAAATCTATTCTTACATATTTCTGCCTGGTTTTTCTACTAGTGAAAATGTAACGGAATTTTCCGGCCGTGGCGTAGGAATGGATGTGGTCGCTCAAAATATTGGTGCAATTGGTGGGACGGTTTCGGTAGACAGCATTCCCGATCAAGGTACCACCATAACGTTAAAAATTCCGTTGACGCTTGCCATTATGGATGGAATGATTGTCAAAATAGGAAACGCAAGCTACACTATTCCTACTTTGAATATAAGAGAAGCGTTCAAACCTGAAAACAATGATGTCATTACAGATCCTGACGGTCATGAGATTATTATGATAAGAGGAGAATGTTATCCTATTTTACGGCTGCATGAACTGTACAAAATAGAAACCAGTACCGTGGAAATTTCTGATGGTATTATTGTAGTGGTTGAAAGTGAAGGAAAGCATTTATGCATCTTTGTGGATGCTTTAGTAGGTGAACAACAAGTAGTAGTAAAAGTTTTACCCAAATACATAAGAAATTTCAAAAAGATAAGGGGGATTGCAGGATGTACATTATTAGGCGACGGCAGCATTAGCTTGATACTGGATATTGCAGATTTGATCAAACATTAGTGGATGAAAGGGGATGAAGTGAATGACGGATTTAATGGAAAACACTCTGGAAGAAGATACTCAAAAAGATAGGTTTCTAACGTTTTTACTTGGAAACGAAACCTATGGAATAGAAATCAAATATGTTACCGAAATTATAGGAATTCAAGCCATAACACAAGTACCCGAACTACCTGATTATATTAAAGGAATCATTAATTTAAGGGGAAATATTATTCCTGTAATGGATGTAAGGCTTCGCTTTAAAAAAGAAGCCAAGGAGTATAACGACAGAACCTGTATTATTGTGATTAATATTAATGATGTCTCCATAGGATTAATAGTGGATAGTGTTTCAGAGGTAATCACCATTCCGGAGGAGAATGTTGTAGATCCGCCAAAAATGGGCAATGGTTTTAATAATCGTTATATTAAGCATATTGGAAAAGTGGGGGATGATGTAAAGCTTTTGCTTGATTGCGAAAAATTACTGACAGAAGATGAGTTGGAAGAATTAAATGAGTCCTTATAAAAGTTTGGAAATGATTTAGCAATGATTGAGCAATGTTAGTATAAAAAACAAAACAATGGAGGGGTATAAAATGATGAAATGGTTTGAAAATCAAAAAATTGGATTCCGTATTACTTCCGGTTTTATAATTGTTACAATGATAGCAGCTATTATAGGTGTACTTGGCATTATCAACATACATAATATTAATCAAAACTATAATGTTGCTTATACGGATAGCGTTGACGCATTAAAGTATATAGAAAGACTTAGTTCCAATTTTCAGAGGGTGAGGGCAAATCTAAATTTGGTTGTATTGGCTGAAACACAAGAGGATAAGCAGAATTTTTTGTCAAAGATTGATGAACACAAGAGGATTATTGATGAAAATATAAACAATTATAAGGAAATGTTAAAAAAGTATTCGGAAGAACAGGTACAAGCGGAATTAAAATTAATCAATGCTATTGTGGACAAATTGGAAGCATATCGTGCAAAAAGAGATCAATTTATCAATGAATACGCTATGGATGTTAGTCGCCAGAGAGAAGCATTTGAATTGCTAAATGAAAATGGGGAACTGCGTCAATTAGCCCTTGAAGTAGACGATGCTATTCAAGAGTTGGTTGATTATAATCTTCAGTATGCAGAACAACAAATTCATACAAACGGACAAACGGCAAATAATACAATAGTGGTTATGATTGTAGGAATTATTGTAGGAATTATTGTGGCACTACTTGTGGCACTGTACATTTCACGGGATATTTCCAGCAGGCTGGTTCAATTTGTAAACGGTGCAGAGGCACTAGCATTGGGAGATGTCGATGTGAATGTAGAAACCGATCGTAAGGACGAACTTGGTATGGTGGCTCAGGCTTTTAGTAAGATGGTGCAAAGTATTCGTGAACAGGTATTGGTTGCCGAAAAAATTGCCGACGGTGATTTAACGGTAGAGGTTCCGGTAAGATCAGAAAAGGATATTCTTGGCAAAAAACTATCAGAACTGGTTCAGAAATTGAATCATTTAATAGCCAATATTTCTGCTGCTTCTGAACAAGTGGCCGCAGGTTCAAAACAAATATCGGATTTAAGTAATGTTTTATCTCAGGGGGCTACCGAGCAGGCAAGTTCCATTGAAGAGCTGACAGCATCCCTTGAAGAAATATCCTCTCAAACCAGACAAAATGCAAGCAATGCCCAAGAAGCCAATAAACTGGCCAGTGTTGCAAGGACCAATGCCTTGCAAGGAAACGAAAGAATGGATGAAATGCTTAAAGCAATGGATGAGATTAATGTTTCCTCGGCAAATATTAATAAAATCATTAAGGTGATTGACGACATTGCATTCCAGACCAATATTCTCGCTTTAAATGCTGCTGTGGAAGCTGCAAGAGCCGGTCAACACGGTAAAGGTTTTGCAGTAGTGGCCGAAGAAGTAAGGACACTGGCGGCACGTTCGGCCGAAGCGGCAAAAGAGACAACGGAGTTAATTGAAAGCTCTCTCCAAAAAGTAGCGGACGGTACCAATATTGCAAGAGAAACAGCAGATGCGTTAAATGAAATAGTAACCGGTATTGAAAAAGTAGCGGAATTAGTCAATGAAATTGATGTTGCATCCAATGAACAAGCGGCAGGTATCGAACAAATCAACCAAGGAATTATGCAGGTTTCTGAAGTTGTACAGACCAACTCTGCTACATCGGAAGAAAGTGCGGCTGCAAGTGAAGAGCTTTCAAGTCAGGCTGCTGAGTTAAGGGAAATGATCCAACAGTTCAAGTTAAAAAAGGTCAATACGTCTTATAACCGTGTAAATGAAATAAACCCTGATGTATTAAAAGTACTCAATAATATGTCTGAAAAGAAGCAAGATGCCGTAAGAAACAATGAGAGAGAACAAAAGGAAACCGGAAAGAAAAGCGGAAATCTGAATAAGAAGATTGTATTAAGTGATAACGAGTTTGGGAAGTATTGAAAGGTTGGAAGAGTTGGAAGAGTTGGAAGAGTTGGAAAGCTGGAAGAGTTGGAAGAGTTGGAAAAGTTGGAAGAGTTGGAAGAGTTGGAAAAGTTGGAAAAGTTGGAAAGTTGGAAGGGTGTAAAGTGGAAAGTAGAAAGTAGAAAGTGGAAAGTAGAAAGTGGAAAGTAGAAAGTGGAAAGTAGAAAGGTAGAAAGCTGAAGAGTGGAAAGCAGAGAGAATTGAATAAGATGTATTATGTAGTGGGTATGGTTTGTGATTGTATGGGCGCCATACGTGGCGTCCGTTTTCTTAAACCCCATAAAAGGTGAGGTTGCCGATGTTTAAAATAACAGATGAAGAATTTAATCAATTAGCAAATTTCATCCAATCTAACTATGGTATTTACTTAAAAAAGGAAAAACAGGCGTTGGTAACAGGCAGGCTTTATAATGTACTTGTACAACACAATTTTAACAATTTTTCTGAATACTATGATTATGTCATATCGGATAAGACAGGGAAAGCAGTGGTTAAGTTAATTGATAAAATTACCACCAATCATACGTTTTTTATGAGAGAACCGGATCATTTTTTTTATTTTAGGGATGAAGTTTTGCCGTATCTTAAAAAGACTGTAAAGGATAAGGATTTACGGATATGGAGTGCCGGCTGTTCAACCGGGGAAGAGCCATATACCCTTGCAATGATTATTGACGAGTTTTTCGGTTCCAATAAGGCTTGGTGGGATACAAAAATATTAGCTACGGATATCTCCACTAAAGTTTTAGACCAAGCCAAAAAGGGTATTTATACCAATGAAAAAATTGCTGTCCTCCCGTCTTTTTGGAAACTGAATTATTTTAAGAAGATTGATTCCACTCATAATATGATTGTTGATAGGATAAAGAAAGAAGTGATATTGAGAAATTTCAATCTGATGGAGCGGGTATTTCCGTTTAAAAAGAAATTTCATGTTATATTTTGCAGAAATGTCATGATTTATTTTGATGCAAAAACCAAAAGGGAATTGGTCAATAAATTTTATGATGCCACAGAATATGGAGGGTATCTGTTTATAGGCCATTCGGAATCCCTTAGTCGTGATGAAACAAAATACAAGTACGTTATGCCGGCAGTATATAGGAAAGTATAAAGGGGTGCATTATGCATTTTGGAAAGAAAATAAGGGTTTTAGTTGTTGATGACAGCATTGTATTCCGGGAAGTATTGTCCAGGGGGATTGCGTCCGATCCTAACATAGAAGTTATTGCTACGGCAAGTGATCCGTTTGATGCAAGGGATAAGATTCTTCAATATGAACCTGATGTTATGACCTGTGATATTGAAATGCCCAGGATGAACGGTATTGAGTTTATTCGAAGGCTTATGCCCCAATATCCGTTGCCTGTGGTGGTAGTCAGTACCGTTAGTGATGCGGTTTTTACTGCCATGAACGCGGGGGCGGTAGATTTTGTAACAAAGCCGGATGTAACATCTCCTAACAGTGTAGAAAATTTTATAAGGGAATTAATATTAAAAATAAAAATAGCGTCCACGGCTAATTTATCTTCAAAAAGTAATTATTATTTGTACAAAGCAATGAAAAAAACGAATATGAATACCCATATTCGATTAATAGCTATTGGGGCTTCTACCGGAGGCACAGAAGCAATTTATCATTTGTTAAAGTCCCTTCCTTCCAGTGTGCCCGGCATTGTCATCGTTCAACATATCCCGCCTGTTTTTTCCCGTATGTTTGCCGAACGGTTAAATAATTCCACTGAATTGAAGGTAAAGGAAGCCAAAACAGGTGATTCTGTGGAAAGAGGGCAGGTGTTCATTGCTCCCGGAGATAGACATATGAGAGTGAGAAAAGTAGGAGATAGGCTAAAAATAGAAGTGTTTGAGGGAGAAAGTGTAAATGGGCACTGTCCGTCTGTGGATATCCTGTTTGAGTCCGTTGCAAAGGCATGTGGCAGCAATGCCATAGGAATTATTTTAACCGGAATGGGGTATGATGGGGCAAAGGGGCTTTTAACCATGAGAAGAAACGGGGCAAAAACCATCGGACAAGATGAAAAAACATCGGTGGTATATGGTATGCCAAAGGTTGCATATAATATTGGCGCAGTTGAGAAACAGGTCCCCCTTGATAAAATACCGCAAACCATAGTTTCCATGTTAGGTTGATTTATCCATATATGAATCCGTATTCATTGTACGGGCGAACAGTGTTCGCCCGTAGATGCTGCCAAAAAAAGTGTAAATTCGTATCTCCTATACAAATAAAAATAATATGATTAGGACAATATATTAAGTGGGTATATAAATACTGTATCAACTTATGATGAATTAGGAGGTACATAATGAGCAAAAAAATTAGTGATAAAGTTACATGGGTTGGAAAAATCGATTGGGAGCTTAAACGATTTCACGGTCATGAATATTCTACTCACCGGGGATCATCCTATAATGCATATTTAATCAGGGATAAAAAAACAGTCCTTATCGACACGGTATGGCAGCCTTTTGCCAAAGAATTTGTGAGGAATTTAAAAGAAGAAATAGACTTGAACCAAATCGATTATATTATTATTCAGCATGCAGAGGTAGACCATAGCGGAGCTTTACCTGAGCTTATGAAGGAAATTCCCAATACCCCTATTTATTGTACAAAAAACGGAGCTAATATATTAAAAGGACATTATCATGAAGATTGGAATTTTGTTGAAGTAAAAACAGGGGATAGTTTAGACATCGGGGAAAGTAAGCTGACATTTATAGAAGCAAGAATGCTTCATTGGCCTGATACTATGTTTACATATATGTCAGGTGAGAATATCCTTTTCAGTAATGACGCATTCGGACAGCATTATGCGTGCGAGCATTTATTTAATGATTTGGCCGACAGTACGGAAGTGTATCAAGAGGCCGTAAAATATTATGCCAATATTCTTACACCGTTTAGTCGTTTTGTAACGAAGAAAATTGATGAAGTAGTAAGCATGAACCTTCCCATCCATATGATTTGTACAAGCCATGGAGTCATATGGAGAGATAATCCTCTTCAGATTGTAAATCAATATAAAGAATGGGCGAACGATTATCAGGAAAACCGGATAACTATTATTTATGACACCATGTGGAACGGGACGAGGAGAATGGCCGAGGTAATTGCAGAAGGGATTGAAGAAGCCGACAAAGAAGTAGTGGTTAGGGTTCATAATGTGGCACAGTCTGATAAAAATGATATTATCGTGGACATTTTTAAATCCAAAGCGTTGTTAGTAGGTTCACCTGTAATTAATCGTGGGATTTCCTTTGCAACGGCAGGATTACTTGAAATGATAAAAGGGCTTGGATTTAAAAATAAAAAGGCCGCAGCTTTTGGATGTTATGGATGGAGTGGAGAAAATTTAAAAATCATCAATGAGGCATTAAAAGACGGTGGATTTACGTTGGTGGATGAAGGAATACAAGTACTGTGGAATCCGGGGGATGAAATCTTGCAACGTTGTAGAATGTATGGTAAAACATTTGTAGAAAAATTAAATCAATTTGAATAACAGAGGTCGACGGATGAAAAAAAATATTGTATTAATAGGCATGCCGGGCAGCGGGAAAAGCACTATTGGTGTACTGCTTGCAAAAGCATTAGGATTGCCCTTTATTGATACCGATTTACTGATACAGCAAAGTCAGAACAAACTGCTTCAGGATATTATTAATCAAGAAGGGATTCAAAAATTTTTAAAAATTGAAGAAAAAGTGGTTTCTCAAATGGATGTAGAAGGGCATGTGATAGCAACGGGAGGAAGTGTTATTTACAGTCCGCATGCAATGAGCAAACTGAAACAAAGAGGCATAGTGGTATATTTGGAACTTGAATATGAGGAGATAGAGCGGAGAATTAAAAATATAAAAACCAGAGGAATTGTCATGGAAAAAGGGTGTACTTTATGGAAATTATATGAAGAAAGAGTTCCGTTATATAAAAAGTATGCCGATATTGTTGTAAATTGTTCCGATAAGGATATTGAAGAAGTTGTGGAAACCGTCATAAAGGCAACTTTATACTAATTTTTTTCATGTGTAGGGGCGATTCAAGAATCGCCCTTTTAAATTGTATTTCTAGTTATTTGAACGAGATATATGTTCTATATATGAATGAATCATTAATTTATATATAATTTTTATCATTTAACGGTGAACATAAAGTAACCAATCGTATTTTATTATCATATCATGATAATAAGAACTTTATGGCTTTTTGGTTATACATATATTAAAAATAAACGGAAAAGGAGGTTTTTTGGATGGATAATGATCTAGTGGCAAAATTTCCGGTTGTCATAGCAGAACCGGAAGTACAAATTGACTTAGAGTCTTTCATCGAATTAGATGAACCGGCACTTGAGATTAAAAGGGTAAAGAAAAATGTATTTTTAACACAATGCAAATTGATTGTGCTTGACTCACAAGAAAAAGGGAAATTGTTTTTGAGTGGTTTTGTCAGAGAGAGTATTGAATATGCTTCTATTGATAAAGAAGATTCGGAAAAAAAAATATTGGGCGGGTTTATTAGGCATATTACGGTAAGCATACCTTTTAAATGTGTTACTGAAGTCCGTTATAATACTGCTCTTATTACAAAGATGAAAAATTCATCTACGGAAATAGAATTTTTCAGTGACAAGCTTGTCGGTTGTGAGCTCTGTAATGAACATATTGTCGGGCATGATTCATGTGAAAGTGATTTTCGAAGTTATGAATCTATTACGGAACAAGTGTTTTATGAGTTAATCGAATCCAAGTTTTATGAGGTAAGTATTCACCGAGAACCTGTTTCTTTGGGATGTGAATTTCCTTATGAACAAATATTTGAAAGCTTTACGGAAAAAACGGTTTTGTTCATAAAGATAAAACTGCTTCAACATCAGCCGGTACATATTTCTTCTTTGTGTCCATCCGGGAATAATGTCCTCAAAATCAGCAAATGCGGACGGGTTATCAGCAAAGGTAAAATATATTTCAAATAAATTTTTGAGTTAACTTTGTCACATATTATGTTAATCCTGCATATGATTTATTAGGGTAATCGTTATAGATGTATTTTATGTAGATTACCCAAATAAATATATGGAGGTTTGAGAAGATATGTCAGACAACAGCTTTTACGATTTTGACCGTGAAGCGGGCGTACGTAAAGCAGTGACACTACACGAATGCAGTAGTAGTTTTGGCGTGCCGATTGGCAAAAAAGGCCCGTTGGTAGCCAAAATACCTGTTGTTATTGCTGAACCGGAAATACAAATCGATGTAGAGTCGGTTATTGAATTAGATAAGCCGGCATTGGAAATCAAACGCATTAAAAAGGACGTATTTTTAACTCAATGTCAATTAGTTGGTATCGATGCACACAAGAAAGGAAAATTATTTATTAGCGGATTTGTAAGAAAGAACGTTGAATATGCTACGGTGAATGATGTTTGTGCTGATAAAAAGAACAAAGCGATTACAGGCGACATTCGTCATGCAACATTTAACATTCCTTTCAGTTGTGTTACTGAGGTCAAATACGTTAATCCGCCTGTAGCAAGCAAAAGCGGTTTCTCCAGTGAATTGATAGTGCAAACGGATAAAATGGAAGGCTGCGACCCGTGTGCAGGCAACATCATCGGACGTAATCCGTGTGAGCAGGAATTCCAGCACTATGAGGCATTTAATGAAAAAGTATTCTGTGAAATAGAAGAAGTAAAGATTTTTGAAGAGGATATTCATAAGAATCCTCATTCCCTTGGCTGTGAGTTTCCCGTTGAGCATGTTTTTGATAGCTTTGTAGAAAAGATGGTATTGTTTATCAGACTGAAGTTGCTCCAAAAACAACAAGTTCACGTTCCGGAACCTGTTGAACCTAAAAAGAAAGACAGCGCGGAATATTATAAGGTTTATGAACGTTGCGGTAAATGGCACTGGAAGTGTAAGAAAGTAAAGAAATAAGGTAGGGGCTTGGGTACAAGGTATAAACGGGTCGGCGCGACCGGCCCCTACCTAGAATATGAACACAGATTCATATATTGATTTAGTATATGAATCTGTGTCCATATAATTACGATGATTTGCGAAAGAAATTAATCAATTTACCGTTTCTTTTTTTATTTTCCTGCGCTTCTTTATTTCTATTCTCTAAAAGCATCTGATGTATCAATTCCGTAAACTCTTTATTCTGAACTTTAATATCGTTTAATACGGACAATACTTCATTATTGTTTATTTGCTCTTTTAATTCCAATATCATTTTTTCCAGCTTTTGATTTTCGGATTTTAATTCTTCATACAGATTTGTTGAAATCTCTTTTGCAGGTTCTTGAGCAACGGGTTCATTTGTCACCTCTTCATGTTTCTCCGGCAGGTCGAAATCAAATGTTGAGTTCAGGTCCGTAGACGGTTCATCAGTAATTTCCGATGTATAAGACTTGGGCAAAATAAATTGTACATAATCTTCACATATACCATATAGTAAGGTGGCATGGAAATTATTCAATTCCATAGGATTGGTGTTGAGATACTTTACTAATATAGGTGGTGTGTTGCCGGAATATTGTATAGTGTTTATAGAGCCTTTTGATAATCCGGAAATATCCATTTCACAGCCAAAGAATTCATTTTTCTTCTTCCATAACATCCATACTTGCCGTTCGATTTCTAAAATTACAGGTTGATCATATGGATCGGTTGATGAATCGATTGGAACAATTCTGCCGTAATTTTTGGAATGATTTAATATTTTCGGATTGATTTTTTGGTACAGTATTTTATAAAGGTGATTTTCTAGCTGATTAGTGGCTGTAGTCCATACCAAATGTAATTGATTTCTGTTGTCACAGAAGATGTAGTAGGAAAGAATTTGTTCAGGAATACTTATTATTTTATCCGGAGTACTCCACAACGCAAACTGGGAGTGGTATTTTCTGTAATATATCTGACTGCCTTTGTTACCGGAGTTTTTATAGAAAATGTGAAAATTGTTTTGATGATCCATTGCAGCGTGATAAACGGCCGAATCTTTGTCACAAATGGTAATGCCTATATTTGAAGTGGCCCATTTAAAGCCGTCCCATACTTTGAAATAGATGGTCCATAGGTTGACATTCATGATATTACTGGTTGCATAAAGGATATAAATTTTTTTGTCTATGACATGCATCAGTATGGATTTGACAATATTAGTATGTAAGTCAAAGTGAAAAAAGGTTTTGCTGTTCCACGAATCATTTTCGTTGACAAAGTATTTTAAATCGCCTTCTTGGGTTAATGCAATCATGTGAATGTTATCTTCAACGTCACAGGTTACGTGAAATTCAAGAATTTTTTCATCGGTAATGCTTATTTCAAACGGCTCAATTTGTCGGTTTTGATGTAAAGAATACAATTTATAGCAGATTCCTCCGGCTTTTGATAAGTAAAAATGGTAGATGACACCGTTTCTTTTCTTTATGAGATGCACATTTGTCATACTATCACCACCTTCATTGATAATAATTGATTTAATTAATATATGTATATGCTTTCCATGGATAGAATTGCATGAAAAATAATTGAATTCATTAGGAACAGTTTTTGAATTGGTACATATATTGATATCAGAGGAAAGAATCGAGATAAACGTAGTATTCACTTTGAACGTAAGAATTTTTAAGTACTTGTAACACATTATAAATCAAATGTATATACTAAATTGAGATTATGAATCTATTCTATCAAGGAGGTTTTAAGGGTATGGCAAACAAGTGTAACGATTTATACGAAAGAGATTTTGATTGTATACTGGTGGATAAAGTATTTGATAGCTGTTTAAAAAAGGCTTGTTTCGATGATATAAGAATTGAGTTACCTGAAGGAGTGAATCCTGCAAGTTGTGACATCGAAGTATGTTTTGAAAACGGCATTATTATGCCTGGTTCACTGAAAATACTGGATAGTTCTATTTTACCTGAGGGATGCAAAAGAGTAAAAATGGTTGTGCTGATAAACTACATAGTTGAGGTGAGCAGCAACGGTAAAACGTATGAGATTCATGGAACACTGCCTGAAGTACCTTTGGATATTGTAATGTATCATCCTAATACAAGGTCTGAATTCAAGTTTGATATCATTGTGGAAACCAGATCGGAAGTATTAGACCAGATGATAGAAGAAGATTATAGTTGCTCTAGTTCACCGGTATTGACTCTTGTAGTTGGCTCTTTTATTATTCCCAAGGTAATCGGCAAAGTTCAATTGAAACTGGATCAACAATTTCCATACTGTGTTCCTCCTAGAGAATGCAAAGATTTTGCAGACATTAGCGTATGTGATGATTTTGAGTCCGCTGAATTTCCTGATGATTTTTATCCGGAACAGTCCCAGTATATTTATCCTTGCTGCAACTAGGGGGAAAAAAGAAAATATCGGTGATGTTTCCATCACCGATATTTTTTTGAAAGATAGAAATGATTTTTAAGATAATGCTGATATATATCAGCAATTTTTATACGGGCGACCACAGGTCGCCCACAAAAAATATGGGCAACTTCAGTTGGCGATATGACTATAGACAGGAGGCAAATCATCATGATTTACATGGACAATGCGGCTACATCATGGCCCAAGCCAAAGGCTGTATACCAAGAAATGATAAACTGTATGAAATACTATGGTGCCAATCCGGGGAGAAGCGGACATAGAATGTCTATTATGGCCAGTGAAAAAATTTATGAGTGTAGGGAAAACATTGCACGGTTGTTTAATATCCCGAACCCTTTGTGTGTTTCTTTTACCGGCAATACTACAGAAGCAATTAACATGGGAATTAAGGGGTGTCTAAAAAAAGGGGATCACGTTATTATTACAGGAATGGAGCACAATTCGGTACTCCGCCCTATAAAGAAGATGGAAATGACAGGAGACATATCATGTACTATTGTAGATGCGGATCAAGAAGGTTTTGTTTCTGTAAAGGATACTGTTAAAAGCATTCAGAACAATACCAAGCTAATTGTTGTTACACATGCTTCCAATGTTTGTGGTACGGTGAATCCTGTACATGAAATAGGAAAAATTGCCAGAGAAAGAAATATCCTATTTATGGTGGATGCGGCTCAAACCGCAGGGATATTGCCTATTGACGTGCAAAGCATGAATATTGACATTTTGGCTTTTCCCGGCCACAAAGGTTTATTAGGCCCCCAGGGGACAGGCGGATTATACGTAAGAGAAGGTTTGGTATTAGACACAATCAAAGAGGGGGGAACAGGCAGTAATTCAGAAGAACCGTATCAGCCCGATTTTGTTCCGGACAGATATGAGAGCGGGACGTTAAATACACCGGGAATAGCAGGATTAAACGAAGGGGTAAAATATATTTTAAAAAACGGACAGGAAGAAATCAGACAGTATGAAAAAGAATTGACCTTATATCTTCTGGAAGGTCTTTACAGCATAAAAAAAGTCAAATTATACGGGACAAGTGATATAGAAAAAAGAGTAGGAGTGATTTCATTGAATATTGACGGCAAGGACAGTGTAGAAGTTTGTAATATCCTGGATGAACAATATCAGATTGCTTCCCGCGGCGGATTGCACTGTTCTTATCTTGCCCATAAGACATTGCAAACGTTGGAAACAGGTACTCTTAGATTGAGCATCGGTTGTTTTAATACCAAAAAAGAAATTGACAAGGTATTACATGCAATTAATCACATGAACGGATTTATTTCCTGAAAAAGATGAAAGTTGTCTCTGATTCTTTCTTTTTTCATATTCAACAGAAGCAGAAGACTTTTTGCCAATATCTCCGCACCATTGGTAGGTATTTTTGAATAACCTTCCTCATATATGTGTTTGATGTGGATACAGTTCATGATTGCTTCTTTGAGGCTATTGGTTGATATGGTATTAATGACAGGAAGGTTGCCGTTTAAGATTTCATTTAAAAGTCGTACTTTTAATGTTCTTTCAGCAAAGTCGCCGGGCAGAAATAACAGAGGTTTTTTGGTTGCAATACAATCTTGTAAAATTCCCATACCCGGTTTTGAGATAACCAAATCACTGGCATTTACCAAATCAATGCCGTTATAAAATAACGGAGCTTTGATGATGTACTTGTTAAAAGGATAATTATTGTTTTCAAGGGTGCTGGATATAACAATTCGATAGTCGGTTTTTAAATGATTAACGGCTTCATAGAATTTATATAAATCTTTATATACATTTTCCATAACGGCTGAACCTGCATGTACTAATATAAAGTGCTCATCAGGAGCCAGGCCGAGAGCGCTTTTTACTTTTTCTGCAGAGGTAGAAATTTGCCTGGATATAATTGGAATCGGGATATACATGCATTTCATTTTTGGTTGTTCTTTGGGTTTTTGAATATTGATATGAAAGAAAATATCATAGTTGTTGACGGTGTTTACGATTGTTTTTTTAAATGAAGCCGTTTTATGGCTGTCGTATTTGTTGACGGTTATATCTCCATGGTATAAAGAGCAAAATATTGTTTGGTTTTCAAAAAGATGATTTAATAAATGGGTTTGTGTAATAAAGTCGTTCATTACGACAGAAGTACGTTTCAGATGTTGGATGATTTTTTTGTCCTTCGACAGAATGACCTTTTTCTTATGGTTCATATTGTTGCTCAGATAAAGCAAATGGTTCAGATTATACAATTTGCAACCGTATTGAGAGATATTTTCGCTTAAATACTTTTTCATGCACTGCGGAGCAAGGCAGTTGACGGTGATATTTGAATGTTTCCTTAAATGCTCTGTTAATGCTATGAATCGCACGGAATGGCCGAAGCCGGAATTCAGTATACCTGTTAACATATATACACCTACATTTCATAAAAATAATTCCTTGATATTAATATGATATTTTTGAGCGGAACATTCCAATAACAACATTTCGTATATTTGCATATTATGAATAAGAAGAGCTAAAAAATCAATGTACTGGAGGATTATTTGGTAATGGATATTTCAATGATTGGTACAGGATATGTAGGTCTGGTAACCGGTGCATGTCTGGCGGATATCGGCCATCAGGTTATATGTGCTGATATTGATAAAAATAAAATTATGCAGCTAAAGAGAGGACAGATTCCCATTTATGAACCCGGTTTAGAGGAGTTGGTAAGTAAAAATCAAAAGAATAAGAGGCTTCGATTTACAGAAAATATCAAAGAAGCCATTATGAACACGCAAGTGGTTTTTATTGCTGTAGGTACGCCCCTTGACACAAACGGAAATGCGGACTTAAGTTATGTTTTTCAAGTGGCCAAGGATATTGCCGAGTCTTTAAATGACTACAAAGTGATTGTGAATAAAAGTACCGTACCGGTTGGAACGGCTTTAAAAGTGAAAGAAATTATCCTGAAAAACAGGAAAACGGACATACCCTTTTCGGTAGTTTCAAATCCTGAATTTTTAAGAGAAGGTTCTGCCATAGAAGATGTGTTTCAAGGTGACAGAATCGTCATCGGTTCAGAGGATAGAAAAGCCATAGACATTATGATACAGCTTTACGAGCCGTTAGATATACCCATACAGGTTACTGATACAGCCAGTGCGGAGCTGATAAAATATGCGTCAAACAGTTTTTTGGCAACCAAAATCTCTTTTATTAATGAACTGGCCAATATCTGTGAAAAAGTCGGTGCAGACATAGCTGAGGTTGCCAAAGGAATGGGTGCCGACCGCAGGATAGGGGACAGCTTTTTAAAAGCAGGAATAGGTTATGGAGGCTCATGTTTTCCGAAAGATGTTCAGACAATTGCTACAACGGCAGAACAAGTAGGATATCAGTTTAAAATTATTGACGCGGTTATGAAAGTCAATCAGCAGCAAAGGGAATTGGTTGCAGAAAGGATCGTACGGTCTGTAGCGGATGTTGAAACGCCTACCGTCGGATTGCTGGGACTGTCCTTTAAGCCGAATACCGATGATATTCGAGAAGCACCGTCCTTATATATTATTCAAAGGTTGATGGATGAAGGTATAAAAATTAAAGCCTATGATCCGATTGCCAATGAAAAAGTAAGAGAAATCTTTCCGCAAATTGAATATTGTGAAAATGCCTATGACGCATGCGAAAACGCCGATGCAATTGTATTCGTCACCGAATGGGATGAATTTTATAAATTGGATTTGAAAAAGCTCAAACAATGCATGAAAGCACCGCTTATCATAGACGGTAGAAATATTTTTTCTCTACAAACAGTTCGTGAAGCGGGATTTCACTATATTTCCGTTGGAAGACCGGAGGTAGTCACAAGATAGTAAACAAAGACAGTTCCTTTTCACCTAAAATGGGTAAAAAGAACTGTCTTTATTGTTTTTTATCTAGTTTTTTAATAAACAATAATTTTGTCGACAAGGTTTTACAAAATATTACACATAGTATATGGTATGATATATACAAACTTACAATATATCCTAAATTGAAGCATATAACCCGAAAAATTGTAAAGTAAGGAGGGGGATGATGTTGTTTTTTAGGATATGAGTTAAATTACGAAGATAAAAACAACAAAAATAGATAAAAACATGGGAGTGAAGGGGTATGATGAAAAAAGTAAAGAAAACAGTTGTAAAAAAAATTATATGTTTACTTATGGTATTTGTATTAAATCAGTCCATGCTGTTCATTCAACCCTATCCGGTGTCAGCGGATACATTACGGCAAAATAGCATTGTAACATTACCGACAATCATTAATGATGACAGATTGATGGAAAGAACGAATCCTATTTACATTTACTCGGAAGAAGAACATCCTGTATTAAAAATTCATCCGGAAGAAGAACCGGTGGTTAAAAGGGAAGGTAAGTTACAGATAAATGAAGTAAGAGATGAAAAAACACAAGAGGAAATAGCTTTATTTTCATCGTTCGAGGATGCCGAGCGTATAAAATTTAATACCATAACGGCACCGTCGGTATCGAATGGGATTCACGAACCGAAATTTTCATTGAAAGATTATGTAAGTGAAGAAATTTCACCATATTCAGGGGAACTGACATTACGTTTTAATGATATTTCTTTACCGGGACGAAATGGTCTTGATTTAAATATCGGAAGGATTTATCAAACCGCTCAGGCAAATATTGGGGAAAAAGAGATTTTACAATTACCTGATGAAAATGATGTTTTGCAAAATTGTGCAATATTTGATTATTCCAACTATTACAACGATAGGTATTACTTAGGTATGGGGTGGTCTTTTACTTTTCCGTCTGTGCAGGTTATAAAAGAATATGAACCTGTATTTTTAAATGGTACTTATACATATGAAGTGGTGGAAAAATTGTACTATCATACCGGAAATGGTGATGTTTATCAGGTTGAATTTACATCCGATCCAACAGACAGTAACTTAAAGGGATATTATAAAAAGGACATTCAATTTAATCAGAATGATACCGGGTATTCAAATGGGCAGGTAACATCCTATTATTCATTAACTTTAGCCGACAAGACAAAACAATATTTTGCAGAAGACGGCAGATTAATCGGAATAAAAGACCGTTTTGGAAATGAAATAAAATTCGAGCATACCATGAAGAATATTGCCAATAGAGTTCCTAATGGGAATTTTGCTTATGATAACGATATGTGGACCTTATCCTCCTATTCAAAGTTCAGGTATGTTACCAATAAAGGAAGATATGACAATACTTCTATGAGGTTTTATGGTGCTGGAAATCCATTTATGATTTCGGAAGTCATTAAGGTAGAACCATATACAAGTTATAATCTAGCAGCAAGCTTTTGGAGTGACGACGGTAATGATAATGTAACCATCAAAGTACACCTATATGATGCCGCTCATAGTCTTAGGACTACAAAAACAGTATTCTCAGGAACAACCGCTGCGAATCAATGGCAAGATATAGAATGTTCTTTTTCAACCATAAGCTCAACAAGGTATGTTCGAATAGAAATCATGGTAAATGGCAGTTCCAATGATTTATATGTCGATAATGTCACTTTGGACAAGCCTAAACCGCTTATCTCAAAGATTACCGACAGTATTGGCAGAACGATAGATTTTCAGTATAGCGGCGTATTAGGAGTGAATGGTTCTATAGGTGATTTGACACTTACTATTCATACACCGGATAATAAGGTTTCAAAAACATTAACTTATACACGTGAGGCAATGGAATTTGAAACGGAATTTC
>Ga0134102_1000324_pt1 | contig 60064 bp, 45 predicted proteins | sample 13_3_2metaG_FD_94447 | JGI IMG/M metagenome (GOLD analysis project Ga0134102, IMG submission 94447) | Switchgrass degrading microbial communities from high solid loading bioreactors in New Hampshire, USA - 13_49_3.3_201_A3 metaG | ecosystem: Engineered > Bioreactor > Semi-continuous > Anaerobic...
ATTCATAAGTACCTCCTATAAAATTTCGTGTTAAGTGTAAAAACTTGTACAACTTTTTACACTTTTACTACATTATCTCACGAAATAAAGCTCTTAGGAATGTACGCGTGATTTACCGTTTACCTGAAAAGGCAGATCCTTAATTATTTGATATCGTTAATCAGGAATACGCTTAGTTTGTTGCTCACAATTAGGACAAGTTTGTATTGAGGGGCTTGTTTCAATAAAAATTTTACATAATTTTCTGCTTGGATAACTTTTTCAGATAACTTTTTTAAAAAACATCTTTTAAATCCGGCAGATTATTGGTATAATGATTATCGGTACAATGAGAGTGCATCTATCGAAACCTCCTTTATATGAGTTTGGAGACTGCATAAGAAGAGGTTTTGTATAGATGCATTTTAATAAAAAATAAAATGTTGGTAGTATTAAATTTTACATACCCCAACATATATTATAGAGCCGTTATTTTTTGTGGTACGCATTATACAAAAATTGAAGCCCATGACTTATGTCATGGGCTTGTGATTGTTTTAGATGCGCTGCTCCAATCAAATGCTCTTGGATTGACATGGCCACCTGCAAGAATATATAGCTCATTGTATCTTAATTTTTATCTACAATGTCAAAATATATTATATGTACACCTCTATAATTACCTTTTCCTAATATTATTGCCGCTGCCTGCCCTTTTTTCTTATTATTATAATACGCAACAGTATAATCTGTGCCTGATTTCAGCTTTTTCTCTCCGTCGTACACGGAAACATTCGGTTTTATTGATTTGCCTGTATATTTTTGCTTTTTTATATTACTAAACTTTAAAGACTGAATATCTTTCTTGTTATTTAGTAAATCTTCCGCTTCAATCCGAGATAAATATGTTTTTTTATCATTACTTGAACCTGTTACTACTATACTTTGATTGCTTACTACATCAACATAAGCATTAGGAATATAGTAGTTTGTATCGCCATAACTGGATAGTAGTATTGAGCTGCTTGTTTCTGTAAAACAGTCAAAAATCATAACCTTTGTATTAAAATGAGACCAATTGTTTTCTACTAAAAGAACTATCTTATCATTTTCTGTAATGAACACATTTTGAACCGCTCCAACACCAAATTTATGTGTTTTAATTATGTTAAATTCATTATCTAAATGAATAAGAATCCCTCTATTACTGCTTCCCCAAAAGAATATGTAAAAATCATTTTTATTTCCTTTTAATAATCTTGGAGCAGTCATTTTTATTGTACCATAATCACTAGGACCCTCTGTTGGAATAGATGCAACTATCTTTTCACTACCATCACTAGAAAGTGAAAAAATATTGATTATATTAGAAGTATTAAAATATCCAACTGTAAGCACTCTTCCATCATCCAAAGGAACCAGACTGTTGGTCATAATTGTATGCTCAGCAGCAAGCTTATAATTTCTTTCTGATACAACATTACCTTCTGCATCCAGATGTAATATATCGGTTCCTCCACTGAATATTTCCTCATAAATCAGTATGCTGCCATCCTCTTTTTCTATGGCATCAATCAAGAAATGACAACTATCACCTGGGCGCACAATCGTCTCCCATATAACCCTGCCTGTATTTGCTTCCAGCTTTGTTAACCATGTAGTAGTGACAATGTTATACTGTGACTTTACCTTTCCGGTCACTCTGCCTCTGCCACTTCCAACAGCCAGTATATTTCCATCACGAAGCTTAATAATTTTAGTACAAGATAAGCTGTATATTGTTTTATATATATCATTACTATTCTTATCTTCCGCAGTAGCTTTTATATTATAGCTCCATTTTTCTTTACCCTGTATATCATATGCAGTCAATTTTACCTGTAAAGTATCGTTGCTCTCAATTAAGTCACATAACACATTGCTTCCATCCGGTAGTCCATTAACTAGCATTACCGACTGTAGGTTTTCAGGCATTAATATTGACTTAATACCGGTTATTCTATATACTTTTAATATTTTGCTTTTTTTACCTTTTTTTCCTTCCATTAGAACCAGAGAAGTCCCTGTTTTCTTTGCCTCAAAATTCTCACCTTTTATCTCAATTATCGAGCTATCTAAGGATGTAAATGTAATTTCATCATAACTGGTCCGTATGCTGTCATCCACATCAAAAGACTCACTTCCTCCAATCTCAATAATTATATCCTCATATAATACCTCTGCTTCATTTTTTTTAGTAGCCGGTTCTACTGCTTTCTTCATGTAGTCTGACGAAGATGCTATGAAAGATATACCATGCTTTGTAGCATACTCCTCTGCAAATGAGCCTGACTTTCCGTATATTGCAGTTAATTTCTTGCAGCCATAAAAAGCATTATCCTTAATTTCATTAACCTGAGGCGGTATATATACGGCCATGAGATTCTCACAATAAGCAAAAGCCAGAGAACCAATACTTGTACATGTGTCGGGAATAATAATACTGTTTACAAAAGAATTACCATATAAAGCGTATTGATTGATGATTTTGACTGTTGAAGGGAGAACAGCATTACCTGATGCAATGCTTCCATCCACCAATATATTATTTATAACCACATAAGAGCCTTTTTCTTTTTGATCAAGAAGCCATTTTGTACCTGTAAAAGCGTCTGTACCTATTTTCTTAACAGTGTTGCTGTACTTTATCTCCGATAAATTACTGCAACCGTAAAACAAACGAGCGGGTATTTCCTTCAACTCGGTAGAAAGCTCTACCATTTTGAGAGACATGCAATTTTCAAAAGCTCTGTCACCTATACTATTTGCATATTTCAAATTTATCTCAGTTAATTCTTTGCAGCCATAAAAGCTTTCTTCTCCTATTTTGTAAATGTTTTTTATACCGATACTTTTTAGCTTCTCACAACCCCAAAACATTCTATCGGTAATATTATGACCAATTATATCCGGCAAAACTACTGATGACAAATTGGAGCAGCCCATAAATAAATCATTGCCATATTTATAAATAGAATCAGGTAGTTCTATTTTCTCAAGACTGCTACAATACTGGAAAACACTATTTCCGAGCTCTATAACACTACTTGGTATATTGATTTCCTTTAAGGATTTACATGAGAAAAAGGCACTATCTTTTATTATTTTAACAGAATTAGGAATAACAACTTTTTTGATATTTTCATTCCATGAAAAAGCATATTCGCCAATAATAGTAACGCCATCCGGAATAACTACATTCGCTGCCTTACCTTTATAACTTACAAGGGTGCCATCCCATGTTATTTCAAAGTCATCATTAGCTGCAAAAAGTTTCTTATAGTTTCTGCTGTTTGACAAAATGCACAACATAAGCATAAATATTAATACGGTATACATTCGTATTTTCTTCATATAAAAACCTCCCCCTTCTTATCTCAAGCAGTAGCTTTCTAATCAATAAAATCATCAGTGTCCATCTTAGAATAGGCCTTTTTCTCTTCAAGACAGTCTCGTTAACTGTATTCTTATAGCAATTGTACCATAATTTTCTTTGTTGGGTCAATTTCCATTATGACTTGTTATTTTTAGAAAATTTCATAGCGGTTACAAAAAAATTTAAGCTGCTTAAATTGCAATTCAATCTATAATGATGTAATAATCAAATATAAGAGGGTAGAATTATGTAAAAAATTGGTGTTATATTTTATTAGTAATTTTTAAAAGGGAAAGCAGCTAGTAAGGCGGTTATTGAAGAAGTTAAAAGTGAGCTGAGGTTAGAGTATTAAATTCTACGTGGTATAATCTAACCGTGATCAACTATCATAAAAGCTTAGGTTTTGTTGGTAGCATAGTAGCATAATATGAAATAAACATTTTTCTGGAATGTTGTTTGATTCTCTGTTAATTTATGTGTTCTATGTTAGATATTACTTTCTTTCAACGCAAAATATCCATTAGACTAATGTAATTTACAACAGAAATCTAATGAGTTTTTAGAAAGTTAATTTACTCCGAAACATCAACAATACGCTGTATTTACTGCAGTTGAGGGGACATTGCCCAAGGGGTTCAAGTCCCCACCTTACAAAAAAAGTAAAGGTCCATAACTTACGTCATGAACCTTTTACTTTTTAAGTGCAGTTGTGGGGACATTGCCCAAGGGGTTCAAGTCCCCACTTTACTAAAAAAGTAAAGATCCATAACTTGCGTCATGAACCTTTACTTTTTAAGTGCAGTTGAGGGGACTTGAACCCCTACCCAGTTAACCCGGACTAGAACCTGAATTATATAAAGGCATTATTTTGCTTGTTTTTAGTTATTTATAGCTCTTTTATATGGTAATATATAAGTAGTTATTCTTTTATATATTTTTATTTCTATTATTTTTTAATGTAATTGCATTCCTGATTGCATTCCAAAATTCTTATGAAAATATAATAGAATAAAATTTTATTACAAAATGTTCAAAAGTGTTATAAACCGCAGATGTAGTAGAAAATAATATGTCGGAAAAGACAAATATGTTATTTCAGGAATGGGAATTTCAAGCTGTTCAATGTAAGCATCTTTTGCATCCATCTGTGGTGTTCTCCTGTCATATACGATAGTTATATTATACCACAGAATGTGCCAAAAAGCCAGTAAAATCAGCATTTTCAGTCACTTTTCACAGTATACGTCCATTCTGTGTAGGCCGTAAAAATTGGCTATTCGCCGACACACCAAAAGGAGCCGAGGCAAGTGCTGCAGTATATAGCATAATTGAAACAGCAAAAGCGAATAGATTAAATGTATATACATATTTGGAATACCTGTTATTGTACATGCCTGATACGGATTATCATAATCATCCGGAAGATCTGGAATTATTGATGCCTTGGTCAGAAGCAGTACAAACAGAATGTGCTAAATGATTAACTGAGACTGGCTAATTATTATAGCTGGTCATTTTTTATATTCACAAGACACCTTGTTATTGACCGCTTACCACTAATTGATCTGATTCATCTTTTAGACCCAATACATAATAAACCGGAGGTTTATGCTATGACCTTGAATGATATTAATATTCGTGACCCCTTCGTTCTTCCGTATGACGGTAAGTATTAGAGATAACAAAACCTTATTAATGCTCTGGTCCGGCTTTGGAGAGAAAAATAATAAGCTAATTACTTGCGGATCGTCAGAAAACAAACAGCAAGTTTTTCCGATTAACTCATACGAGTTCGTCTTTACAAAGCTAAGCTTAGCTAATACTGTACTTTACCTTAGCGTAATTTGTATTAATATAAAAAGCGCATCTTAAACTAACTTATAGTTATATAGATGCGCTCTATCATTTTAATATTAATATGTGACAATAGGTACATACAAATCTTTGACACCGGATACATCCAGAGTAGTACCACTTTCTGTTTTACCGGCTACTACAAGAGTGCCGTCTGCTTTTAAGCCAATGGAAATCCAATTACCTGCGGCCACAGCTACTATATCAGTCCAATCCGAAACCTCCAGTTGCTTCTGACTGTTATCGCCGGTAGCAACTACTGTCCCGTCACGCTTTAAACCCAGCAGAGTAGTATTACTTTTTGAAATAGCAATAACATCTTTCCAGTCAGAAACATCAAAAGAAATATAAGTAGCCATATTTATGTAATATGATGTGGATACTACTACGGTTCCGTCGGATTTAAGTCCTGCAATTGAACCTGTCGGGCCGGCTGAGATAGCAACAATATCCGTCCAGTCGGCAATCTCATCATATAAATATCCATATAACGGGTTAACATATTTATTATAATCAGCAATATAAACCGTGCCATCGCTTTTTAATGCTGCGATTCTCAAATCCCCTGATACAACATCTACGATATCATTCCAGCTTGAGATATAGTCTTTATAAAGCTCCAGCACATCACTATATATCTCAGAATATGTATAGATATTGCCTGTTCCGGATAATAGAGCATAATTATTATAGTTTGTGGATATTATCTCCAGATCGGTATAAGATTTTAATTGATCCGCAACATATAAATATGATGAGTCTGTATCTATCGTTGAATGAATGTTCCCGCCTTTGTCCAGCGCATCCAATCGGCTACCCGCAAAAGATAAGCGTTTGATATCAGTCCATTCGGAAACCTCATCATACCTGTAATATTTATATAGAGAATCATCAATTACGATTTTAACCTTCCCTTTATTATCAATAGCAGCAATTCCGGAGCCGAGATTTGCAATATAGTCTCCTGAAATTATATATCGTAGCTGCTTCAGTAGATTCTCTGCTTGCACATCATCCTTGATCTGCGATAACAATCCGATAGCCTGAGGATACTTTTTGTCATTAATATAGGCTATCGCTTTCTTAAGCTTTGCTTCATCAGCGATTTCCGTATCATCAGTCAGGACTTTTGTCACAGTCGGCATTGCTTCATCCGTGACTTTTGTATTTACCGTATTCTGATTTGTTATATTATCAGCGGTGTCTTGCCTACCTGTGCCGCAACCGCCGATAAAGCAGATCGCCATAATCAGAAGGATATGCTTAATTTTATAATAGCCGGGCATGATTTATACTCCTTTTATTATGGATAATATACATTATCGATAAATAAATTCTCTGATTTGTATGAAAAAAGGACATTAAACCTGTTAATATCAGAATAATAGCTAAACGCAGAATAATCAACAGCATCAGTGAAATCCATATCAAAGCCGGGAAACTTTACATTATTCCAATCAGCACTTGGGCAAGATCCACTATTTAAGTGCCCTTTATTATAACATTGGGAGGTAACTCCGGTAGGTCTGGCAACTACAGCATTCCATTGTTCAAAAGTTGAGCATACCTTTATAGTGCAAGCAATATAGAAAGCCTGTTGATACACAGGATCAGCCGGGTCCTTAAAACTTTTAGCATTATTACCGTTTATCGATGTAAAAGCATCACTATAAGTGAGAATATCATATAAGGTAGGCAGCGTAGATACACTGGAGAAGGTTCTCTTTTTCCCATTATTATACCGATATTGATCCTCCAGCAACCTATTAATTATTTCCCATCCTACTCCCTGCCTATTATACTTCAGATAGGTTTGCAAATGAGCATCGTTATAATTATTTTCTGCATATATAATTCTTGCAGCTAATTTATAATGATTAGATGGATCACTAAAATTGGTATACCAGTTACTTCCAGTATAAGCACCTGTATGTTCATTTATGCCATATGTATATTATTGAGAAGCAATATAAAGAAGTTGTTGTATTTCTGTCGGCGATATTCTTAATGTTGATATATTAGAGTTTTTATCCATTGTGCTTAATGTATCGTATTGATAGTAGGAGCACCTAAGCAGATTGAAGCATGCGATATATTTACAGACGACAAACAATTCATACATATCAAATTTAAGAGTAAATCAGCACAAATAAGTCATCTATTCTCACAGGGTAAAGTATCAGCACAATGTTTTTTAAGTGATGAAATGTTCAGAAAACAGATATTGGATATGGCAACTAAAAAATTTGGGAAAGCAGTTTTTAATTATCGTGATAAACCTAAACCATACGAGTATGAAGTGGTTTTTGTAATAATTGATAAAAAAGTTGATAAAATAAGTAAAAGACTACCTTTTTTTAGTTTGGTAAATTTAATGCTAACAGCACAGGAACTAGAGCGTATGAATATGAAGTATTCAATTAAAATAGTAAAAAAAGTATAGCTTTCTTCACAAAACGCCGTTGCATTCCTTTTTGCATTCCCCAATACATATATCTAAGGCTTCCAAAGTTAATTAAAACTCTGGAAGCCTTGATTTTTCTTACTGCAGTTGAGGGGACTTGAACCCCTACCCAGTTAACCCGGACTAGAACCTGAATCTAGCGCGTATGCCAATTCCGCCACAACTGCATATTTAATTTGATAACTACGGAACGAATTAGATTATAGCATAGACTTTTTTTATTTGCAATATCAAAATTCAAATGTTTACATAAAATTTTCAGGATTATTTTGTTAGTCATGCAAAGTCCGGCAAATTTCAATTTACCGCGATAGAACTACATAGGCTGCAGTCCAATAGTAGCACTTCACCCCTACGCATTTTCTTACATCATTTTATCAGTTTTCATTTTTATTATATTTTTTGCAAAAAATGTTTACAATATTGATGAAAGCTCTTGACATCTTTTAATCCTGGTATTAAAATTACTATCGTATTCCTCGATAGCTCAACGGTAGAGCACGCGGCTGTTAACCGCGGGGTTGTAGGTTCGAGCCCTACTCGGGGAGTTTTTTATTGCTTAGAAATGCATATAAGGTTATACTCAGGAGTTTCATATGAAACTCTTTTTTTCATGCCCAAAATCAGGTATAAAAGCACCTTATTTCGGAAAATATAGCCTTTGAGGTGAACTATATGGCGATCATTTGGAAAGAAAACGGCAAATTTGAAAGCATAGGTAAGGAACGAGGCGAATCCCTTTGGATACAGGAACAATATAGATTCGATGGGCAGGAGAACAAAGACAGAGAAAGCAGACCGCCTTTGCAGCAGGATATTACAACCGATGTTGCTATAATCGGGGGTGGGATGGCCGGAATACTTACAGCATACCTGCTGAAGCAATATGGAATACCTTCGGTGGTACTTGAATGCAATGAAGTTGGGCATGGTATAACAAAGAATACAACGGCCAAGATTACCTCGCAGCATAATCTTATATACAGCAAGCTTATCATGTATAAGGGTGAGGAGCTGGCAAGGGAATATGCCGAGGCTAATCAGAAGGCCCTGCATAAGTATGAGGAGATTATCAACAGCCTTAATATAGATTGTGATTATCAGGTGCTGCCTAACTATATTTACACTCTGGACAATGAACAGAAAATCAAGCAGGAGGTTGATGCTGCCCGTAAGCTTGGCCTGCCTGCGGTTATGACCAGGGAGACTACCCTTCCCTTTAATGTAAAGGCGGCTATACGCTTTGACAGGCAGGCACAGTTTCATCCACTGAAATTCCTTGATGCAATCTCAAGAGAGGTGACAGTATATGAGCATACCAGAGTCAAGGAGATATTAAGCAAGGGAAGGATTATCACCGATAACGGCAGTGTCAGGGCAAAGTCCATAGTCATCACAACCCATTATCCCTTTATAAATGTGCCGGGCTACTATTTTCTGCGTATGCATCAGGAAAGACAGTATGTAATTGCCCTTGAGGGTGATGATATTATTAAGAAGGCAAGGCTGGACGGCATGTATTTGGATGCGGACAATGATGGCTATTCCTTCCGCAATTATAAAGAATATCTTCTCATAGGAGGCGCTTCTCACAGGACAGGCAAAAATAATCCGCCGGATGGCTACGCCATGCTGAAGGAAGCTGCAAGAGTCTGGTATCCTAACTCCCATATCAAATATTTTTGGTCCAACCAGGACTGTATGACCCCGGACGGAGTCCCTTATATTGGCCGCTACTCTGTAAACATTCCTAATATGTATGTGGCAACCGGCTTTAATAAATGGGGGATGACTACCTCTATGGCGGCGGCAATGATAATTAGCGATTTGATTACTCGAAGAAAGAATAATTTTCACAGGGTGTTTAATCCCAGACGTCTAATGCTGTCAGGCACCGGTGTGTTTTTAAAGGATGCCGGTATTATAGCCAAAAGCCTTATATCAGAGCATTTGAGCATTGTCCGCAACAGGCTGCAGGATATTGAGCCCGGCAAAGCGGGAGTAATCATGAAGGACGGACAGAAAATGGGTGTCTATAAGGATTTTGATGACAGATATTATTTTATTTCAACAAAATGTCCTCATCTGGGCTGCAGCCTTGAATGGAACCAGAACGAGCTGACCTGGGACTGCCCTTGCCATGGTTCACGATTTGATTATAAAGGGAATCTTATAACTAACCCTGCAATGCGGGATGTGTTTGATGCCTGCCAGAGAAAGAGGAAATAACAATCCGCTAAAGCAGGTAAAGCTTTGACTCCAAAAGAAGAAAGGATTAATATTATCATAATAAAAGTAAATAAATCCCAATAAAAATATGTTGCATTTATTCAAAGGGGGTGTTATAATTTCTATTGTTCGCATGGTAAGTGGGATAAATAGAATGCAGTCGTGGCGGAATTGGCATACGCGCTAGACTAAGGATCTAGTCCGGGTTAAACTGGGTACGGGTTCAAGTCCCGTCGACTGCAGTATATGAGAAAAGGCTTTGAAGACCATTTATATGGACTTTGAAGCTTTTTTTGTTATCATTGACTGTTACAAAAACATCAGATACACTTAATAAAGTAAAAAAATGCAAAACCTATGTATTCAGAGCGGATGTAATAACCTATGGAGGAAATGCTAAAATGAAAGATATAATTGCTGAAACAGAAAGATTAATTTTAAGAAGATATAGAAATAGTGATTTGGAGGATTTGTATGAATATTTATCTGACCCGGAGGTAGTCAGATTTGAACCTTATAAAGCTATGACCATGGATGAAGTGAAAGCTAACCTTGAATGGAGAATTTCCACAGATGAAATGATTGCCGTTGAATTAAAGAGCAATCAGAAAATGATAGGAAATGTTTATCTGGGTAAACGAGATTTTGAGGCAGTTGAAATCGGCTATGTGTTTAACAGAGATTACTGGGGTAAGGGATATGCAAGGGAAAGCTGCAATAAGTTAATTGAGTTGGCATTTGCAAATGGAATACATAGAATATATGCCGAATGTGATCCGGATAATTTAGCTTCATGGAGGTTGCTTGAGTCGTTGGGCTTTGAGAGAGAGGCACATTTAAGGGAAAATGTGTACTTTTGGAAAGATGATAACAATAATCCGATCTGGAAGGATACATATATTTATGCAAAATTAAACAAACAGCCTTCTCATTTTCCAGTCAACTGTAAATAACCAACTTGCCAAATGACATCAAAAGTGACTTTCTTTATTTTGATAAATTTGTCATCAAAACGTCACAACATTTTTCGTAAATATATTCAATTTCCTATTGACTTAATTATATTGCCGTAGGCAGAGTAAACTTATCAAGGATAAAGCATGTAATGAAAGAAGAAGCATATTCAACTGTTAAATTAGTCGAATAAAATATTTACCTGAAACATCGTACTGAACTTTTAAATCTTACATCTTATAGCAGCAACAGTCCTGGCGACTGCCTTTATGCTGCTGAGTATGCTTATCAGAATAAAGCTGAGGGTTATATCCGGCAGCATATTCATAGCTTCCTTCAAATTAACTCCTCTGTTTAGATATGGCGGCCAGCTTTGGGAAAACGATTATTAAAATTACAGGAAGTTAAAACAGCATACGGGATTTTAATTCAGCATAAAAACTTCAGAATCAAGCGATATATCTCTTATATCCCTTGCTATTTCTAATTGCAATTCCCTGCAACTATTTGCTATAATCAAAGGCGACGCAATGGCATAAAATATAGCAAACGCAAAGGAGGTACGGCCATATCGCCTGAATATTCCGGTATCATTCAAATAATTATTTGATTTTTAGGGCACGTCAATTGCTTAATTATTGGGATACATCCGGCTCCTCAGGAAAAAGATATGGCTCGCATACAGCATGAAAGGCAAATTCAGAAATGATCTGATACTGATGATAAAAGGCTTTGCCATCGGTTCATCCATGAGCGTTCCGGGAGTCAGCGGCGGTACGATGGCTATTCTTTTAGGGATATATGACAGGCTGATTAGCTCAATCAGCGGTTTTTTAAAGGACATAAAAAATAATTTTCTCTACCTTTTTAAATTCGGTATAGGAGCCTGCGCAGGCATTGGCTCACTGGCCTTTGTTATTGAATGGCTGCTGGAAAAATTCCCGCTGCCTGTTTCCTTTTTCTTTTTGGGAGCAGTGGTAGGCGGTATACCGGCCTTAAGCAAAAAGGTGGACAAAAGCAGATCAAGGATAGGAGCATCCTTATATTTTTTAAGCGGACTGATTATTGTTATAGCCATCGGCTTTATTCCGACCGGCAATTTTAAAATTACGACGGGCTCCGGTCTGGCCCATTACGGTATGCTTCTTATTACCGGAATAGTTATTGCGCTGGCCTTGGTTCTGCCTGGTATCAGTACATCCCACATGCTTCTGGTTCTTGGCATGTATGATTCGATGATAGCTGCCATCACCGGCTTTGACATAGCCTTTATAGCTTTATTGGGCATATCAACTGTTATAGGTGTCTTTTTGATAACCAAGCCAATTGAGTGGACGATGAACAGATTCCCTCATCAGACATACTGTATAATACTCGGTTTTGTATTTGGCTCCTCCTACCAGATTTTCAAGGATAAAATAATACCGGCCATACCGGAAAACGCCGGTGCCGGCTGGTGGATTATTTCCTTTGTAATATCGGTGGTCACCTTCCTGCTTGGATATTTTTCGATTTTGACAACATCACGCTTTTCCAACGAATAAACGCTTTTCCACAGAATAAGTTTAATAAGCAAATAATGTTTTACTCTATGATTAGCTCTTAATCCCGCAGCATTATGCCTGCGGGATTTTTTGATCATAGAAAATCTTACAAAAGCCGGCTGTAAATATTCTGATAGGGGCTGCGATTGCCTGCCAAAGCCTGCATTTTACAGAAGATGAAGGGATTGCAATTCTGAAGATTTATATAAAGCATTCTTTATGCTGCTGTATGCACAAAAACCCAAAATATGAAATTTAACAGAATGATTTCAGTATAATACGTAATTAACCTTTGACGACAGGTTATGTATATCGCAGCTGTATTGTCTTTTAACTGCCAAGCCGGCAGTTATCATATAGATAATATAATATAAATGTTAACTAATATATGACATTGCATGTTGGGGTGGTTTTTGTATAATATTAATAAAATATTATTTTTGACCTGGCAATTAGTTCGGCAAAAAGCTGTGTTGCATATTATTCCGGCAGTAGCATGTCAAGCTTTTCACAAAATATATAGAATGCAGGCTTGTTGCAGAAAGAGCATAAACTACTATAGAAATGGAGGCTATTATGGAAAAGGATTTAACTTTACGACTTCCAAACGGTGAATTTTTTGAAAGCTGGGAAAGGGAACAGGTGTATGACAGAGAGTTGCATGTAGATTGCAATCATCCCGCTGCATCCGACGACAACGACGGTTCAATTGACAGGCCCTTCAAAACTATTAATGCTGCTGCGGCTATTGCAACAGCTGGTACCAGGGTACTGATTCATGGCGGTGTATACAGGGAATGTGTTCGTCCCGCCAGAGGTGGAGATGGCCCGGACAGGATGATCAGCTACGAGGCTTATAATAATGAAGAGGTCATTATAAAGGCTTCTGTTGAGGTTTCCAATTTCATTAAGAGTGAAGGCTGGAGCTTAAGGCGATTTGGAGTGACAGCCGAAGGGCAGAAGGAGCCCAACATATGGGCGGTTAAGCTTAATCCGGATGATTTCCGCGGATATAATCCGTTTTGCGCTGTAAATATTCTGCATGACAGATTATTTATTGAGTATGACAAGACCGATATGACTACTTATTTGCTTCGACGTGGCATGGTATTTTGTGACGGCAAGCCCTTGCGTCAGGTATCCCTTTATTATGAGATGGGGAATCAGCCCGGTACCTATTGGGTGGAGGCTAACGGCCAGATCGTACATTTCAGGCTTTGGAATGACGATGATCCCGCAGACCACTATATAGAGCTGACCTGCCGTGAACAGTGCTTCGCCCCTGAGGTGCCCTTCCTGTCATATATCAAGGTTAAGGGTCTTACCTGTGCCCATGCTGCTACAGGAGCGCCTGTTCCGCAGAGAGGCTCCATATCCTGCTACAGAGGACATCACTGGATCATTGAGGATTGTACCATCGACTGGTCCAACGGAGTGGGCATTGATATAGGAAATGAATGCTGGCACCATACCTTTGACTTTAACAATGTGCTGGGATATGACATTATCAGACGCTGTAAAATACTTAATGTAGGTGTGTGCGGCATTGCCGGAATGTTTGCAGGCAATCTGCTTATAGAGGACAATCTGATAGAGGGTACAGGCTGGCAGAAGATGGAGCTGTCCTGGGAGGCAGGCGGAATTAAGGTTCACAACTGCAAAAACAGCGTTATCAGGCGCAACATTTTCACCAAGACCTTAAGGGCTGACCATCTCTGGATGGATGTGGGCAATGAGAACAACCGCATTACCCAGAATCTTTTCCTTGACGGTATTGAGCAAAGAGAAGCCATATTTATTGAATGCAGCCGTGACGATGTGAACCTGATTGACAATAATATCTTCTGGAATGTGGAAGGCCGTTTCAATGAAAATGACGTTCCAAAAGAGCCCGGCTCTTCAGGCTGGTACAAGATGGAGGAAACAGGTATTGTTAACGGCTATGCTGTATATGGAGAAGGTACCGACCGGATTCATATGGTAAATAATTTTATAGGCAAATGTCGCAGCGCCGGATATTTTGCCAAGACGGTAGCCTTCCGTATAGCAGGCCGTGGAGGCACATCAAGAGAAGCAAGAATTTGGAACAATATATTCTATGACTGCAAGGAAGCAGCCATAAAGATGCCTACAAAGCATAATCAGGCTGAAGGTAACCTCTATCTGAATATGCCGGGTGGATATTTGAGAATTCTTTATCCGGCACCTACAGAATGCCTTGATCTAAGAACATGGCAGGAGTTTTACGGATTTGACATGACCGGGCAGGAAGGAACGCTGGATATTTCAGTTGATACTGATAATTTCACTATGACAATCCGTAAATCACAAGGAATGCCGATGTTCTTCAGACGTCCTATTGCAGGACAGAATCTTATTACCAGTACGGAAGAGATAAAGAAGGTTAAGGCTATATCTTCCGTTCCTACTGATTTTTACGGTAATCCGGTTGAGGATGAGATGCGCCTTCCCGGACCATTTACTGAGCTGAAGGAGGAGCTGGTTATCAACATCGATCCCCGTAAGCTGGTATAAGAAAATGCAATAAAGTGAGCTGCCGTAAGATATGGAAGCTGCAAACATAATAATTCATATGAATTGAATATTTAATCGGGCTTGTTTGAAACGGACTCCTTTTTAGCAGTCTTAGTTGTCAAACAAGCCCCTTTTTATTCCTGAGAATAATTTCATTTCAAATTTCTTATATAACAAAGCCATCGTAGAAAATGTTATGAATCATCGAGTGTATGTCAAAGCATCGGGATGTTCAAGTTATTTTCTGATTAGAAATATGTGTTAGAAAAAGGTTTGAAACGGAACTAAATTGTTATAAAATGACAATTTTACTAGCCAAAAAGTAGTTAAAATGAAAAGAAGTTTACAAAGAAAAAACTAAAAAATTTGATATTTTTTTAGTATAATAGACAAAAAGCTTGATAAGACTTCATATATATTTTATAATTTATATAGAAACTTCATTTTTTTAATCATCAACATGGAAGAGGAGGTACCCGTAATTAAGGAAATTGCTCCAAATTTCCTATTAGATAGTCGGCTCGTAAAGTCGATGTAATTATTGGTGGTTTTAATGAATGACGGGGTGGAGGAATGAAATTGATTAATAATTTGAAAAAATTAAGAAATAACAAGAAGGTTCAGCCTGCAAAGCCGGTAGGCAAGACTGAAAAAGCAGGCAATAATGAGGGGGACACTAGAAAGGTGTCTATTCTTGGCAAATTCCTGAAGGCCAGAAACTCAATCAGCTTCAGGTTGATTTCAGCCTTTATGGTCCCGGTAGCCTTTATAATTATCCTGGGTGTGGTATCGTATAATGTTGCATCAAATGGTATTGTAGAGAGATATGAGGATTCCTCTTTGCAGACTATTACAATGACAGGAGAATATCTTAAATTTGGACTAGTGACCATAGAATCCACCAGCTTGCAATACAGCAATGACAACAGCATTAGCAATTATTTCAACAACGATTATGCAGATAACAGGGCAGAATTCCAAAATGCCTTTACCTCAATTGAAAGAACGATATCAATAAAAAAAGCTGCTGATGATTTCTTTGGTAATATTTATTTGATATCTGATAAGGTAAAATCTATTACTACAAATAAATTGGAAATTCAAAGTGGGGTACTCAACAGCCTTTCCACTGCAGAGGATGGCATTGACCTTAGTTATATCCGTATGAGAGGTTTATGGTTAGGAGAAAACAGGATTCTTGATGAGTACCTGGAAACAACGCCCAATGATTATGCGATTCGCTTTATAATTCATATGAGCAAAGCGCCTGGCCTGATTGTTGTAGATGTTAATAAGCAAAAAGTAAATGATATACTGGCTACAGTTGATTATGACGAATCAGGAATTCTGGCTTTTGTTACACCGGACGGCAAGGAAATAATATCCGGAAAAGACAGCAGTGACAATAGCGATGAAAAGATCTTTTACGGTGCGGAATTTTATCAAAGCGCATTGGAAGCTGAAGCTAAAAGCGGGGCAGAGTATGTAAATTATAAGGGAAAATCTCATCTCTTTACATATGCAAAGCTGGGCAATACAGGAGCCATGGTTTGTTCTCTTATGCCCAATTCATATATAACAAGACAAGCCAGAAACATTGGCTTGGGAACTACCGTAATATCAATTATAGCGATTGCTGCGGCAACATTTACCGCCATTGTCATATCTCGTGGTATAGGTAAGGTATTTAATGATATAATTACCAAGCTGAAGGCTGCGGCAAAGGGAGATCTTACAGTAACCTTTGAAACCAAGCGTAAGGATGAATTCAGTATTTTGGTAAATGAGATTCAGAATACCTTCAGTAATATGAAGGAGCTCATACGGCATGTAACGGCCATGAGTGCTGATGTATCGGAATCGGCTGAGCATGTTGCTAAAACAAGCGAGCTGTTTCTGAAGTCCACAAAGGAGATTTCCTCCTCGATGAATGAAATAGAGCAGGGCGTAAACCAGCAGGCTAATGATGCTCAGGAATGCCTTAGTCAGATGGAAAATCTGTCCCAGAAGATAGTTCTTGTCAGAGACAATACCAGAGATATCAGCCTGGTGGCTGACCAGGCCAAGAACAGCATCGACGAAGGTACTAAGGTTACTGAGAACCTGAACAAGCAAACCGAATCAACTATCGAGATCACAACCGATATTATCAAGGAAATAGAACTACTGGAGGAGAAATCCATATCCATCAGCAAGATTGTAAATGTAATAAATGAGATAGCCAATCAGACAAACCTGCTTTCATTGAATGCTTCCATCGAGGCAGCAAGGGCAGGCGAATACGGCAGAGGCTTTGCGGTTGTTGCAGGTGAAATCAGAAAGCTTGCCGAGCAGTCGCAGGCTGCAGTAAACGATATCATGCTAACCATTAGGAGCATTCAGGAGGTAACCAAGACTACAGTTGAAACAGCCAAGAAGGTAGAAAAGGAATTAATGCTTCAGGGTGATGCTGTGAGGGCTACAACCAGCTCATTTACCGATATTAATGGCAGTGTTGAAAGACTCATGAAGTATCTGGATGATATTACACTTAATGTGCAAAATATCGAAGAAGCAAGGGTAAGTACATTAGGAGCAATAGAGAATATCTCGGCAGTTCTTGAAGAGGTGGCTGCCTCTACAAATACGGTTAGCCAGACATCCGATGATCTGATATCCTCTGTTGAGACCCTGAATTCAGCTGCAGAAACCCTGAATCAAAATGCAGAGCTTCTTGTTGATCGGGTTAACAAATTCAAGATATAGCCATATCGTAAAACAAATTAATCCATAAATGAATAAAATCCCGTGTGATGGCTGATATGCTGTCACATGGGATTTTTTTGGCGCATTGCCCAGTGGGCGCACGTTCCATAGCTTTCCTGGCAAAAGCATATTTAGAAAAGCTCTGCAGCTTGGAGGCTTTTAAATATAGGAATTTGTGCTGAGCCAACTGAGCTAATCAACTCTAATTTTAATAGCAGTAATAGATTACGCTTTACTTGCAAATAATAGAATTAATTACAATAATTACTGGCAATTTAATTCTATAAAGTGATAAAGTAATTTAAAAATAACATACCTCTAGTCCAGTAAAATCAAGGATTTTATAAAAAATTAGTTTGATAATCAAAATTGTTTGCTATTATGGGAATAATGATTTATAATGATGATAATCATAAAAATAGCAATTTGCTTTTTATGCCATTTTTTATCTGATTGGAGTGATTGCATGATTTCACTTGACGAGGACAGGTGTCAGGGCTGTGGCCTTTGTGTTGAGACTTGTCCAAAAAAGATACTGACTATAGACGGATCAAAGGTAAACAAAAGAGGTCATACACCGGTAGCAGTTATCGATATAAAGAAATGCATCAGTTGTGCTTTATGTGCGCTAATGTGCCCCGATGTAGCGATAGAGGTTGATTAAGCTTTTGTTGAATTTTGCTTGGAGGTTGTTTATGGAAAAGAAATTGTTAAGGGGTAATGAAGCTATAGCAGAGGCGGCCATAAGGGCCGGCTGCAGATTTTATGCCGGGTATCCGATTACTCCACAGACTGAGCTGTCAGAATATCTGGCAAGGCATATGCAAAAAGCGGGAGGAGTATTTATACAGGCAGAGAGTGAGATATCTGCCATAAATATGGTATATGGAGCGGCAGGAACCGGGGTCAGGGCGATGACCTCATCATCAAGTCCGGGTATAAGCTTAAAGCAGGAGGCTATTTCTTATATGGCTGCCAGTGAGCTGCCTGCCCTTATAGTAAATGTCATGAGGGTTGGCCCCGGCCTTGGGGGAATCCTGCCTTCCCAGTCCGATTATTTCCAGGCTACAAAGGGTGGAGGTCACGGAGATTACAGGATGGTGGTACTTACACCCGATAGTGTGCAGGAGATGTTTGACTTTACAATAGAGGCATTTGATATTGCAGATAAATATCGTATGCCGGTCATGCTGCTGGCTGACGGCATACTTGGCCAGATGACCGAAATTGTTGCACTAAGGGATATCAAGCCAAATAGCTTTGAGAAATCATGGGCTACGACCGGAACAGGAATGAAAAGAAGGCACAATATTATCAATTCCTTATACATTCAGCCGGAAGAGTCACAGGAGCTTAATCTCCGTTTGCAGATGAGATACAACATTATTAAGGAGAAGGAGCAGAGGTATGAAATTATTAATCCCGAAGCGGATATAATGCTTGTTGCTTTTGGTATCGTTGCAAGGGTGGCTAAGCAGGCGGTAGCTGAGCTTAGTAAGGAGGGAGTCAGTGCAGGCCTTATAAGGCCAAAGGCTGTATGGCCTTTTCCTGAAACATGCTTTACACGGGCGGCAAAGGCCTACATTGTTGCCGAATTAAATGCCGGTCAGATGATTGAGGATGTAAGACTGGCTGTTAACGGCCGGGCCCCGGTGCATGCCATAAACAGGCTTGGAGGTAACCTCCTGACGGTTGAGGATATCAAGCAAAGGGTGATTGAAATAGTGGGAGGTGTTCCGAGTGCCTGTGCAATTTAAAAGGCCTGAGGCTTTATTGGATGTATACATGCATTACTGTCCGGGCTGCAGCCATGGAATTATTCACCGGCTGGTAGCTCAGGCTATCGATGAGCTGGGTATAGAAGGCGATACCATAGGGGTGGCATCGGTAGGGTGTTCTGTATTTGCCTATAATTACTTTGCCTGCGATATGCAGCAGGCGCCACATGGGCGGGCTCCTTCTGTGGCAACAGGCATAAAAAGATGTTTGCCGGACAAAATAGTCTTCACCTATCAGGGGGATGGCGACCTGGCCGCAATCGGTACAGCAGAGATTGTCCATGCAGCCGCCCGGGGTGAGAATATTACAGTTATATTTGTCAACAACGCAATCTATGGTATGACAGGAGGCCAAATGGCTCCCACCTCACTGACAGGGCAGGTAACACAAACAACTCCTTACGGACGCAAGCCGGAGGATGGCAGGCCCATAAAGGTAGCGGAAATGCTGGCTACGCTGGATGGGCCAAGATATATAGAAAGAGTATCGGTTCATGACCATAAGCATGTTGCAGCGGCAGGCAGGGCTATCAGGAAAGCATTTGAAATCCAGCTTAGGGGAGAGGGCTTTTCATTGGTGGAGGTATTGAGCTCCTGTCCCACCAATCTGAGAATGACTCCAAAGGATGCACTTAAGTGGGTGGAGCAAAGCATGCTTAGCTATTATCCCCTTGGAGTAATAAAGGATGGAGGTGCCTGCTATGCCGGCTAATCATATAATAATTTCGGGCTTTGGCGGCCAAGGTATAGTGGCAGCAGGAAAAACCTTAATATATGCTGCAATGCTGGATGGGATGAAGGTGTCCTTATTGCCCTCCTATGGCCCGGAGATGAGAGGCGGTTTTGCCAACTGCCATGTGATTATATCTGAGGAGCCTATTGCATCCCCGATAATATCAAAGCCGGATCTGGTGATTGCAATGAGCCTTCCTGCACTTGAGAAGTTTGAGCACAGGATTAAGAGCGGAGGAAGTCTTATAATAGACAGCTATCTGATTAAGAGGAGTAATTTCCGGGATGATATTGATGTCGTTATGGTTCCTGCTACAAGGATGGCAATAGATGCGGGCAATGTAAAGTTTGCCAATGTAATTATGCTGGGGGTAATGATGGAGCTGCTGGGCTGCCCCGGTCTGAAGAGTATGGGCAAGGCGATAATGAATATGCTTCCTGACGATAAAAAGCTGCTTTATGATAAAGAGATGGAGGCCTTAAGGCTTGGACAGGAATATGCAGCCGCTCACCAGGTTTGCATAAAATAAACCCAGGCAGCAATCCGTAGCAAGCATGGCTTATTTTACCGCCGGCAACGTTATTGGTATAAGCCGTTTATTAAAGGCTGGTAAATTGGGCAAATAATTCAAATTTAATGATGCCGTATTGCGGCATCATATCTTTTGGCTGTAGAAAGGCAATGATTATTATGGTAAATAATATTGGAATAGTTGAAAATTGTGTTGGAATAATCGGAACCGGGAGCTATCTGCCGGAAAGAGTGCTGACTAATTTTGATCTTGAAAAAATGGTTGATACCAGCGACAGCTGGATTAAAGAAAGGACAGGCATATCGGAGAGGAGAATAGCGTCAGAAGCGCAAACCAGCTCTGATCTGGCGGCAAAGGCTGCAGAGCTGGCCCTTATGGACGCAGGCCTTAAGCCTGAGGAAATTGATCTCATCATCGTTGCTACGGTTACACCGGATTATTATTTTCCCTCCACAGCCTGTCTGGTTCAAAACAGGCTGCAGGCAAGCAATGCTGCGGCATTTGACATATCTGCCGCCTGCTCAGGCTTTATCTACGCCCTTACGATTGCATGGCAGCATATAAAGACCGGATATTATAAAAATGCTCTTGTGATAGGAGCCGACGCCCTCTCGAAGATAGCCGACTGGGAGGACAGAAGCACCTGTGTGCTCTTTGGAGACGGAGCGGGAGCATTTGTTCTGGGCAGGGTGGAGGAAGGCGGTATTATGTCAACCAAAATGGGCTCGGACGGTACAGGAGCCAGGCATCTTACCTGTCCGGCAACCTATTTTGGAGCTGAGGAGCTGGAAAAAAGAAACGGGGTAAAAAAGGCCACTATCTGGATGAACGGCCAGGAGGTATTCAAATTTGCAGTAAATATTATGCCCCATGCATTTGAGAAGGCTTTGGAGGAAGCAGGAATCGCTGCCGAACAGGTTGACTGGTTTATTCCTCATCAGGCCAATTTAAGAATAATAGAAGCATCAGCTAAAAAATTTAAGCTGCCTATGGATAAATTCATAGTGACCCTGCAGAAATTCGGCAACACCTCGGCATCCTCCATACCGATTGCTGTGGATGAATGCATTCGCAGTGGAAAGGTAAAAAGGGGAGATATTCTGGCGATGGCTGCATTCGGCGCAGGACTGACCTGGGGCTCGGCTGTTGTAAGACTGTAGGCTGCTATCAGACTGTAATTACGCCGGTAATGTCCGTAAGTGACGCTTGCGAACTTGCGCATGGCAGCAGTTTACGATATATGACTTAAGTATATTCCTGCGCACCCGGCATGGGAACAATCTGCAGGCTTAACTGCTACAGTATATGAGAGCCTACATTATCCGTATACGATACTACATTGTTTTTGCTGTCGGATAATGGTATAATTAAGGAAAAGTGATAAGGAGGGTATGTTCCATGCAAAATATAAAGGTGTATGCTGACAGAAAAAAGGGCACCATAAACAAGAACATTTATGGCCATTTTTCAGAGCATCTTGGAAGATGTATCTATGGAGGCATCTGGGTAGGAAAGGATTCGGACATTCCCAATACCAACGGAATACGCAACGATGTGATCGAAGCATTAAGGGAAATGAAGATTCCTGTACTGAGATGGCCCGGCGGATGCTTTGCGGATGAATACCACTGGATGGACGGAATAGGACCTTATGAGAGCAGACCTACAATGATTAACACTCATTGGGGCGGCGTTACAGAGAACAACCATTTTGGAACACATGAATTCTTTGAATTGTGCGAATTGATTGGCGCTGAGCCTTATATCAACGGCAATCTCGGAAGCGGTACCGTATATGAGATGCAGCAGTGGGTTGAATATATGACCTTTGATGGTGTTTCACCTATGGCTGATTTAAGAAAGAAAAACGGCCGTGAGCAACCATGGAAGCTTAAATATTTCGGCATAGGCAATGAAAACTGGGGCTGCGGTGGCAATATGACCCCTGAATACTATGCTGATGAATATAAGAGATATGCCACCTATGTAAGAAATTATGGCGGCAACAGGATCTATAAGATTGCCTGCGGTCCTGCAGGTGATGATACCAACTGGACCGAAGTATTGATGAAGAAGGCCTCTAAGTTCTTTGACGGACTGAGCCTGCACCATTATACAATCACCCATGACTGGACAAACAAGGGTTCAGCAACCAACTTTGATGAAGCAGAGTGGTTCATGACCTTAAAGAGAACACTTGAGATGGATGCTATTATCACAGCCCATGAAAGGGTTATGGATAAATATGATCCTGAGAAGAAGATAGCACTTATCGTAGACGAATGGGGCAACTGGTTTGATGTTGAGCCTGGCACCAATCCGGGATTTTTATTCCAGCAGAACACCTTAAGGGATGCGCTTGTTGCAGGAATTAATCTTAACATATTTAATAATCACTGCAGCAGGGTACAGATGGCAAATATCGCCCAGATGGTCAATGTTCTTCAGGCTGTTATACTGACTGAAGGCTCCAGGATGATTAAGACACCTACCTATCATGTATTCAAGATGTATGCTGTTCATCAGGATGCACAGCTTCTTGAGACTGATGTTGAGAATTACCTGTACAGCAACGGAAGCGAATCCATTCCGAAGCTTAGCGTATCCTCCTCGATGGATGCAGAGGGTAAGATCCATGTTACCATATGTAATCTTGATCCTGATAATGCCGCTGATATCAACCTGCAGCTGGAGGGAGCAAAGGCTGGCAAGGTATCAGGAAAGATTATAACTGCAGACAAGATTAATGCCATGAACACCTTTGAGGCTCCTGAGGCTGTGACCGAGAAGATATTTGAGGACGCTGCAGTAGAGGATGGCGCAGTAAAAGCCGTAATACCTGCAAAATCAGTGGTATTACTTGAAATTGCTTAAAAGTTAACAGATTTGCATACCCTTTTGTCCCCTGGATTATTCCAGGGGATTTATTATGGACTTGATTACCAATTAAAATGCCATTCAATCACAAGATACTCCGTGAAGTATGATATTCTGCCTTCACAAAGTAAGGATTTAAAAACTGAATAACAGCCATGCATCGAACGATGCACACTCATACTTATAGGCGGATTGATTATTGATTAAACCTAATATGATATATATTCCCATATTAAACTAAATGGTATATAATATGCCTTATAATATTTAAATTATTTGAACAGAAGCACTTAAGGGCAAACAAAACAGGGGGGTGCCGGTCTGTGAGCAGATACGCAAAATTTTGGGGAGTTTTATTGTTGGCAGTGAGCCTGGTCAGCATGGCAGGCTGCGAAAGGTTTATAGTTCAGATGACCAGTGAGGATATCAGCAATTCTGCATTGGATGATATATTGCCGCAGCAGCCGGCTCAGACTGCTTCGGATATCCTTAAGGCTGAGGAAATGGAGATAAATATCAGTGATAATGAAATCGCCTTTTCCAGGACAAAGCATTTTTATGCCGAAAATATCGAGGTTGAAATATTAAGCAAAAAACCCGGCAGGATTTATTATACACTGGATGGGACCGAACCAACCGACACAAAGATGCTTTATGAAAAGCCCATAAGCCTGCAGGCGAAGGATACGGTCTCTGCAACAAGCATTAAGGCCAAGGCATATTTTGATGACGGCAGCGAATCGGATGTAATTACCCATACATATTTTGTGGGAAGGGACATAGAAAACAGGTTTGATACTCTCATAATTTCCGTAACCACGGATCCATATAATCTTTATGATTATGAATATGGAATATTTGTTGAAGGAAAGCTCAGGGACGAGTTTTTAAAAGAAAACCCCGGCATAAAGCCGGATCCTGATGATCCCGCCAATTATAATATGAGGGGCAGGGAAGCCGAAAGGGAGATCTTTCTGGAGATCTTCGAGCCAAACGGCATACGGGTTATACAGCAAAAGGCAGGAATAAGGACCTATGGCGGCTGGTCCAGAGCCAGAGAGCAGAAGTCCTTCAGGATATTTGCCAGGAAGGACTATGATCAGATTAACAATAAGCTAAGATATGAATTCTTTCCCAACAAGACCTCTGCTGACGGGAAGGGTGAAAAAATAGATACCTTTAAACAGCTGGTTGTGCGCAACTGCGGTAATGATAACGGCTTTGGCTTTATCAGGGATGAGCTTTTCCAGACACTGGCAGGATTAGCCGGATATAAGGATTATGAGGCGGTACGCCCTGTGGCTGTATTCATCAACGGAGAATACCGGGGCTTTTACTGGCTTCATGAGGTATACTGTGATGAGTATTTCGAGGATCATTATGGCAAGCACGATGGAGCTTTTGAGGTAATTCAATGGGGAGAGTTTTATGAAGAGCCGGACGTCCTTGGCGGTGATGAAAAGGCGCTGGCTGAGTTTGAAGACCTGTACTTTACCTATTCCGCTTTGGACCTCACTGATGAAGAAAACTTCAGAGGCCTTTGTGAGCTATTGGATGTAACCAATTACCTGGAATATTTTGCTCTTAATATATACATCGGCAATGAAGACTGGCCCCATAATAATTACAGGCTCTACCGCTATTATCCAGCGGCAGGGGAGCGCTTAAGAGAGGCTCCCTTTGACGGCAAATGGAGATATCTGCTGCATGATATGGATTTCAGCTATGGAATATACGGAAAACCACCGACAACCGATTTTCTGGGAAGACTGATGAATGTAAACGGAGCGAGTCCGCTTTTTGCGCAGCTGATGAAAAGGGAGGACTGCAGGCAGATTTTTGTAAGAAAAACACTCGATTTGGCCAATGGGGCGCTGTCGCCGGCCATATTGGACAGCGTACTGGATAAGATGCACAGCAGCCGCCTTAACGAAATAAGGTATACCTTTGGAACAAATTTGGTAGAACCCTGGGTGAATGAGGGGGAGCTTAATAAACGAATTAACGAGATTAAGAGATATGGCTCCTCCAGAAAGTCATATATATTGGACAGCTATCAAAAGGTGTTTGGCTATGGCTCAATCTATGAGCTTGAAGTTACACCGGCTGATGGCTGCAAGGTTAAGATTAACTCTTATGTTACCGATTCTTATTTTACCGGAAGCTATTATTCGGACTTAAGCACAGCAATTAGCGCCGTGTTGCCGGCAGGCAAGAGCCTGGATTACTGGCTGGTAAATGGGGAGAAGTTTGAAGCGGATGAATTGCTGATTGATTCCTCTATGATAAAGAAGAATGCGGTGACCGTTTCCTTTGTAACAAAATAAAGAAGCTTATTTTAACAGGCTGTCTTATCGCAAGGGGCATTCTCCTGCAGGTCAGACAGCCTGATTGATTTAAGGCCTGCATTCGTTCCGGACAGTAATATGATAAATTGCAGTTAATCACCAATAGTTTCTTACCACCAATAATAATACCTGTATCTGGAATCGCATCTTCGATTCTCTTGGTTGACTGTTGTATTCATTTTCTGATAAGCGTCCTGTTCTGCAGGATTTGCCGATTGCGGATTTTCATTTATATTACCGGATTCAGTACAGCTGCCGCCGCTGGACCTGCTGTCGTTTTGCCTGCTAAAAACTTTCCCTACCAACAATCCCAGGATGAAGGCTATAACCAGCAATGCAATAATTACAACGAAAAAATTTGATTCATTGATCAGTCCGGACACAATCCGACACTCCTTTACATTTATTCATTATCTATATATGCAGCGATAACGGGATTAGTTACAAAAAGGAACTTATTCCGGCATTTTTTGACGGACAGTAGCCTTCCTTTGACCGGCGGTCTGCATCTTTAGCAGAAGCTGCAGCCGCAGAAAGACAAGCATATACAAACAGGCATTGGCATATTATGTGCTAAAGAGCTATCAATCCTTTAAGGGAGGAACTGTGTTGCTGGAGGAATATCAGGTCATTGTCAGGGAGCGGGCCTTGCATCAGGACATGTATTATAAGAATCATGCTATTATGCGCTATACGATAAAATATCCGCAGTTTATATCAGATACATATCAGCTAATTGCGATAAAGCTTAATTCACTTTACAGAACGAAGGCCATATTGTATGAGAGGGCCAATATCATGAATCTTTATCAGATGGCTATGGTTGAGTATGAGTATTCAAAGGCAAACAATTATCCCTTTAATCAGTTTGAGGCATATGTGGATTACACCATTACATATAATCAGAACTGCCTTATAAGTCTTTATTTTGACCAGTATGAATATGCGGGAGGCGCACATGGACTCACTGTGCGCTATTCTGATACCTGGAACCTTAAAAAAAGTAAAAGGGTTGAGCTGGCGGAGCTGTTTCCCCATCGGGCCCATTACAGGGATTATGTCATCAGAATGGTTGACAAGCAGATTGAAAAGGAAATGCTGCAGGGAAATGCCATGTATTTTGACAATTATGAGGAGCTGGTCAGGGAGAATTTCAGGCCTAGTAATTTTTATATGTCAAGGGAAGGGGTTAATATTTATTTTCAGCAGTATGATATAGCTCCTTATGCCGCAGGTATACCTGTATTTATTATCCCTTATGGTCCCGGCGGGGCTATCCTGCCAAGGTGCTGAACAGCTTTCAGGCAAAGCAACAAGGGCGTTAGAAGCAATTAACGCCCTTGTTGCTTTACTCTTTACTTCGCTGTTATGCTGCTTTAATTTTATGCTCCTCCGGGACCGCTGCGTCTCGGACTGTCGTCAGGTATTTCTGCGTGTGAGTTCTTAACAGACTGATTTGTATCCTTGCTGCTGTTCTTTGTGCTTCCGGAATTGTTCTTGCTTCCGGAGCTGTTCTTAGGGCTGTTATTTTTGTTTTTAGCCATACCTAACTCCTTTCATGAAATCGGTAAATATTCAGGTAATTGCGAGCATCACAATTATCTGATCTATATTATCTCATGATAGGAATTATTTATACAAAAGCCGATTATTTTATTCTATAAGATTTTGTCATATAAAAATTCGGAGAAATTTTTAATGCATATTCCTCCGAATTTTTTGCATATTTTTTAATTTGCAATTTATCCGTGTTATGAATTAGGGATTGGAAATGGTGATGTTACCCATCCTGTAGTGTTTTAAAGCCTTGTCAATGATAACATAATCGTGTTTGGGCAGGATCTCCTGGTCAAACTTGTCCGAAAATGCGTTATTCTGAGCTTCTGTAAGTGCTTCCTCTACAGCCAAATCATAGCTTTCACTGGAATTGTTATTAATCATTCTTACTATATAATAAGCATTTTCGTCTTCAATGATATCGCTGACTTCTCCGTTTTCCATAGCCATGATCTTTTCCCTGATTTCCTCTGTAAAACGGTATTCCTCGGACTTGGTAAAGTAATCCTTTTCCTTATAAACCAATTCTGTTTCATCATCAGGAATTAGTGTTGACCAGTCCTCGGTAGTCTTGGCTTTTTCATAAATATCCTTAATTTTATCATAAGCAGCCTTCTTATCCTCCTCGGTCAGGTCAACGACATTGCCCTCATCATCAGTTTTCTTTGTGATAGAAATTGATATGGTTTCAAAATCGTATTGACGATATTCCTCATAATCAATGTCCTTCTTTATTTCCTCAATATCTATATCCAATTCTGCGATTCTGTCATCACGATAGCGCTCTGCCAATGTAATCTTACCCAATATTTCGGTCAGGTATGCCTTGGTAAAGTTATTCTTTCTGATATCGGCAGGAGGGATCGTGCCGTTTAAAAAGATAGATACATTCTCTTCAATTGTTTTCTTCTCTTCATCATTCAAGGAATATCCTTCAGATACGGCCTGATTGTATAATACCTCATAAAATAAAGATGATTTGACTGCTTCATTCTTGGCGGCATCACGAATTGTTTCACCCGTATCTTCATTAATTGTCATATCCCAGTAAGCACCATTTCCGCCAAACATAGAATCATAACTGCTATATCTGCTTTCCACAGTATAAAAATAATATGCCAAATCACTTATGTTGTAGCCTTTACCATCAATTCTCATAAGCGTTGGCTTGTATAGCTGATCGAATAAGAGAGCGACCACCAATACCGCAACAAGAGCGGCTGCTGTTATCAACCAGGGCAAGGATATTTTAGTAATAGGCTTTTGCTCAATAAGCCTGTCCTTTTTTTCTTTTTTTACTTTCAGCTTTTTGGACTTGTTCACTGTTTGCTACCTCCATAGTATACTCATGAATTAATTTTATACGTTTTGGGACATAAGTCAAGAGAGTTAGTCTGATATCGAATGAAAATTAGTCTGATATCGAATGAAAATTAGTCTGATATCGAATGAAAATTTCAGGATATAATTATATACATGACATGATATAAAATGAAATCGCATTGTTGCTGCTTTATTCATCAGTTATTATTGAGATAGCGACTTAGTTATTTATTACAAAATATGTTTATATTCGTTTGGATTAATTGAAATTTTTTGCCGCTATGTTATAATTGACATAAAAAAATATTAGGAGAGCATGTCCAATGGTACCCTATTATAGTGACGCAATGCGTATTATAGATGAAGTGAGTAAGGTTGTTATAGGTAAGAGGGCTATTATAGTAAAGGTGTTGACTGCCATACTAGCAAAAGGCCACATTTTACTGGAGGATAATCCCGGTGTAGGTAAGACAACTCTGGCTATGGCATTTGCCAAAGCCATGGATCTGCTGCACCACAGGCTTCAGTTTACGCCGGATGTAATGCCGACGGATGTATGCGGCTATCATATTCTCAACAAGGATGGGGATGGGTACCTGTATAAGCCGGGTGCTGTTATGTGTAATCTTTTCCTGGCGGACGAGATTAACCGTACCTCTCCCAAGACCCAATCGGCTCTTTTGGAGGTTATGGAGGAAGGCAAGGTTACTGTGGATGCAGTGACCAGGGAGGTTCCCAAGCCCTTTGTGGTAATAGCGACACAAAATCCTATAGGCTCAATCGGAACCCAGATGCTGCCTGAATCCCAGATAGATCGCTTTATGATTAAGCTGTCGATGGGATATCCTGACATGAAAAGTGAAATAGGCATTATGAAGGAACGGCAGAACTCCAATCCTCTTGATTATGTGGTTCAGGTTGTTAATCATGAGGACATACTGACCATGCAAAATATGGTGGAGGAAGTGTTTATACATGATTCCGTTTATGAATATATAGCCTTACTGGTCAGGCAGACAAGGGAAAATCCTCTTGTGGAGCTGGGGGTTAGCCCCAGAGGCTCAATCGCCCTTATGAATATGGTGAAGGCGACGGCATTTTTAAACCACAGGGATTATGTAATACCCGCCGATGTCCAGCAAAATTTCAAGGATGTTGCTGCACATCGCATTATACTAAAGCCCAAGGCAAGAATTAATAATGTCACGGTGGACAATATTTTGGATGACATACTAAGAAATGTAAAACCGCCGCGGATTGTTTCCAAAGAAAGCAGAGCGCTGTTTAACTGACAAAAGCTGACCGGCCCATGTGCCGGCACACTTTTGGCAATACAAGCGCCTTTTTCTTTAACAGCATGCTGAAAAATACTTTAAGAAAGGCTCAGGAATAAATTATGCTGCGCAATAAACTAAGATATTTGCTGCTTCTTGCTATAGTGGGCTTATTGGCAATATTATACGATGCCTATTATTTGTGGATTATTTTTGTGACTCTGCTGGCATTGCCTTTTTTTATGTTCGCCATGCTCTGCTATATTTACGGGCATATAAGGGTGGAAATGCTTTCGACTGTCCATGTTGCCGGCAAGGATGAGCCAATACCCGTAACATTGCAAATAAAAAATCCTACAATTTTTCCGATACCATATCTTAGAATAAATGCAACCTATCGGAATTTATATTCGTCTAATGAATTAGCAAAGGTAATTTTTGCATCGGTTGAATCCGGAAGCAGCAGCAAGATAATATGCAACATGTCTTCAAATTATGCCGGCAACATAGTGATAAATTTAAAGAGCTACAGAATTTACGATTATCTAAAGCTGTTTTCACTTAAAAAAAAGCTGGACTGTACATTAAAGGCGGCGGTTCTTCCGCGATATTATGAGCTGGAGGCAATTGATTCAACATATAAGATTACAGTTGAAAGCGATAACTATTCACCCTATAAGAGCGGAGATGATCCGTCGGAGGTTCATGAAATCCGTGAATACAGGGAAGGGGATCGGCCCCAGAGGATACACTGGAAGCTGAGTATAAAGCTGGACCGGCTTATGATAAAGGAGTTCAGTGATCCAATTGATTGCCTGGATATAATTTTTATAAGTCTTTGCTTTCCGGACGGAGCGAATACTCTTTATCACATTGATTCGATATTGGAATGTGTCTTATCGATATCATATACCTTTTTGTTAAGAAGGAATCCGCATTATATAGCCTGGTATGATGCCGCAGGTGGCATTTGCAGAAGAGTAAGGGTAGAGCATGAAAAGGATTTTTATGATGCGGTTGACGGACTGCTGAATTTAAAGCCTTATCATACGGACAATGACAGCCTGATGGTATATTTGGCACAGTTTCCTCAGGAGCAATATACGGACTTTATATACATAACAGGAGGAGCTGTGGTATCTCAGCTGGAAAAGTTGGCGTATACGAAAGCCATTGACAGGCAGATGATTTTGCTTAGTGAGCCCGAGCTTATAGAGCAGATTCAGTCTGATGAAGATGGTTTAAGAAAAACCGCCATGGAGCTGGGAGTTGATTTTCTGCCGGTAGATATAGGCAATGTCAAGCGTGATTTGGAGCTTTTTCTGGCTTGATGCCCTTTTATACATGCCAGCAAAATAAAAAACCATCGGCAGTATGATAACCGGATTGAAAGGTATGGTTTATATGAAAAAAGAGTATCGTGAGGGATTGCTGATAAACAACTCTTTGCTGGTTGAGGATTTGGGAAATACAGGCTTATCCTTGCTGGCGAGATTATTTCAGCTGCTGGCGATTATGGTCGGCTCCTGGAGCTGCTTATCCATTCTCCTTTACAGTATACCGGTTCCTGCACGGGTCGCAGCTGTTCATCTGACTATATTGTTGACCTTTGCCGTTGTCTGCATCCTGTGCCTCATTCCTTCATTTACCGCAGTTAAGCTGTTTTTTTGCATACTTTTTTATATCCTGTTTTTTATCAGTCGCTTTAAGGCGATTGAAAACGGCTTTTATATAATGGAAAATGAAGTGATATCCTCTATTGAGCAATATTATGATGTTAATATCGGCTTTTATGTTGCGGACTATAGAACTGAGGTGGCAGATTCCACCCTGCTTATGGTGATGATTAGCATACCGGTAGTTTCCATGATCAGCATAGCAGCAATAACGGGGAAATTGGTCAAAATCACATCCGTTATAATGCTTTTGCCGGTAGCAGCCAGCTTTTTGCTGGGGCTTACACCTCCTGAGCATTATCTTCTGTCCTGTATAGCTTCGGTTCTGTATATGACCAGGCTGGGGCTTAACGGAAGCAATGTGCCTGATTGTGAGCAGAGGGGTAAGCTACATAAGATTTACAGTTGGACAGGAGCCTGGCTTAGTCTGATATGCCTTTTGCTCTTTTTTATAATGAAGCTATTTATTTCAGAGGAAAGCTATAATGGATTTACCTCAATACACAATATGAGGACTGATATCCAAACAAAGCTGTCCGGCATAACCCTGGAGGACATAACGGATGGTATAGTAAACTATAGATTGCCTGAATTTAACAGCACCAAGGGCGGACTGGATGGAGGAGCCCTGGGAAGAACCGGCAAGGTTGAATACGATGGCAGTGAGCAGTTACGAATTGTTGCTGATATTAGGTCGGTTTGGGACGGAGTATACCTCAAGGGTTTTGTAGGCAGCAATTACACAGGTGACAGATGGGTGGGACACACGGATGATGATACAGATGATTTCAGAGCTCTGATGGAGGAGCTGCCTGAGGATTATCATCCCATCCATCAAATGATAGAGCTGGCATATAACGGCTGGGGTGAGAACCTGATTAGGGATTTAGCACTCAGGCGTATGGAGGTTGAATATGTCGGAGCCAATAAAAGATTTCTATATTCACCCTACATTACAGACTTTACTGTGATGGATAATATAAATTACAAGCAGGATCTGTATACAACCCCCGGCAGACGGCGATCATCCTACTCATATGAATACTATGATTTAATTGATATGATGAGGCCGGAGGAAACGGTACGCCTTTTGACTGCTGTATATTATTCAACCCTGGATGATGAGTATTTTAAATATGAAAGGCTATACAGGAATTTTGTGGAGAAGGCCTATACCAGGCTGCCGGAAGAAGGGCTGGAGCAGCTGCGGAACCATTGCAGGGGGGTAATGGAGGAGCAAAGATTTATAAATACCGAAGAAAAGATTGCATATATAAGAAATTACCTTAGGTCCAATACCAGCTACAGTCTTACTCCAGGTAAGGTTCCTCCGGGAAAGGATTATGTGGAGTACTTCCTTTTTGAAAATAAAGTTGGCTACTGCTCACATTATGCCAGCGCCGCCGTACTGATGCTGAGGCTGTTCGATGTCCCGGCCAGGTACGTGGAGGGCTATACGGTTTCGCCCTCCGATATAGCAATAAACAGCACGGGAGAATTATCCCTGCTGATGAATGAAAATAATCTTAATGGTGAAATAGAAATATCCATAAAGGATTATAATGCGCACGCCTGGGTGGAGGTCTACTTTGACGGCGTTGGTTGGATTCCGATTGATTTTACCCCCTCGTCGGGAATCGGTTATAATGCCTACAGCAGACAAACTCTAAATCAGCCTACAGTCACAAGCCCTCCGCCAAGGGAAGCAACCCCAACTCCTGTTGCTGAAAATACGGAGGAGGATAATGCTGATGATAAGGATAATGAAGAAAATGAGATAACACAAAAGCCGGAAGCCACAAAGACACCGGATGGAGCCTCAAAAGCTGCGGCAGGCGGGAGCGGGCCGCAAAGCAGACAAAACGATACGGTAAAGCGAATTGCTGTTATCCTGCTGGTATTGTCGCTTATCCTGTGTCTTCCGGCGGCATATAACATAAGGCGCTATATCCTCTTAAGGAGGGCAAGCAACAATTATAAAGCAATCTATTTATTTGCCAAATTGGAAAGAGTTTTGAATATTATGAGTGGCAGATCATTTAAAAAAAGGATAGAGCTGGAGGATAATGAGAATTATCTGAGACAGAGCTTTGATTTCGTAGATGATTTGGCGCTGGAGGGCTTTATGAATACTGTAAGAAAGGCAAGGTATGGCAGGGGCAGAATTTCAGGAAGCGAGCTGCAGCAGGTGAAATCATTCTATAACGGATTTATAAAGAAAATTTGCAGTGATATGCCATTTTCAAGAAAGATCTTAATAAAGCTGATTCTTCTGATCAACTAAAATAAAATCGGCACCAATACATTAACAGCCTCAAATAAATTCTTCTATTGCCAACCGGTGTATGGTATACTGTGGTAGAAGATAATTTTGCCTAACAGGCTGGGAAGGTATAAAGGTGCATGATTATGAGATGGAAGGATAAGATGAACAGAAAGTATCTGCAAATATCACTTTATGTAATAATTACTGTGGTAATTATATATTTTCTGAAGCTGCTGATGGATAACAGTCCGGTAATATTCAAGTCCCTTATGGATAAGCTGGGCTGGCTGATAAGAGTAATCAGGCCGGTTATTATAGGCTTTGTCTTTTCTTATATTATACAGCCGGTGGTGGATTTTTTTGAGGGCAAGTACGAAAAGCTTAAAAACATTAAATACCTTAACAAAATAGTCCATCCCAGAACCTGGGCAGCTATTACATCGGTTTTGCTTATGCTTTTATTCTTTGCGGGACTTTTAACCTTGCTTGTATTTATTGTCACAAAGCAGCTTAAGCTGGCCAATATTGACGATTTGACCTTGATTGTCAGAAATTATATAAACAGCTTTGAAAAGTTTATAAATTCCATAGCAAGCAGACTGGACCAACTTGATATTAAGTCTGAGGAAATAGAAAAATATGTTGAGAGTGCGACGGGCTTTGTATTGAATGTGATGAAGGATTTTACGGATGCCCTGGTATATGCAGTAACTAATATAAGCGGCTATCTGACCACGATTATATTCAGCTTTATCATAGGCTTTTATTTCCTGATAGACGGTAAAATGTTTATATCCTATATCCGCAAAATGAGCATGGCACTTTTCAGCGATAATATTAACAAAAAGCTGAGAAATATCGTAGCTGATTTGGATATGGTATTTTCAGGATATATCAGAGGTCAGCTGACCGACGCCCTGGTTATGATGATTCTGATTAGTGTAACCCTGTCAATAATCAAAGTAAAATTTGCTATTATTATTGGTGTATTTGCAGGGGTGGGCAATCTTATTCCGTATGTTGGTCCGATAGTAGCCTACATAAGTACGACGGTAGTATGTCTGCTAAACGGTGATACAAGGACTTGGGTGGTGGCGATGATAGCATTGCTGTTAATCCAGACAATAGATGGCAATGTCATCAACCCCAAGCTGCTCAGTCATACGATAAAAATTCACCCGTTGATTGTAATTGTATCAATCATATTTGGAAGCGCCCTGGGAGGTTTCCTGGGCATGCTGCTTGCAGTACCGTTGGGAGCTTATGTAAAGCTGGTTATCGTAAGATTTATTGACAGGAGGTTGGAAGCAAAGGAAAGCAGTAAGAAACAATAAAATAAATTTTAACAATGTTCATAAAAAATTTAAGGAAAAATTAAGATAAGTATAGTTAAAATTTAATAAATATAGTATATTATAGAAGTTAAAGGCAAATTTGCCTGAACAAAGCCTAAGGCTTAGGCGTTGAAAGGTATGGTAGATATGGGCAATGATTCGAATGAAAACATAATAGAGCTGAAAAATGTAAAAAAGATATACCGCATGGGTAAAGAACGTATTGTTGCGGTCGATGATGTCAGCTTCACAATTAAACGTGGAGAATTCTGCTGTTTATATGGAGCCTCAGGCTCCGGAAAATCCACTCTGCTGAATTTGATGGCAGGAATAGAGAAGGTAACATCAGGGCAGATAATTGTAAAAGGCAAGAACATAAACAGAATGAGTGAAAAAAATCTGGCTCTCTTCAGACAAAACACTCTGGGCTTTGTGTTCCAGTCCTACAATCTTATGAATACCATGACAGCCCTGGAGAATGTGGAGCTGCCGCTGATATTTAAGCATATTCCGACCAGAAAGCGACGCAGGATGGCTAAGGAAATGCTGATAAATGTCGGTCTGGGAAAGAGGCTAAAGCATAAGCCAAAGGAAATGAGCGGAGGTCAGCAGCAGAGGGTTGGTATAGCGAGAGCCTTTGTCAGCAAGCCTGAGATAGTCTTTGCGGATGAACCGACTGGAAACCTGGACTCAAAGACATCGAGGGAAATCATGGATCTGATTAAGAAGATGGCAAAAGCCTATAATCAGACCATCGTCATGGTTACCCATGACAGAAGCCTTGCGGAGTATGCTGACAGGATAATACATATACTGGACGGCAGGATTGAAGGAATTGAGATTGTTGAAAAGCCAAAACAGACAGGGCAGGATGATGAAGCGGCTGTGGTCAGGACACTTGATACAGGGCCGGAAAACTTGCCTGTAACGGACGGTGAGCTGATAACAGGCACCTCTTGAAGCATATAATAGCAATTTTCTATTTTAAATCAGTAGCAACACAGTAATAAAATTAATCAGGAAGCAGAGGGTTGAAAAATGAAAAAGAAAGTTAAAAGTTTAATGGTTGTCATAATGACGTTGGCAATGGTTTTATCAATTATACCAAATGCAGTTTCACAAACGACTTCTGCGGCTATCGAAACAATAAAGCTGACAGAGGAAAAGGTATATGAGCTTAAACCCGGTGAGGTAAGCAAGGTCAAGTTTTCAGTAAAATCAACAACAGGTACATACATATATGATCCCAAAATAACCATAAGCAGCAAAGAGAATGCGCCGTTTAGCTTTTCCAGTGCAAAAATGTATATTGGTGAAGCTGATGTAAGAAGTATTAGTCCGGTGGATCCCACCGACATAGTATTTGATGTAACAGTAAAGGATACGGCAAAAATAGGAACCTATACTGTTACGGTAAAGTTTGATTATATTGATATTTTGACTAATGCGCAGGACAGTGCCACAATAGATCTTAAATTTAAAGTCACGGAAGAAAAAATACCTGCCCAGCTTACAGTCAGCAATGTATATTTAAGCTCAAGCAGTATTGGCAGCAATGCTGAGCTTGTCTTCACCGTAAAGAATGAAGGTGAGACACTGGCAAGGAATGCATATCTTAAGCTGGATTTTGGCGAAGGAATTGAAGAAAAATATACAGTTAAGAACATTAAGCTTGGAGATTTGGCCAAGGGTGATGTAAAGGACTTAAAATTGCCAATCTATATCCTGCCGACCGCTGCCAGTGGCAGAAGAACGGTAAAGGCAAGCTTTACATACAAAAACTCCGATGGCTCTGAAGAATTTACATCAAATTATGAATTCTCAATTAATTTAAACGATGCTGTTGATGCAGCAAAATTGCCGAAGTTGGTAATTACAGATGTAAGCTATGACAGCGATCTTAAGCCCGGCGATGAATTTGTCCTGAATGTAAAGCTGGAGAATATCGGTGAGGCGGTTGCAGAAAATGTAGAGATCTCAGTTGACAGCTCAAGTATGTCTGCAACAGGAATTATTAAGAACTTCTATATGGACAGTATACCTGTTGATGATATTTATAAAAATGGGAAGGCTTCTGTCAAGCTTCCTCTAAAGGTGTCAAAGGCCTCAAGCGGTGGCCTTTTACCTGTAAAGCTTGTGGTTACATATCTGGACAACGAGGATGCAAACTACAGCTTTAATGAAACAGTTTATATTGATGTTATGCTTGTAGAGGAAGATGACAAAACCAATAAGCCTAACATTGTTGTAAGCAATGTAAAGCAGAGTCCCGCAAAGCCTGAAGCCGGCGGCAGGGTGGAGATATCCTTTGACCTGGAAAACAAGGGTAATGCTGATGCTGAGGGATTGATGGTTTCTCTTGAAGGATATTCTGATGAAACATTTATTCCTGTAGATTCTGATCCATACCAGTATTTTGAGGTGCTTAAGGCCGGGGAAAAGATGCGGGTTACTATCCCCCTGTTTATTTCCAAGGAGATACCTGAAGGCCTTAATAAAATCACTGTTAAGGTTGCTTATGACAGCAATATAAATGGTGTAACCTATCCTATTCCTGTAAAAGACATACAGAACGATGCGGTTGGCACCAGCAAGCCGGTACTACTGATTACAAATTATAAGACTGATAAGGATGAGCTGGTGGCAGGCTCCATATTTAACCTGACCTTTGATGTTTTCAATACAAATGCTGCAACAGCTGCCAGAAATATAAAGCTGGAGATAGTATTGGACGGAAACAGTCCGTTTTCCTTAACACAGGGTAATAATACCTTCTATATCAGCAAGCTTAATCCTGAGGAAAGCACTACATATACCCTGCCGCTGAAGATAAAATCCACAGCGACTACAGCAGGATACCCGATAACCTTTAAGCTGGACTACGAATACGACGGTTATGTACCTGATAAGGATTCCACCGACAAAGGATCTTCCGTTACCATTAATCTTCCTGTTAAAGAGCATTTAAGACCTATGGTGGATAATGTATATCTCTATTCCTGGGATGGTCCCGTTTATATGGGCTCACCTGCCACACTGCATCTTGACTTCTTTAATATGGGATATTCACCACTGAACAATGTTATGATAATGGTTGAGGGGGATTTTACAAAAGCCGATGGAAGCATGTATTTCATGGGCAATGTTCCAAATGGAAGCTCAAACTATGCAGACTTTGATGTAATACCGAATGTGATGGGTTCTGCCAAGGGTATCCTGAGGATTAGCTATGAAGACAGTAACGGTGATAAGCAGGAGTTTTTACATGAGTTTACTTACGATGTTATGGATCCTGCCAGTATGCCTATGCCTGATTTTGGCGGATTCCCCAGTGAAGATGTGTTCAATCCGGGTGGTGCGATTGCCAAGAAGAATATACTGCCGCTGTGGGCTTTCATACTAATCCAATGTGGAATATTTATCTTGTTCGTACCGATAAGCAGAAAGGCTATTATCAGCATCTATAAGGCAAGGCTTCTTAAAAAGGAGCAGGAGAAATATTAAGCAGACAGTATTAAAAGCAAAAAGTAATAAATTTGGATAGATTTTATGCATTGGATGAAGTCCTTGCGCTATTTTGTGAAGAAAGGTATGGTATTTATATGAACAGTTTAGCTAATATAGAGCTTTTGACAACCTTATCAAATATAAAGGTAGTAAATACTGCAGCAAGCGGGGAGGCTGCTCTAAAGGCGGCTTCAGCCTCTGCACCGGTTGAAGCGGCTGCAGGAGAGGCAGCTCCTGACGCAGATACAGCTGTGGAAGCTGGAGCAGACATTGCTGTAGAAGCTGAAGCTGACGGGGATGCAAATGTCATCGGAGATGACGGTGCTGCCCTTGAAGGGGATGCCGGGACTGCTATTGAAGGTGAGGCTGCAGGTACAGATACTGCTGCAACCGAGTCGTCAACGGATGAGATAATAATGGATGAAACAGCCGGGATGGAGGCAGGAATGGGCGAAATTTATATAAACGAAGGAGTGAATATAGATCCGTCAATGCTAGGTGGAATGAATTTTGATACCGGCATGATGGTCGACCCGGCAGCAACGGAAGCAAAGGGATCGCTGCTTAGCTCCTGGCCCTTTGTAATAGGGATTTCGGCTGCAGTTCTTGTAGTAAGTATCGCATTGGGTGCCCTGTTGGCCAGGATAAAAATAAAAAAAGGAATTGAGCTGTATGAGGATTAGTGATCTGATTAAAATGGGACTGAAGAATCTGTCCCGACGAAAGGCCAGAACGATATTGACCGTCCTTGGTGTTATAATCGGATCCTTATCGATTATCATCATGGTATCTATCGGTAATGGCATGAACAACAATTTCAATACACAGGTCATGCAACAGGGCGGGCTGACAGTTATTACTATTAATAAAAGTGCTTATTTTTTCGATGATAATGGAAACTGGGCCGGTAACAAGGAGCAAACCCTTGATGATGAGCTGATTAAAAAGATTAAAGCTCTTGACCATGTTAGAGCCGTTACACCAGTTATAACCAGTTATGCTCAGCTTACTGCCGGCAAGTATATGGGTTCTCTGAATATTAAGGCAATGGACAGCAGTGTTTTTGATGATTTTGACTTCCCTGAGCTGGAATATGGCCAGTACCCTTCCGAAGAGGACAACACCTGGATAGCTGTCGGTCAATATAGTGCATATTTTTTTGATCCTTATTACAGAGGAAACAATTATCAGCAGCCTCAGGTGGATTTGCAGAAGGATAAGATCGAGATGGGATTCAGCGACTACATGCCGGATTTTAAAAAGAAGCCCTTTAAAACGACATTATCCAATATAGCCAAGATGGTACAGACCAACGGCAATTTTGATTATTATGCATATATGGATATAGATTACTACAAGCAGCTATATATGAAATATTGCAACACTCTGACTCTGGAGGACAGAAAAAAAGCCGTCAGGACCTTAAATGAGTATCAGCAGATAATGCTGAATGTTGATAACGTAAAAAATGTTCTGAAGGTTCAGGAGGAAATTGAGAAGCTGGGATATCTGTCGGAGAGTCAGATGCAATGGCTTGAACCCTTGCAGAATGCATCGAAGACAATGCAGATGGTTCTGGGTGCATTAGGTGCGGTCGCTATGGTGGTTTCAGCTATTAGTATCGCCAATACCATGGTAATGTCCATATATGAAAGAACCAAGGAAATTGGCATAATGAAGGTGTTGGGCTGTGTCATCAAGGATATACGGAGACTGTTTTTGTTTGAAGCGGCCATAATCGGTATGTTAGGCGGCCTTATCGGAATAGGGCTGGGCTATCTGGCATCCTGGCTGATTAATAAATACGGAGCACCTATATTCGGCGCCATTATGTCCGGTAATTATATGTATGATATGACCAATACCAAATTTTCAATTATACCTATATATTTGCCGCTGGTTTCATTGCTGATATCTATGGCTGTCGGAGTATTGTCCGGATATTTCCCGGCTCGCCGTGCTACCAAGATTAAGGCTATAGAAGCAATGAAGACGGAAAACTAAAAGCAATAAGCAAGTATAGCAGCTACATGATAAAGGCACAGCTGTATCTTGCCAGGAGATTGTATTCCTCATAAAATATAATAATATATAAGAGAAGGTACCGGAAAATAGATTTTCCGGTACTTTTCTTCTCGGATATAAGAAAAACATGCGAGGGCTCTTTTCCCACAGGGTTCATATGAATATCACATATGCGGAAATAAATCGAGCATTAAGGCTATTGGCTGTAAATTGTCATTTATTATATAAATATTATGGATAAATATATAATATCTACAATTCATGCATATGTAAAGAACATTAATTTGATTTTTAGCCCACATATGTTATAATATCCAGAAGAAGCTACAAGCCAACAAGCCAATACATTATCAATTAATTAAAAGGCTGATAATAGTAAGGGCATGTGATTAATCCTGGAGGTTATAAATGAGATGTAATGTATGTGGAAGATATACCAGCAATGAAGAGGCCAATTTCTGTGATTACTGCGGCAGCCCTTATCGTGAGCAATTTCAGGCATATCATAATATCCAGCAGCAGAATAGTACACAGAATCGCTATAATTACGGCGAAAACAGAGGACATTCCGGATATCAGCAGGAAAATAAACCTGTTTCCTTTATGGATTTTCTTCTTTCGTACGGTCTTTTCTTTATACCCATTGCCGGTTGGATAATCTTTTTTGTTATGCTTTTTGTATGGGCATTTAGCGACAACACGCCTGTCAGCAAGAAAAACTGGGCCAGAGCTACCCTGATATTTATGGGGGTAATGATGATCTTTATGATTTATTCCCTGTATGTATTAATGGGATTGCTATACCAGAATATGATTAGCGGTGGCTTTGAATACAATAAATATATTCAAAGCTTCAGACATTAAATATTATAATCACTGCAGCAGGCCTATAGCAGCCTGTTATGCTTCTTTGATATAATATAAATCTGATAATTATATCAAGCAATATTATTTATTTAGGTAATTAAAATATCTTATTGAGAGGTTGAAATATATGTGTAAAATCAGGACCAGATTTGCGCCCAGTCCTACTGGCCGCATGCATGTTGGCAATTTAAGAACTGCTTTATATGAGTATTTAATAGCAAAGCATGAAAACGGTACCTTCATTCTCAGAATAGAGGATACCGATCAGGAAAGATATGTTGAGGGTGCTATTGATATCATTTACAGAACTCTGCAGGGAACCGGGCTTATTCACGATGAGGGCCCCGATAAGGATGGCGGTTATGGCCCTTATGTGCAGAGTGAACGTGTTAAAAGCGGTATTTATATGAAGTATGCCAAGGAGCTGATCGAAAAGGGAGAGGCATATTATTGCTTCTGCACCAAGGAGAGGCTTTCTTCCTTAAAAACAACCCTTGTAAGCTCAGAGGATGAAGGGGAAGAGGAGGCAAAGGAATTTACCAAGTATGACAAGCATTGCCTTCATTTGTCCAAGGAGGAGATTGAAGCCAACCTGGCAGCAGGAAAGCCCTTTGTAATCCGCCAGAATATACCGACAGAGGGAACCACAAGCTTCCATGATGCTATATTCGGTGATATAACTGTAAAAAATGAAGAGCTGGACGATATGATTCTGATAAAATCGGATGGTTTTCCTACCTATAATTTTGCCAACGTAGTGGATGACCATCTTATGAAGATAACCCACGTTGTACGAGGCAATGAGTATTTGTCCTCAACACCCAAGTATACAAGGCTTTACAAGGCCTTTGGCTGGGAGGAGCCTGTATATGTGCATTTACCCCTCATTACAAATGAGGAGCACAAAAAGCTCAGCAAACGCAGCGGACACTCATCATATGAGGATTTGCTGGAGCAGGGCTTTGTATCAGAGGCAATTGTTAATTTTGTAGCCCTGCTTGGCTGGAGCCCTGTAAATAATGTAGAGATTATGTCCCTTGATGAGCTGATAAAGGAATTTGACTATACCCATATCAATAAGGCTCCGGCAGTATTTGACATGGTAAAGCTACGCTGGATGAACAGCGAATATATCAAGAGGATGGACTTTGACAGATTTTATGAACTGGCCCTTCCATATATCAAATCTGTTATTACAAAGGATCTGGATCTGAAGAAGATTGCGACCCTTGTAAAGACAAGAATTGAAACCCTCAAGGATATATACGATATGATAGATTTCTTTGAGGAGCTTCCTGAATATGATACTGAAATGTACGTCCACAAGAAAATGAAAACTGACAAGGAGAGCTCACTGACTGTTCTGAAGGAGCTGCTGCCGGAATTTGAGGCTCTAGAGGATTATTCCGAGGAGTCCCTGGAGGCAGCTATTATGGCTTATATTGCAAGGAAGGGTATTAAAAACGGTCAGGCCTTATGGCCTGTAAGAACGGCTGTATCAGGCAAGCAGTCAACACCGGGAGGTGCTTATGAAATCATGAGCATCCTCGGAAAGGAAGAGAGCTTAAGAAGGATTAGAATAGCAATAGATAAGCTTAGCGAATAAGGCGGTAATCGCTTAAAGAATAAAAATATATTAACAGCAAAATTTGGGCCTGATGTCAGCATTAAACTAGCTGGTCTGGCCCAATATTTGTGCGCCCGGCATGAGCGTAATCTCCTGCAATAGATTTATCTGGAATGAAGCTATGCAATGAGGTTACCTATTTAAAATGCTATTTGCTTGAAGAAAGGTACGGATTTGAATATGCAAATGAATGAAGCTCAGCAGGCAGCAATCAGGCATCTTGACGGGCCGGCGCTGGTTATAGCCGGTCCCGGCTCCGGCAAAACCCTGGTTATTACCGAAAGAACCCGGATGCTTATTGATGAAGGACATGCCCGTGAGGACCAGATACTGGTCATAACCTTTACCAAAGCAGCTGCTAGCGAAATGAAAAACCGCTTTCTGAGGCTAAGAAATACGGAAACAAGCCGTGTAAGCTTTGGTACCTTCCACTCTGTTTTCTTTACCATACTTAAGCATGCCTATAATTATACTGCTGACAATATTATTCGGGAAGATGTCAAATATCAGTTCATGAAGAACATCGTTCATCATATGCAGCTTGACTATGAGGACGAGAAGGAGCTTATAGGAGAGCTGTTCTCTGAAATCAGCCTTGTTAAGGGAAGTCGTATTAATCTTGAAAATTATTATTCCATAACATGTCCTGCAGATGTTTTTAAGAGAATTTTCAGGGAATATGAGAGGATACTTGAAAGAAACAGGCTAATAGATTTTGATGATATGCTGCTGCAATGCCACCGGCTTCTTACTGAAAGGAAGGATATCCTTAGGCTTTGGCAGGATAAGTTCAAATATATCCTGATTGATGAGTTCCAGGATATAAATGCCCTTCAGTATGATATTGTCAGAATGCTGGCATTGCCCAGGAACAATCTTTTTATAGTGGGAGACGATGATCAGTCAATTTATCGATTTCGCGGATCCAAGCCTGAGATTATGCTTCAGTTTCCTTTGGATTATCCTGACTGCAAAAGGATAGTTTTGAATATAAATTACCGCAGCACCCCCAATATTATAGAAGCTGCGGATAGATTAATAAGGCATAACTGCAATCGTTTTGACAAGAAATACATCACCAGCAGAGAAAGCGGAAAGGATGTTGTCATATGCAATTGCCGGACCCTGATTCAGGAAAATCAGGCCATAGCTGAGGAAATTCTGAGAATAAACAGGGAAGGGACAGCCTACAGCCAGATAGCGGTTCTTGTAAGAACCACCATGTACACAGGAGCCCTGGTTCAAAAGCTGAAGGAATATAACATACCCTTCCGCCTAAAGGATGCGCTGCCTAATCTCTTTGATCACTGGGTAAGCGAGGATATTATCAGCTATATCAAGATAGCTATGGGCATGACGGAGCGGAGCCTTTATCTGCGAATTATCAACAGGCCTATGCGCTATATAAGCCGGGAATGCTTTGACAGTCCCCAGGTGGATCTGGAGGATCTCAGGGACTATTATAAGGACAAGATATGGATGCTGGAGCGTATTGACCAGCTGGAATATGATTTGTCCGCGATAAGCCGGATGAATCCCTTCGCGGCAATAAATTATATCCGCAGGGGTGTGGGCTATGAGGATTATCTTAAGGAATATGCCCAAAGTAAACGCATAAAGGCTGAGGATTTAACCGAGCTTTTGGATCAGCTGCAGGAAAGCGCAAGAGGATTTAAGAGCTTTGAGGAATGGTTTGCTTATATTGAGGATTACAGGCAGGAAATGAAAAGGTTCGCCCAGTCCGGCCTGGATCAGACGAAGGATTGCGTCACCATATCAACAATGCACAGCTCAAAGGGGCTGGAGTACAAGGTTGTGATTATAGCTGATGCCAACGAAGGCATTACTCCCCATAAAAAAGCCGTAATGGAGCCTGACATCGAGGAAGAACGCCGGCTCTTCTATGTGGCTATGACCAGGGCCAGGGATGAGCTGTATATCTTCAGCGCCTCTGAGCGCTATAACAAAAGCTTTCAGAAATCCCGCTTCCTGGATGAGCTGGCCCGGTAGACGGCCGGCGCAAATTAGCTTTATAAATCTTTTTATTAGAAGCGGACTAATAATGCAGACTTAAAAATACAGACTAAAAATCCGGATAAATATTATCCTGGCAAAAAGCGGGCTCATAAGCAAGTGTCTGCTTATGAGCCCGCTGATGGTCAGTGATAGCTAATTTTCGTATTATGCAAAAATGATTATGATTTATTCTTCGTCCTCATTATCATCACATTCATAATCGTCATCAAATTCATCATCAAACATCTCGTCAAATTCCTGTGAATCCAGCAGCTCCTCGAAAGCATCAGCAACTGCTTCAAATTCATCGTCATCCTCGATGTTTATAAGCTGTGGCTCTCCATCATCACCTTCAACATAACGGTATAAGAAGATATTATCCTCTTCTTCGCTTCCTTCCTCAGGCTGAAGAGCTATATACTCCTTATTATCTACCGTAAAAATTTCAAGAACTATACAATCCAATTCTGTATCGTCATCCAATGACAAAGTAATTGTATCATACTCGAAATCGTGATCATGTCCGCAGCCGCAGCTGTCACTGTGATTGTGTTCGCTCATATCAATACCTCGCTTTTTGTTTAATTGAATATTTGCCTAAAACTTATCTGAAGGCAAAAAACCAATACCCATAAAAATATGAGTATATAACTAGAATGTATCAGATTAAGGTAAAAAATGCAAGCAAAATACCAAAATAAAAATTCCCAAAAAATTATTGACTTTATATATAAATGTCATAAAATATACATAGTAAATTGACCTAATATTTAGTTATTATTTTGCTGTAATAGGGGAGGAGTATTATTTGTTGTTAACATCCGACACAAATGAGAACAGAAAGTCCAGGAGACCCGATGATTTTAGTAAAAAAAGCAAAGCAGATACAGAGCGCAGTAAGGGTTCATACGGTAAGCAATATTCTACATATGATGATGAGGATGACTTCAGCCTGCAGCATAAGGGACGAAAGGGCCATGACAGCAGGGGAAGGATTTTGGATACCGACGATATCGAGTTGCCAGACAAGCTGGAAAGCATAAAACGCTTTGAAAGAGAGAAAAAGGCTGCTCAGAAGAAGAACCGCAAGGAGGAGGACGAAAGAAGAAAAAAGCCGCAGTTTAAGCAAAAAAGAAGTACAAAGGACTGGACCAGGGATTATAATTATGGCCTTCTTGATGAAGAGGTCTTTATGTAAACTTGGCAATACCGTACATATGTGCTATAATTATTAGGAATTAAAGCATCTTAATGATATTGATATCATGAAAGATGCTTTTTTGCTTGTGTTTTTATTTAATGTAATGTAGTAATGAAGACACCAATATTTAATGTAATGTAACATGAAGGCCAAGGATTTTACAGTATACTGCTATAAAGCCCATATCTGATATGCTTTAATCAATTGCAGGTTATGCTGTATTACCGAAATACAGCTTTATGCAGATTAGCTGCGGATAATATAGATTGATAAGGATTGATATCATGTCACAGGACAATGTCAGGGAAATACAGATATCCGTTAGGAATCTGGTTGAATTTATATTACGGTCGGGAGATATGACCAGCTCAAAGGCAAAGGCGGACCCCGAGGCCATGCAGATGGGCAGCCGGATGCATCGCAGAATTCAAAAGCGAATGGGGGACAATTATGATGCGGAGATCCCTCTCAGCATAACGGTGCCTGTTAGCTTTGATGATATGGACTTTTCATTGACCATCGAGGGGCGAGCCGATGGTATCATATATAACGATAAAGCTGAAGAGGATATTTCGCTCTCAAAGCTTGATGATACGGGGGATGAAGCGCCAGAGGTTTTTATTGATGAAATCAAGGGAGTATTCAGGGAGCTGTCCCATATAAGTGAACCTGTAGGCGTGCACAGGGCTCAGGCTATGTGCTATGCCTATATCTATGCTGTCAAATCCAATCATAAGAGGATAGGGATAAGGCTTACCTACTGCAATCTGGAAACAGAACAGCTGAAATATTTTGAGGAGGCCTTTAGTATTGAGGAATTGTCGCAATGGTTTGACAGGCTGGTCAATGAATATATCAAATGGGCGGCTTGGCAGCTTAAATGGGTGGAAAAGCGTAATCTGCAGATAAAGGCTCTGGATTTCCCCTTTGATTATCGTCCGGGACAGAAGGAGCTGGTTACAGGCGTCTATAAGACCATTCTGCGCAGGAAAAAGCTTTTTATCGAGGCGCCTACCGGTGTGGGCAAGACAATTTCAACCGTATTTCCTTCTGTCAAGGCAATGGGTGAGGGACTGGTGGAGAAAATATTTTATCTGACTGCCAAAACCATTGCCAGAACCGTTGCTGAGGATACCTTTAAGCTCCTGGGTGAAAAAGGAGCCAGACTTAAGGTTATCAGTCTTACCGCCAAGGAGAAGCTGTGTGTACTGGATAAGCCCTCCTGCAATCCTGCCGACTGTCCCAGGGCAAAGGGGCACTATGACAGGATTAATGATGCTGTCTTTGATTTGCTGACAGCGCAAAATGATATATCAAGAGAGCTTATAGAGGAGCATGCCGCAAAGCATTGTGTATGTCCATATGAAATGTCTTTGGATGTCAGTCTTTGGGCGGATGTTATTATATGTGACTATAATTATGTATTTGATCCGGTTGTGGCACTGAAGCGGTATTTTTCCGCAGACAAGCCGAATGAATACGTATTTTTGATTGATGAAGCGCATAATCTGGTGGACAGGGGCAGGGAAATGTACAGCGCTGTGCTTTACAAGGATGATTTTCTGGAGGTAAAGCACTTTGTTAAGGATAGCCGGCCCAAGCTGACCAAGCTCATTGATAAATGCAATAATGATTTGCTGAAGCTGAAAAGAGCCTGTGATGAATTTGAGGTTCTGGATAATGTGGATGATTTTTACATGCATTTGCTTAGCCTCATGACGGAATATGATTTGCTGATGCAGGAGGGTATAGGAACGGAAGGTGAGGAAGAAATCCTTAAGCTGTATCTGGATATCAGACATTTCATAAGCATGTATGAGATACATGATGACAGATACACCATATTCACCGATTATGAGGAGGACCGTTTCAGACTTAAGCTGCAGTGCATGGATCCGTCAAAGAATCTTCTTAATCGCATGGAGAAGGGCAGAAGCTCCATTCTGTTTTCTGCTACCCTTCTGCCCATCCAATACTATATGGAGCAGTTGGGAGGCAAGAAGGATGAGGATTATGCGGTTTATGCCCCGTCCTCATTTCCTGTCGAAAACAGACTCATAATGATTGCCAATGATGTAAGCACCAGATACAGCAGAAGAAATACCAGGGAATACCAGAAAATATGCTCCTATATAAAGGATTTTACAGAGGCCAAAGTAGGCAATTATATGGTATTCTTTCCTTCCTACCAGCTTTTGCAGGCAGTTGCGTCAATTGCAGCCGATCAGCTGGAGGGGCTTGTAATCCAAAGCAGCAGTATGACTGAGGCGGAAAGGGAAAGCTTCCTTGAGCAATTTGTGGATGAGCCTGCAAGCAGCAGGATAGGCTTTTGTGTTATGGGGGGGATCTTTAGTGAAGGGATCGATTTGAGAAATGACAGGCTTATCGGTGCCGTCATTGTAGGTACCGGCTTACCCATGGTTTGCAATGAAAGGGAGCTCTTCCGCGGCTATTATGATGAAAAATGCAATGCCGGCTTTGAATACTCATATCTTTACCCGGGGATTAATAAGGTTCTCCAGTCCGGAGGAAGGGTTATCAGAACCAAGGATGACAAGGGAGCAATACTTCTTTTGGATGACAGGTTTACACAGCAGCAATATTACAGTCTTTTTCCGAGGGAATGGTTCCCTAATGTTGTTGTAAATTTATCCGGTATGAAAAAGGTGCTGGAGGAGTTCTGGAAAGAAAAATAGCTCGCTAAATGCGAGCTAAAGTATATCTGTATGTTTTTTTGATTGCAGAGCTCAGAATTAAGGAATTTCATTTTAGGAAATCTATACGAGCAGGCAATTATTAAAAACGCAATGAGCTATGGTAGTAATGATCATTTTTAATCAGAAAATCCTTACCGGAAATAACTCTTACTATATAGTTAAACAGCACAAAGAATAAGGAGCCGAGAAAAGAGCCGATTACTCCGTATAAAATATCATCTATATCACAACGGGATGGTATTATAAAATACTGCAGCAGCTCAAGAAGCAAGGGGAACAGCAGGAAGGCTATAAGCCTTATCAGGCGGGTTTTTTTGAATAAAATCAGTCTGATATAAAAGCCATAGGGCAAAAATATTAAAATACGGGGCAGAAGATAGGCAGAGATATCGCTCAAAGGAATTTTTCCGTAAAGCTTATCCTCAATAAGAGTGGCAATAATTTCAAAAGGTAGCAGGTTATATTGTGTCCTTTTTACAGGATAAGCCCATTCAAATGCCCCTGGAGCAAATGATGCATATAGTATTATGATAAGATAAAAGACAGTAAATATTATGCTGATATTGCGATAAAAAGCAAAGAAATCCTCGATTCTTGTGCTGTAATCAACAACATATCGAATAATGCAGTGCAATAGAGGGATTAACCAGTTGATTATCACAAGGCCGGGCATTATCCATGAATAGGGAAGGAAGCCTCTGGCTTCACCCAGATATGATACAGCCGTCATTGATAAGCTCATAAATATAGTAAGAAGAGAATAGCAGTAGCAGGCTTCATAAGAGCCTGACTGTGACAACAGAACATGACAGCATATAATAGAAGCTATGCAGGAAATCCCCCATACCAAATAAGAGGGCTTCAGAAAATGATAAGCACCAAACTCAATAAAAATGGTAAATATTCCCATCAATATGATAAGGGAGGATATCTGTAGATTAGTACGCCTTTGCACTTCTACACCTGCTTTCTTTCGTGTTATATTTTTTCTTCATAAAAATCATTCTCATCTTATGAAATATTCAAACCTGGTAAATATACCAACCAAAAAAGCAACTACTATAACGTGTTCTAAATTATAATTCTGATTTGAGAGGGCAGGCATTTTACAATAATGTGTGTATCTGATGCCGGCACTTCTCCGTCTGTATGGATACAGGAGGTGTTTTCCATACTGATTTCTATCTGTGAGCAGCTTAAGGCTTCTACTCCCTTAAAGCTAATATGCTTTCCTTTAAGCAATGTGGGAAGGAGTATCAGGGATCTAACTCTGCTCATACCATGAACCAGGGTGATACTCAGCTTGCCATCGCATGGATCGGCATGGGGAGCCATTGCCAGGCCTCCACCTTCAAACTTGTGTATCATGGAGGATATAAGAAGAACCTTTTTATAGCTTTCCTTTTTAACCCCGTCCAATATTACTGTTGCATTGCTGCGTTCTGCCGCAAGCAACTGCTTTATGGCTATTGCCAGATAAACAAACTTGCCTGCCTTTATGCGATTCAACCTTTTCTTCCATGGCGTTCTCTGAACTCTTGCGCATACATCAGCATCATATCCGATGCCGCTGGAGCAGGCAAATCTTCTGCTTGTAACCTCAGCATGCTTAAAAGTAATCTCACCCAGGTCGAGATATTTAAAGTGCGTAGGCTTTAGTATATTGCCTAGGGCTTTAACAGGATCCTTGGATATATTAAGACTTTTTGCAAGATCATTGCTTGAGCCGGCCGGAATATATCCCAGCAGTACCTGTGAGAAATCATCTATTCCATTTATAACTTCATTGACGGTTCCGTCTCCGCCTAGTACGACAATGTTTTTAATTCCGGTATTGTTCCGGCATATCTGCTCGGCAAGCAAAACGGCATGTCCCTCATGTTTGGTTATATAAGCAGCATAAGCTACATTTTTGCTTTCAAGCTCCTTTTTAACTATATGCCAGTAACGGATACCTTTTCCTGAACTGGAATTAGGGTTAATTATAAAATGATACATTCTTTAATCTCCATGTCTGCGAATATAGGTCTTGTTGAGATGTGCAATAAGCCAGTACTCAAAATTGCTTATAGTTTTATTATATGTAAATTTTCATTAAAGTCAATCTTAAGAACTTGTAAAAACTGCATAAATTGTTAACATTTTACCGATTGAAGGTTGTAAACAGTATTATTATAAGCATTACAGTTTAGTAATGCATTTATGCATACATACAGGCACAGAAGTGTCCTTGCTTCATAGAATGTATAGAACGACAATACGGTCAGGTGCCGTTCGTTTGCTATTCAATTAAAATTATTGCATGGGAAAGGAGTTAATTAAATGGATAGACGGATGTATCGTGGTTTTTCCCCTGCCAGGAATGTTCCGTTAAGAGCAAAAGAGCCTGTATGCAGCGATTTTGTAGGATATACTCCGGATGACTCCTGCGAAAGAGACAGCTATGAAGGCGATTTTAACAGGTATCCAATAGGAATGTGCTATGTGCCATGGCAGAAATTCAGAAATCTCTTTGAAAATGAATTTGTTGCCCTGGATAAAGGCACCCTGTTTAAAGAGCTGCATCTAGAATGGTATGGGAGGAGTTGTAAGTAATGGATGCAAGTAACAAAGAAAAACTGTTTGCCTGCATAACTGCCACCAGCTTTGTGTGCGATGAACTCAGATTGTTTCTGGATACTCATCCTACAGACAGAGGAGCTTTAGAGTACTGGGAAAAGATGTCAAGGGTCAGGAACGAGGCTGTTGAAGAATACACAAAATGCTATGGACCAATTGAGTCATATCGAGTAGAAAACGACGGCAAATGGGCATGGGTGGAGGAACCATGGCCTTGGGAAGGAAGGTGCTAGCAAATGTGGAGTTATGAGAGAAGATTGCAGTTTCCGGTAAAAATCAAATGCGTCAATCCGCGACTGGCGATGGTTATAATGAGCCAGTTTGGTGGGCCCGATGGCGAGCTTGCTGCTTCCATGCGATATCTGTCTCAGCGCTATGCTATGCCCAACAGAAAGGTGGCAGGAATACTGACGGATATCGGCACAGAGGAGCTTGCCCATATGGAGATAGTTAGTGCAATTGTTCATCAGCTTACCAGGGATCTTACTCCTGAGCAGATAGTAGAAAGCGGCTTTGACAAATATTATGTTGATCATACTCTGGGCTTGTGGCCGCAATCTGCCGGCGGTATTCCCTTCACCTCAACCTTCTTCCAAAGCAAGGGAGATCCGATAACAGACCTTGTCGAAGATATGGCAGCAGAGCAGAAGGCAAGAACAACCTACGACAATATACTTCGTTTGGTTCATGACCATGATGTATGTGAGCCTATCAGGTTCCTGAGAATGAGAGAGATTGTTCATTTCCAGAGATTTGGCGAAGCATTGCGCATAATCCAGGATGAGCTGGATGCAAGGAATTTCTATGCAGTCAATATTGCGTTCCCTGATGATTTAAAGAAATAAAATTGAAAAGTCTTCCTTCCATGGAGCTCTAATAGCTCCGTGGGTTTACATATTCAAATGTATTTGAGTCAATGCAAATGAGCATTTAGAATAAAATTGAATGAAATATGTATATGCTGGCTATGTTTCATCAATTATTCTATATTAATTTATAGTAAATTATTCTAATTTACACAGTATAATATACAATACTTACAAAGCTATACTCTTTTTTGATTTACATCTCTTTACAAATAAAAAAACTTGTATAAAATAAGAATATGAGGATGATTATGGTATAATTTATTAAACTTTAAAAGAGATGCTCAATGAAATTAATCGAAAGATAAAATTTTGTGGAGGTAAAAATGTTAAAAAAAATCACAGTAAATCACTTTAGATGTTTTGAAGGAAAAACATTCGAGATGGGAAAGCGCATAACAGTAATTTCGGGCCATAATGCTACCGGTAAATCAACGCTTCTTGGACTTATCGGACATTCTTGTGAATTAAAAAAGCATAAGGGTGAACCTATACTACATAAATATTTTAGAACAGAGTTTTCTGAAATATTTAAAGCTTCCCCCGAAAAAGACAAGTATAGAGGATATTGGGCAACTCTTTATTTTGAGCCAAGTTTAAATAGTTCATATATGAAATATCGTAGCACTTGGCAAGAAGAGAAAGGGAAAAATGAAAAGAGATTTAGAATTATATCTTCTCAATTCAATTATAACAATGATAAATTGAAAAATGAGCGGAAATACGAAATTCCTTCGTTATATTTGGGACTAAGTAGGCTTTATCCTTTAGGGGAAACTGGAGGGAAAATAACAAAAAAGAAATTGATTACATTTAAGGATGCTGAGGAAAGAAATTGGTATATAAATAACTATCGTTCAATTTTAAGTTTAAATGAAGATATTGATTCTTTTGTGAATTTAGATATTGATTCAACTAAAAAAAGATTTCTTTGTGCAAATACAGATAAATATGATTATTTATGTAACTCAGCTGGACAAGATAATTTAAGTCAAATTCTAATAGCTATTTTATCTTTTAAGAGATTAAAATCCTCTCTCAATCCATGGCCGGGTGGTATTTTGTTAATCGATGAAGTAGATGCTACACTACATCCAAGTGCACAGAATAGACTTTTTGAATTGTTATTTGTAATGTCAGAGCAGTTAGATATGCAAATTGTATTTACCACACATAGTTTGAGTTTATTGTCATACATATATAAGTGTAAAGATGCTAATAATCTATATAGAGAAAATACAAATATCATATATTTAACTACAGCGAACTTAGAACTAGAAGTTTTTGTAAATCCGCATTGGGATGTGATTAATAACGACATGCAAATAACCAGTTTATTCGACAATGATGAAAAAATATCTGTTTATACAGAAGATGCGGAAGCTATTTGGTTTTTAAAGAAAGCTTTAAAAGATTTCCCAAGTTATAATAGAATCGATTTTATTGAAATTGATAACTCTTACTCAAAGTTGTTAGAATATAGAAAAAAAGATGCAAAGCATTTCTCCAAAGTTATAATAGTTTTAGATGGTGATGTAAAAGATTCATTAATTGATCCTGAGTTCAAAAATGTATTAAAATTACCAGGAAATACATCAATAGAAGAACTGTTATATAAATTTTTATTAGAGTTACCGCCTAATTCTCGAATTTTAGATCCGGAAATTGGATTCACTAAACGAAATATTAAAGATTTTGGTCCAGAGAATCGTAGTATATATACAGATGATAAACCAAGAGAAAGATACAAAAAATGGTTTAATGATAACAAAGAGAAATTTGAAACACTAAACGTCTTTGAAGAATGGGCTAGTCAAAATAAGGATGAATTAAGGTCTTTTCTTCATCGATTCAAGCGTTGCTACAATATTGTTTGTACTGTAAATGGTCTTCCTAGAATTAATTAAGTATAAAAGTACTGTCCAATTTATATATAAAAATGGTATAATATAAAAAATAGTTAGGGGAATTATATGATTAAATCACCATTAAGATATCCGGGAGGTAAGAGTAAGCTAATAGAGTATATAAAGAGTTTAATTATGACTGAAGGCCTCGAAGACTGTGATTTTTATGAAGTATATGCTGGTGGTGCATCGGTTTCTATTAATTTACTAGCAGATAAAGTGGTAAAAAGAGTAATAATAAACGAAAAAGACCCACTAATTTATAGTTTTTGGTATTCGGTTTTCTTTTATACAGAAGAATTATGTAATTTAATAAGTTCTACACCAATAACAGTTGAGAACTGGTATAAAATGGCAAAATTTAGAGATTTAGATTTTATACGTGATAAATCAATTGTAGAGATAGGATTTGCCTGTTTATTTCTTAACAGAACAAATTTTTCTGGTATTCTTAATGCTAATATGTTAGGTGGTGTTGAACAAAACTCAGCGTATAATATAGATTGCAGATTTAATAAGAATAGAATAATTAACCTAATAAAAGATATATCAAAATTAAGAAATTGTGTCGAAATATATAACTTAGACGCTATAGACTTTATGATTGCTAGAGTTCCTAAAAGGTATAGAGATCATAGTCTTGTTTACTTAGATCCACCATATTATAAACAAGGGAAAAAACTATATCGTTTTTATTATAAAGAAGAAGAACATATAGTTCTATCCGATTTTATATTAAAACAACCATTTAATTGGTTAATCAGTTATGATAAACACGAATTTATTGAAAGTCTTTATACCCAAAAAAATATTGCTATACGTAATATTCATTTTGACTATTCGGTAAATACAAGTAAAAAAAATCAAGAAGAAATATTAATATCCAATTTGGAGATTCCGCCAATTCAAGAAATGGTGATAGATGAAAAAATTATAGTTTAAATATTTGGTTTAAATGAAATAATTGATAACTTTATAGTAACTAAGAATAAGTACATATTAAGATGTGAGCATGATTATTATTTCCTGATATTTTAGTGACTCTGTTATGGACTCACTGCAGCATATATTTATATATGCATCTATTAACCGGAAATTTATACTTGAAAAATAACAGACATATGCTATACTAAGGTTAAAAATTTTTAAGAAGCAGAGTAGGGACATGTGCGTTAAGTGCCGGATGAACGGGGAGTTGACATCCGGACGAAAAGTAAAAAGCTTGCGGTACATGTTCCGCATCCCGCTGCTACAGAAAGATAATCAAATATGCCGGCAAGCCATATTATGGCCCTTTGCCGGGTTGATTAATATCTTCTTGTAGTGTAGGGCTGCAAAGGAGGTATTTTTTTATGAGCAAAATCGTGGCATCATTCAAAGCTTCATATCTGGAGCTGAAGCATCTTATCTGCATTATTTTGCTGGGAATGTTTTCAGCGCTATCTATTATTGTTGGAAGGTTTTTGACTATAATGCCGGTGCCTACCATCAAAATTAGCTTTACCTTTCTCCCCAATGAATTCATTTATTATATGTTTGGGCCGACTGTAGGAGCCATATTTGGAGCTGTTCTGGATATACTCAACCTTATATTTACTCCCACAGGACCGTATTTCTTTGGTTTCACTCTCAGCGGTATACTGACCGGCATATTATTTGGCCTGATGCTGTATAAAAAGCCTGTGAGCCTGATTAGGATTTTTATTGCCACTCTGATTCGGGTATTGATTATTGACCTGCTGCTTAACACATACTGGCTAACAGTTATGTATGGTTATAATTTTATTGCCCTTTTACCCATGAGAGCACTGAAGAATTTTATTATGCTGCCGATTGAATCCATCCTTCTGTATGCATTGATTAAGGGAATGGAGGCTACAGGGATTATAAGATTTTTCAGAAGCTTAAACTAAGCTATAAAAGTGACATGTCTGTTTAAGTGTCATATCTGTTGCGTAATTTTTCTTGACAAAACCGCCTGTTTACCATAGATTAGTTTTTATGGGTGAACAATCACTGATTATAAAATATAAGTTATTAAAGGAGGACATGAAATGAACAATTTGTTAGTGGCTCAGTCCGGAGGCCCTACAGCTGCGATTAATGCTACCTTGGCCGGAGTTCTTCAGGGCGTTCGCGCTTCCGGCAAAATTGACAAGGTATATGGCGCCAAAAACGGTATTGAGGGTGCTATTAAAGGCAATCTGATCGATTTAAATGATATCGTAAGAGATACAAAGGCTATGGATACTCTTACCTATACTCCTTCATCAGCACTTGGAACCTGCAGATATAAGATGAAGGATTGGCGTAAGGATGATGAACCATACAAAAAGATTATTGAGACCTTCTATAAGCATGATATTAAATACTTTATATATATCGGCGGTAATGATTCAATGGATACTGTTGATAAGCTGTCCGAGTACTGCAAGCTGAACGGCCTTGACTTTATCATCATGGGCGCTCCCAAAACTATTGATAATGACCTGAATCTTACTGATCACAGCCCTGGTTATGGCTCCGCAGCAAAATACATTGCAACAACCATAGCTGAGCTGGCTTGCGATATCGGTGCTTATGATATTCCTGCAGTTACCATCGTAGAAATCATGGGAAGAAATGCCGGCTGGCTGACAGCTAGTGCTGCACTGGCAAGACTTAACGGCGGCCCTGGTGCTGATCTGATTTACCTTTGCGAGAAGGATTTTGACAATGCAAGATTTATTAATGATGTTAAGGAGAAGCTTGCAGTTAAGCCCGGTATTTTAGTGGCTATAAGTGAGGGAATCAAGGACAAGGACGGAAATTATGTTTCTGATCAGGTATCCAGCGGTGCTGTAGACAATTTTGGTCATAAGTACATTGCAGGCGCCGCCCGTGTTCTTGAAAATCTTGTTCGCAATGAAATCGGCTGCAAGGTTCGTTCAATCGAGCTTAACCTGATGCAGAGATGCGCAGCCCACATAGCAAGTGAAACAGATATTATCGAATCATTAATGCTTGGTCAGAAGGCTCTCAGCTGTGCTTTGGATGGCCAGACAGGAAGAATGGCTGCTATTAAGAGATTAAGCGATGAGCCTTACCGTGTTGAGTTCATATCCGTTCCTGTTAATGAGGTAGCTAACCATGAGAAGACTGTTCCGCTTAACTGGATTACACCGGATGGCCATGATGTAACAGATGAGCTTATTTCTTATATGAAGCCTCTGATACAGGGTGAAACCAATATTAAATTTGCTAACGGCATTCCTATGCAGATCAAGCTTTATTAATTTGGATGCTGATAATAGCAGAGGTTACCGGACTGATATTTGAATTAAGGTGACAAAAGACTTTTGACATAATAAAAGGGCGGGGCTTTGTAAACACCCGCCCAATCATTGTAATTATGCATATAGCCAAATATAAAAGTACTTATACAGCTCCTTAATCTGCCGCAGATTTGGCATTACAATTATTATAAGGAGAGTAAAAGTACTTTTTATTATTCTGATATATTTAATTATTATGATGAGGCTTTAAAATTATGCTCCTTGTATTACCAGAAAAGATGATCCTCTATCTTAACACTATTGGGCTTTTTATGATAGCCCTTCTTGACGGCTGCCTTGTATGACTGGAAATAAAGGCGATTTCCTATATTATTGGCTCCCTCCAATGCATCCTTGGCTGCCTTGATGGACATCTTCTGGGAAGTAGACTTATAATTTGCATAATTGTCCAGCTGCTTCTGCAATGAACCGCTTCTGGCTACTGAAAACTGTCCGCTCTGATAAATAACTTCCTTCATTGAATTGGGGTATTTGGAGCTTTTCATACGGTTGATTACTACATTGGCAACCGCAAGCTTGCCTTCATAGCCCTGAGTACCTGCCTCTGCATGAACCAGACATGCTAAAAGCTTAAGCTCATCACTGGTATAATTAACATCATCTCTGTATTTTACTGCTGTTTCCTTCTTAGCCCTTTCCTCAGCCTTCAGCTCCGCCAGTCTTTCTTCTTCCTTCTTTGAAACGGCCTCCTTGAAGGTTACATCCAGTTCCGTATGCTCCGCCTTTACATATCCCTCAATGTTCTCGTCCTCAACCTTGATTTTATACCAGCCGTCGATTGTCTGGGTAATAGGATACTTTTCATTCTTATAGATTACGGTCAGCCTTTTTGAATCGGTTGAAGGCTCCTTGCGGACATTAAGGCCGTCAACTGTCACTATGACCTTTTGTGTTCCGTATTTTTGAATTAATTCCTCGTCAGGAATGCCTGTTTTGATATATTCTGCCTTAACGTAGCCGGTTATACCTCCGCTCTCTACATAATACCAGCCGTCCTGCTCTTCAATTATGGTGCAGGCGGAGTTTCGATAGAGCTTGCCCAGACTTTCGCTTTCTGTTGTTGCCTTCTTACGCATATTCACAAATTCCTTTGCTATTGAGATACCTATATTAAAGTATTTGGACTTGGCAACCTCTCTGGCAGCTTCCAACGCCTCCAGATAATTAAATGCCGCTTTGCATTGCTCTTCCTGAGAATCTTCGTATTTTCTGTATTCGGGGGAATTGCTCACGCTTTCTGTATTGTCTGCATCTTCCGCCAGGCTTATGTCACCTGTATTATCAGCTCCGTTTGTACTGTTTGTATCGTTGGTGTCATCTGTGCTATTAGCAGCTTCAGCATTATCTGTGGCGTCAACAGGTTCAGATTCGTAAGACTGAATTGCCATTAGGCCGACATCTGCTGTCTGCTCTTCGGTCCTATAATCTGCAGTAATATAGTTGTCGTTGTATAATTCGTCGTCATCGGTACTGTATGAAAACAAACTAACAATTGCTTCCTCCGATGCTTCTTCAGTTATTTTTACTTCTATGGCCAGCTTGGAATCATCCTCCATGGTGCTTGCATTAATAGGAAATTGGATGCTAAAAAGAAGGCTTATGCAAAAAACTGAAGAAATAACCAGAATCGAAAGTAAGGTTATTCTATATTTCTTCATTATTCAGCTCCTTATTGTTGCTTTGTTAAAATCCGCTCCTGAGTATTTTAATAATTCTGCTGGATTTTAACAAAATTTTGATAAATAATTATGTCACTTAATAAGTTCTTAATACTTACTTAATATTTAAGACTATTATATAATATATTTGATGGAAAATCAACTATTTAAATTCATGCGATAGCGTAACTTTACTGTAGGAAATAGATAGGCAGAGATCACCAAAGATGTGTTAATAGAAATCTCATCTACACTATAGCTTTTTATTCATATTTTTACAAGCCCCAAATGTGTGTATAAAA
>Ga0134102_1000335_pt1 | contig 59162 bp, 60 predicted proteins | sample 13_3_2metaG_FD_94447 | JGI IMG/M metagenome (GOLD analysis project Ga0134102, IMG submission 94447) | Switchgrass degrading microbial communities from high solid loading bioreactors in New Hampshire, USA - 13_49_3.3_201_A3 metaG | ecosystem: Engineered > Bioreactor > Semi-continuous > Anaerobic...
ATCCCCTAGGGGATGGCACATAGAAGTGCTTGATGTTTAGAAAAGCAACAAATATGACATTATGTTAACAGGGTCGAACAGTGGCAAAAGTCACTGATGAAATAACAATATTAATTGTACAAGTGAATGGTTTGATAGTTCGAAAATTTAAAGTACTGTGTAAGCTTAAATTTTTAAAGACTGTTTAGGTATTGCAAGATATTGGACGGAGGAGACTTTAGATGCCCTTTACTTTTTCACATGCAGCAGCAATAATACCGATAAAAGAGAAAGGGAAAAGATATTTTAGTTTAACGGGTTTGGTACTGGGTAGTATGGCACCTGACTTTGAGTACTTTTTTCGCTTCAGCCCGGTATGTGTAATCGGTCATACCTATATTGGTTTCTTAACATTTAATTTGCCGGTATGTTTTATATTAGCTTATATTTTTCATTGGATAATAAAGAAACCGTTACTTCTGCACATACCGAAGCCAATAAGTTTTTGGTTCAGTGGAGTAGCTGAAAAAAACTGGAATTTGGCATCATTTCAGCGTATTATTACTTTTATCTATTCGGCATTGCTAGGGATGTTAACCCATGTTGTTTGGGATTCGTTTACTCATAGTGGCGGGTATATGGTTGACTTATTACCTGTTCTTTCAACAAATATAAATATTTTTGGTTTTCCAATAGCTTTTTATAAGTTGCTTCAACATGGTAGCTCCGTCCTCGGTATGATAATAATAGTGATTTATTTGTATAGAAAAAGGGAAGATGAACTTGTTACACATCAAATTCCTAAAAGGATGAAGGTGATGTTTGGTGCTTTAACAATATTAATAAGCATATTACTTTATCTGGCGGTATTGAAATCCGGTCTGGTAGACTTGGGACTTAAGAGCATTGGGAATATTGTTGTAACAGTTATTAATTGCATGTTTTTTGGATTGATGCTTACATCTCTGGTTAGCAGACTTTGGATAGGTGCTGATAGTGGCTGATATAAATATTTTAGATAAAAGGAAGAAAAAATGAAACGTGAAAAAGGTAGTATTTATCTCAGTATTATTAATTACAATTCTTGCAGTTAGCTTTACGGTGTTCTCCAAAAGCGACTATTATCACAACTTCATCGATAATGTAAGATGGAACAATTGAAGGATGATTTTGAGTGGGATAAAATCGATAATGTAGAGATATTGGGATATCAAATCGAGTTTAGTGAAGATGACAAATTAGCATTAGTTAGTGCATTATCGAAAGCTGATTTTTATAAAAGCAATTGGCGTAAAGAAGGGCCTACAGGAACTGTGATTACATTTTACTATAAGAACGGAAACTACCGGAATTTTCAATGGTGGCGGGGACATATTTGAAACCTATGATAATAAATCACAGTTTTTAATCAAGAGCGAAGAAATGAAAAACATTATTAATAAATACGGTATAACTGAACCGGGCATGTTATTGAATTAATATTAATATTTTGCAGAGGTATTATTGCTTCGTGAAGAAAAATGAAGGAAAGATAAAGCAAATTTCCTTGACACATGACAGATTGTTGATGTATAATTTTTCATAATATAGTGAAAAAGACGATGAAAGGGAAGAGTAGAGGGTTTACACTTTTCAAGAGAGCAGGTGGTTGGTGCGAACCTGTAAAGAAAGCCTTTGAAAATCACCCCGGAGTTGCCTTACTGAATTTTATAGTAAGTAAGGCCGGTTAAAGCCGTTATTGTAATGAAGTGATTGTAAGTTGGAACATGGGATAATCCATGTCCTTTCAATAAATTGTGGGTGGTACCGCGTGAGCATAAGCTCCCGTCCCTATTTTGGGATTGGGAGTTTTTTAATTGGTATGATTTCACGAAGTGCAGCTACCTATTACACAAATATGGATATAATACTATAGTAATCTAATATAAAAGTCTTATAAATGGAGGTTTGGAAATGTCACAGGATTATAGTAAAACATTGAATTTGCCTAACACCGGGTTTCCTATGAGGGCTAATCTTCCTCAGAGAGAGCCGGAGTTTTTAAAGAAATGGGAAGAGATGGATATTTATAACAAGCAGCTCAAGAAGAATGCCGGAAAACCCAAGTTCATTCTTCATGACGGTCCTCCTTACGCCAACGGAGGAATTCATCTCGGAACCGCTTTAAACAAAATTTTAAAGGACATAGTTGTAAAGTATTATAGCATGAAGGGTTACGATACACCGTTTGTTCCGGGTTGGGATACCCACGGCCTTCCTATTGAACAAAGAGCCATAAAGGAGCTGGGCTTAAAAAGGCATGAAGTAGGTCCCGTTAAGTTCAGACAGGCATGCAAGGATTTTGCTTTAAAATACCTGGATGTTCAAAGAAGTGCCTTTAAAAGACTTGGTGTAAGGGCTGATTGGGATAACCCTTATGTAACCTTGAAGAAGGAATTTGAAGCAAAGCAGATTGAGATATTCGGAGGAATGGCTAAAAAGGGTTATATATACAAGGGTTTAAGGCCTGTTTATTGGTGTCCCGACTGTGAGACTGCCCTTGCAGAAGCTGAAATAGAGTATGCGGAAGATACGACCCTTTCAATATATGTCAAGTTCCAGGTCAAAGATGACAAAGGGAAGATTAAGAATGCGGTAGACAGCCTCGACAATGTTTATTTTGTAATATGGACCACTACTACATGGACTCTTCCCGGAAACCTTGCAATATGCTTGAACGCAGATTTCGAATACGGACTGGTAAAGGTAAAGGACGAGTACTATATTGTTGCGGTAGAGCTTTTGGAAAATGTTATGAAGGCTGCAGGAATAGAAGAGTATGAAATAGTAGCCAAATTTACAGGAGCAGAACTGGAAGGCATTTTATGCAGGCACCCGTTCCTAGACAGGGATTCCGTGGTTATAACCGGGGACCACGTTACTTTGGAAGCCGGTACCGGATGTGTTCATACTGCTCCGGGACATGGTGCGGAAGACTTTGAAGTATGTAAAAAATACGACATACCTGTAATTGTACCCGTTGACGACAAGGGATACCTTACAAAGGAAGCAGGGCAGTTTGCGGGACTCTTCTATGAGAAGTCCAATGCGGCAATTATTGAGCAGTTAAAATCGACAAACCACTTGTTGGCATCGGAAAAGATAGTGCACCAGTATCCCCACTGCTGGAGATGCAAGGATCCCATAATATTCAGGGCTACGGAGCAATGGTTTGCATCAATAGAAGGCTTCAGAAAGGAAGCCATCGATGCCATCGGCACTGTAAAATGGATTCCGGAATGGGGACAGGAAAGAATCACGGGAATGGTTAGAGACCGTGGCGACTGGTGTATTTCAAGACAGAGAATATGGGGAGTTCCGATACCGATATTCTACTGTAAGGATTGTAAGAAGGAACTTATCAATGATGAAACAATAGAAGCGGTAAAGAATCTGTTTGCAGAAAAAGGGTCGGATTCATGGTACGAGTATGACGCAAAGGACATTTTACCGGAGGGCACCAAGTGTGAATGCGGCTGTACGGAATTTGAAAAGGAAAAGGATATTATGGACGTATGGTTCGACTCCGGTTCCAGCCATGCTGCGGTTCTTGAAACAAGAGAAGGCTTAAGATGGCCTGCAGATATGTATCTTGAAGGAAGTGACCAGCACAGAGGATGGTTCCAGTCTTCGCTTCTTACATCTGTTGCCACCAGAGGCACGGCTCCGTATAAGATTGTACTTACTCACGGTTATGTTGTTGACGGTGAAGGAAGGAAGATGTCCAAATCCTTAGGAAACGGAATTGACCCTGAGGATGTAATAAAGGAATACGGAGCGGATATCCTAAGGCTGTGGGTTGCATCCTCAGACTATAAAACCGATATCAGAATATCCAAGGATATATTGAAGCAGCTTTCAGAAGTATACAGAAAAATAAGAAACACTGCCAGGTATATTTTGGGTAACATTTATGATTTTGATCCCAATAAAGATTCGGTAAGCTATGAGGAGCTCAATGAGCTTGATAAATGGGCATTAATGAAGTTGAACGGATTGATCAGGAAGGTTAACGACGCATATGAAAGATATGAGTTCCACTTAATGTTCCACGCAATACACAATTTCTGTGTTGTGGATATGAGTAATTTCTATCTTGACATTATAAAAGACAGACTCTACACCAGCAAAGCAGATTCGAAGGAAAGAAGATCTGCTCAGACTGCTATGTATGAGATACTCGAAGCTCTTGTAAGAATGCTTACACCGGTTCTGGCGTTTACCAGTGAAGAAATCTGGCAGTTTATGCCCCACAAGGCTTCGGATGATCCGGAAAGTGTACAGCTTAACTACTGGCCGGAACTTAATGAAAAGTATGATAATCCTGCTCTTGAGGAAAAATGGAATAAAATAATAAGCATTCGTGATGTTGTAGCAAAGGCTCTTGAAATAGCCAGGGCAGATAAGCTGATCGGACACTCTTTGAATGCAAAGGTAACCATTTTTGCCGATAAAGAAAACTATGAATTTTTAAAGCCGATTGAAAAAGATATGGTTACTGTGTTGATTGTTTCCGATTTTGAGCTTAAGGATGAAAGTGAAGTAGGCGGTAACTTCTATGAAGATCCTGAAACAAAAGGTATAAAGGTTAGTGTTTCCGTAGCTTCCGGACAGAAATGTGAAAGATGCTGGATGATCAGTGAGTCGGTAGGAAAGAATAAAGACCACGAAACACTTTGTGACAGATGTGCTGAAGTTGTGGGCTAAAATAATGTTGTTTTAAAGTATTGGATATGTAATATTTTATACTTATTGATACTATTGCAATGGGATATAATAAATGCTGTTTTAAATGGACTTATTTATTCCGAAAGGTGGAATGATACATCTTGGTAAAGCTAAACATCGATTTGGGTGATAGAAGTTATCCTATATATATAGAAAACGACTATAAATTAATCGGAAAGTGCATTCAAAATGCAAGGTTTTCGGGGAAAATAGTTTTGGTGACCGATTCCAATGTGGACAAGTATCAGTCTCAGCAATGCATTGAAGCTATTGAGGAAGCCGGGTATTCTGTGAACAAATTTGTCATTCCGGCAGGGGAAAGCAACAAGAACCTTGAAACCGTGCAGAAAATTTATAAGTACCTGCTTGATTTGAGGTTGGACAGAAATGCGGTTTTAATGGCGTTAGGCGGAGGAGTGGTAGGTGATATTACCGGCTTTGCTGCTGCTACTTTTCTTCGCGGTATAAACTATGTCCAGATCCCTACATCGCTTCTGGCCCAATCGGATAGCAGCGTAGGCGGCAAGGTGGGAGTGGATTTTGAGGGCAGCAAAAACATTATAGGAGCATTTTATCAGCCAAGGTTTGTATATATAAATGTGAACTCCTTAAGAACGCTTCCGAAAAGGGAGCTCCAAGCCGGTTTGGCAGAGGTAGTAAAGCACGGAATAATTTGTGACAGTGATTTTTATGAATACGTTGACTATAATATAAACAAAATATTTGATTTTGATGAGGCTGTCCTTCAATATATTACCAAGACTAATTGCTCAATTAAGGGGGCTGTAGTTCAGCAGGATGAAAAAGAAAGCGGTTTAAGAGCAATTTTGAATTTTGGTCATACCATAGGCCATGCAATTGAGACGGTTATGGACTTTAAGCTTCTCCATGGCGAGTGTGTGTCCTTGGGAATGGTGGGAGCGCTAAATATGTCACTTAGCCTTGAAATGATAGACGAAGAGAGCGTTAACCGTGTCAAAGGGACTTTGAAGAAAATAGGGCTTCCCACAAAGCTTGAAGGAATTGACGTGGACAGAGTATATAATCAGATGTTTCATGATAAGAAAATTAAGGGCGGCAAGCTTACTTTCATTCTTCCAAGGAAGAGCATCGGTGAGGTTATCCAGTGTGTAATAGACGACGAGAATTTGATTAAGAAATCTATAGCCAGCTTGGGATAAGCCTGATAAGATTTTCTGCAGCCGGTAAAACCTTCACAATTGGAAAGAGGAGTATTTGCAGGCTCCGGACATGCAAAAGAAAAAGGGCTTAATGCCCTTTCACTTTTGTTTGAATACTAATCGAATTCAATCAATCTGATTTTGTTGTCTTTTGCAAATTTGGTGATTTCCTGTTTGTACTGATCAAAATGCTCTCTGTCCATCGGCTTTAATAGCAAAATCGGTGATTTTAAGCCATGTGCACGTATTTCTATCTTTTCGCTGGTTTTTTTAGTAAAAAGTCTTCTTTGAGTATGGTACCCGAATCTAATTTCTTTAATTTGGCTATAGTCCAGTAATATGGGTTTGCCGTTGTTGCCCATTACTGTAATTGCGGTCCAGTCTCTGCTACATTCAATTAGTCTGTTGTTTTCCAAAATCATGATTCAATCCCTCCCTTTACAACCAAATCCAATATATAAACATTTGATTAAATACAATATAAAACAAAAAGATCAAATCATTCTTGTTATCTATGTAAAAAACTCATACTCATATTAAAATAAACGACACAATAAAGTCAACCATAGAGTGCAAGTAATTGAAGCCCCGAAATTTATACGTTATTATATATACAGCCCGTACAAAATCATTATATAAAAATAATAAATTAAAACAAATTATATTATATAGTATAATATATTATACTATATTTTCTTTGTAAATCACATGATTTATAGTATAATTATAGATTATTACATTTATATTATACCATAAAATATACAATTGTTTAATATTAAAAAAGAAAATATTTATTTTAAGATTATGAAGGAGGAGTATAAAATGGATAATAATCAAAAAAAATTATTAAAATGGCTTTTTGAAACCAACGCACTAAGAGTTTGTCCTCAGGATAAGCCTTTTTGGTATACATCGGGTACAATAGGCCCGTACTATATAAATACACATTTTCTTTACGGAAGTGAAGATAAAGCCAATGAGCTATTACGTCTGATTGATACGGAAAAAGAAAATGAATTGCAATGCCCGGAAAAGGTTCTTACAGAAACATTGAAAAATTATGAATCTGACGAAATTTACAGGGGAGTAATAGACGAGTTATGTGAATTTATAAAAAACAATATTGATATCGACAAGGTGGATTATATCTCCGGAGGAGAGAGAAGAGACTGGTTTTTCTCGCTGATTATTGCCAAATTCTTAAATAAGCCGCATATAACCATATATAAAAATTTGTATTCGGTAATATCAATTGACGGCAAATGCGAGGAAATAACCGACTTAAACGGTGGAAATGTGCTTCATATTGCAGACCTTATTACGGAAGCATCAAGCTATGAGAGAGCATGGATACCTGCAATAAAGAATAACGGCGGGCAAATTAAGTGGAGCGTCGTTGTAATAGACAGAAAGCAGGGAGGAAAGGAACTTTTAGCTTCGTACGGAATAGAATCCTTTGCCATGGTTGACATTGATATTGAGTTCTTTAAAAAAGTTTTGGATATGGGTATTATAAATAGTGCACAGTTTGATATGATTGAGAAGTATATTAAGGATCCCAAAAAGTCAATGGCCGACTTTTTGAAGAACAATCCGGACTTTTTGGAGCAAGCTCTTCAAGCTGATGATAAAACCAAGGAGAGGGCAAAGCTTTGCTTGGAGAAGGATTTTTACGGATTGAAGAAATAAATTGGAGGTTAGTTAATTGGATAACAAGGCAAAAGAAAGAAAAAGCATATATGTTTCAAATGAGGAAATGGCCAGGCAGCAACAGTTTATAGAAGAAATAAAGCAGTTGAATTACCAAAGAGAATTGCAAACCGGAAAAAAGAAGCTGTATTATCTGGCAACCCTGGGATGTCAGATGAATGAGCATGATTCCGAAAAGCTTGCAGGAATGCTTTCGGAAATGGGATATGCCGAATCGGACAACATGAACAACAGTGATTTGATAATATATAACACATGCTGCGTAAGGGAAAATGCGGAGCAAAAGGTTTATGGGCATCTTGGGCCGCTAAAGCATCTGAAAAAGGAGAATCCCGACCTAGTTATAGCAATTTGCGGCTGTATGATGCAGCAGCCGGAAGTTGTGGAGCACATAAAGAAAGTTTACCGGCATGTAGATCTGATTTTCGGAACCCATAACCTGTATAAGTTTCCCGAGCTGCTTTTTAGAGCCGTCGGATCGGAGGAAACGGTAATCGATGTTTGGGACAGCGAGGGACAGATTGCCGAGAACGTTGCCATTGAAAGAAAGGACGGAGTAAAGGCTTGGGTTACGGTAATGTATGGCTGCAACAACTTTTGCTCATACTGCATTGTACCTTATGTTCGCGGCAGGGAAAGAAGCAGGGACTTGGACAGTATTTTAAACGAGGTAACGATGTTAGGACGTCAAGGCTTTAAGGAGATAACATTACTGGGGCAGAATGTGAATTCTTACGGAAAAGACCTGGGTGACGGCACTAACTTTGCAAAGCTGATTCGTGAAGTGGACAAGGTACCGGGAATTGAAAGAATACGGTTTATGACATCGCACCCTAAAGACTTGTCCGATGAGCTGATCTATGCAATGAGGGATTGTAAGAAGGTATGCGAGCACTTGCACCTTCCTTTTCAGGCAGGAAGTACGTCAATACTTGAAAAAATGAATAGAAAATATTCCAAAGAGGATTATTTAAGGCTTGTAGAGAAAGTTAAAGAGAATATTCCCGACATTGCGTTGACCACCGATATAATAGTCGGATTTCCCGGCGAAACGGAGGAGGATTTTTCAGACACCCTCGATATTGTTGAAAAGGTGAGATTTGATAATGCTTATACCTTCCTTTATTCAAAAAGGACAGGCACACCGGCAGCAAAAATGGAGAACCAGGTTCCGGAAGATGTTAAAAAGGAAAGATTCCAAAGGCTCCTTGAACTGCAAAACAGAATAAGCAAAGAGATAAACGATACATTTTTGGGAAAAACGGTGGAAGTCCTTGTGGAGGGATTGAGCAAGAATAACGACAGGGTTTATACAGGAAGGACAAGGGAAAATAAAATTGTTAACTTCGAAGGAAACAAGGACATGGTCGGAAAGCTTGTAAATGTGAGAATAGACACAGTAAAGACCTGGTCTTTGGAAGGCAGTGTTATATAAATCTTAATGAAAAAGAGAAAACAAAAGGAGAAATTTTAAATTGAAAAAGCTTTTATTTTGCCTTTTGTCGGTATTTTTTGCAGGAATATTTTTTTGTTACGGTGAGGTTATGGCAGCGGACAATATGACGTCCTTTTTGGAGAAGCTGTTTGTATTGAACGGATCAAAGCAAGTTATGGTGGTCTCTACGCATAAAGAAGGCGAGTATAAGGCTACCGTCTATGCTTATGAAAGAAAACCTGAGGGCTGGGTGAAGTCCTTTGATAAAATGGAGGCCGTTATCGGTAAAAACGGTTTTTCAACAAACAAGATTGAAGGTGATGGAAAGGCTCCTGCCGGGATTTTTAGAATCGGTCATGCTTTTGGAATATCCTACGGTGCCTCAATTACCAAGCTGCCCTACAGAAAGGTTACGGATAACGATTATTGGATCGACGACATTACCTCTGCCGATTACAATACCTGGGTAGAGTACAGCGGAAATCCCAATGACAGGTGGAAGTCTTTTGAAAGGCTAAATATATCTTTATACAAGTATGCAGTTGTAATAGAATACAACATGAATCCGGTAATTGCTGGCAAAGGGAGTGCAATCTTTTTGCACATCTGGAAAAATTCAAGCTCCGGTACCAGCGGTTGTACAGCCGTGTCTGAGAATAATATGATAAAAATATTAAAATGGCTTGACCCGGCAAGCAATCCGATAATTATCCAGGGTACTGATGCCATGATAAAAGGGATGATGGACAATGCCGATGAAACAATATTGTATCCTGTAAAGGTAAAAGTTAAGGGAAATGAAGTGGATTTTGACGTATACCCGAGGATTGTCGACGGAAGGACTCTTGTGCCTGTAAGGGCTATTTTTGAGAAAATAGGTGCTAAAGTTTCGTGGGATGAGAAAGAGCAAATTGTTAAAATCACCCGAGGTTCCACGGAAGTTGTGCTGAGAATAGGAAGTAAAGCAGCCTTTGTTGATGATAAAAAGGTGGAACTTGATGTTCCGGCCTCAATTATAAAGGGAAGGACGCTGGTTCCCGTGAGATTTATTGCTGAGGGCCTTGGGTTTAAAGTTGGATGGGATGGAGGAAGCAGAACTGTTACAATAGATGAGGATACTTAATACCGTCAATAGCATTGATTACATTAATAATCTTAAAAAGGCCAATCCGGAAGTATATGATTTCTTTATTAATATGTCCAAAGGAAGAGCATTGGAACTTAAACTATGGGCACGTAGTGGTGGGTGAAGAAAAGTATGAAAGAAACATTGTTAAGCAAGTTGTAGAGCCTGTTAATACGATGAAGGCAGGGAGAGCAACTATTCCTGCGAAGCGAGTTTTGCTCGACCCTGAGGAGTATTTACAGGCTCTTTACTTGCGGAACTTGAGTCTCCGGAATACTTTTCTTCACAGATAATACATACGCCTTTTTCACAGATACTACATTTTCACTTTTCAATTAACCAAGCACCGTAGACTATCTAAGCGGTACTTCCGCTATATCCTTCATATCCGTGTATTTTGTTGCCTTAATTTTTTCTCCTGACAAGGTATATAGCACGCCGTCACTGTATACAATCCTGTCAATTTGGGCACTTTCCTGAATATCCTGCAAAGCATGGTCTAAATGAGTAATCTTACCTCTTAATTTGAAGCCTTCGGTACTGTTTACATTGTATACATATGCACCTTGAAATACATTATATCCGTAGGTGTAATCCTCTGAATTATTATATTCCACTACCGTTACCGGGAAGGCCATAAGCTCGAGGTTCTTCATGTACATTAATGCCTTGTGGTTTGAAAGAAGCTCTGAATGAGAACCCCTGTCTCCGATTATTTCTACAAACTTCTCCTTGGGATTGTTAACATCGGTGACATCGAAGATTGCAATTTTAAGTCCCTGGTTCCATGCAAATTTTCCGGTTTCGCTTTCAATAGTGTCTCTACCGAAACCTATGATGTGGTTTTCGTCAAGAGGATGGATGTATTCACTGTATCCGGGTATTTTCAGTTTTCCCAGCACAGTAGGCTTTCGAGGATCCTCAAGACTGATTACGAAAAGGGGATCCACCTGTTTGAAGGTAACCAGATACAATCTGTCTCCCATAAAACGGGATGCATAAATATGTTCTTCCGGAGCAAGACCTCTTAACGAACCGCATAGCTTCATGTTTTCATCCAGAACAAATACATTGCTGGAGGCATAACTCCATCTGCCGGACTGAGTGGTTAACCGGAAATAACCGTTGTATTCATCCATGGAAAACTGGTTGTGTACTTGACCCGGAACGGAAGCACTGTCAAACTTACCGATGTTACCGTCATTTATTTCTATCCTGTATATATTGGTTGCATATTGATATTCGAAGTAAAAGGAATCATCAGTGGGAAGACAGTTTATAAAGCTTCTTATAGGCTGGTCAACAGCCGTTATATTGGTTATTGTATCGGCAATATAAATGTAGTTGGTGGATACATAAACGTTTTCACCGTTTCCGCCGATATACGCCTTTACCTGTGCCTCACTTCCGGCATTGTCGATAGGGAAGGCGGCAACTACATTCATTTTTTGATATTTTTTATCGAGGCTGTTCATCAAAAACAGGTTTTTGTAATCTATTTCAACAATGGAATCGCTTGCTGAAGAATCACTGTATTCCGGATAATCGATACTGTATATAGATGATGTTGCAACCAGGTACAGATAATTGTTTATCATTCTCGAGGTCAAATAACCGCTATCCAATTCCAGATTTCTTTCAGCCACAGGGTTGGAACGGTCTTTTATGTTATATGTTTTTACAACTGTTTTATAGCGGTCACCCATTAGTATTGCTAAATGGTCTTTGTATAAGAACAATTCCTGGGGGTTGCTTTCCAAGAAATTGTGCCGGTAAACTATTTCCATCTGTTCCGCAGGTTTGATTCTGGCGATGAATAAGTTGTTTCCATTGATATAATAAACATACTCTCCATCGGTCTTAACAATATCGGCCTCATCCACGTTTTCAACCTGGATATTGGTTTGGGAGGTTCCTCCATATATATCTGAATTGAAGTCCGATTCAGGTTTCGCTCCTGTAGAAGAACCGCTATAAGGATTATCCGCTGTAGCTGTGTTAGTATCGTATGATGGGCTTAGTAAAGGAGCTTCAAAATCTATTGATGTCTTTGAACCGCCATACATTGCTAAGGAGATGTCAACATTTCTGATATTTGCAATATTGATAAACGCCTTGTTAAAACCATACAGGAATTCTGAAAATTCATTTGCCTCTCTGCTGTAATATGAACGATTCTTCGCCTGCAAAAAGAATTCTTCAGCTTCTTTTTTGCTGGAGAAAGCTTTCATGGAAGGCTCGTTTGAACCGAAAGCCGTTAATCCGATATAAGGAATAGTGACACAAATAGCATAGACGCATGTGATAGCGGATAATCCCAACGCAAGAACCCTTTGCTTGTTAAAAATCCATTTTTTCGTGCCGCTTTCTTCCTGTGCCATGCTTTTTTCTTTTGCATCCTCTTCTTTTTCGGATAATGTTTCGGATAACATGGGAGGATGCATTTTTTGATAATGACGTTTTTTCATAAGTACCAGGATTGAGAAGAAGGAGTTTATCACCCATAGAGCAGCAATTGCCGCTAAAAATGTCAGGAAAAGATTGTTTGTTAAAATATCTTCTAAAAACGTCGTAAATGCTGCAGCAATTAATGAACAGACTATAAAAGTGTATTTTAGCAGTTCATATAAGAAAGCTTTTAAATCAAACTGCCATTCGTAACGGTTCGGAGAGTTGTTTTGCCAATGTAAAACTATGAAGTTTTTAAAATTAAAGAGGAGAAAATCCATAAATGAAAATACTGCAATAAAAATAACAGAAACAAGCATAAATGCTAATAATTCACTATAACCGAATAAATAGTCAAATAAAAACTCTATTATTCCCGACTTATCGATTCCAAGGATAAGAGCATAGAAAAAGAATATTTTTAAAAATGCCGTTAAGTACATATACACAAAGTATGCAGCAAAAGCCCGGTTTTTTGGCAGAAAGTCTTTTAATTTAAATTGTTCGCTGTCAATATTGTACATGCACAGGTATACAAACAAGGACATACCGCTAAACAGGATAATATAAAGGATAAAGGGCACAAATCCGGTGGAACCGATGAGCAAACCGGATAATGAAGTATATCCTCCGGCCCATCCGATAAAAGCAAAAGCAGTGAAAAACAAAAGCTCTATTAAGGCAATCAAAAGACACCTTCCCATAAACTTTAGTTTGTTTGGAATAAGGGGAGTTTTGATTTTTACATCCAAACCGGCCTTTTCCATAACCGATGCCTTTATTTGGCTCGCTATATTCTCATCAATTTTTTCGCCTAAATTGCCAGTATCGATGGAGCCAATGAGCTTTTCGGTTTCTTCCACATTAAGATTGTCTAAATTGTTGGTTATTTTATCATCCATTTACAATACACCTCCAAGTGCATTTTTTAGTTTTACAAGCCCCCGGGATATTTTTTTATAAATGGTATTGACCTTAATACCCAGGGCTTTTGCGATGGTTTTTGAGCTTTGACCGAAATAGTACTTCCGGATAAAGATTTCACTGTCAGGGATCCCTAAATCTTTAATGCTCTGAATCAAAGCATGCTTTGTTTCCGTATCTACAGTACTGTTTTCCAAAACTGCTATATTGGGGCTGCTGTCTAAAGAGTCCGTCGGATGAATTTTTTTAATGCCTGCTCTATATAAATCTACAGATCGTCTTTTAGCAATCACTGCAAGGAAGGATTTTATGGAACCCTTGCTTAAATCAATGCTGTCTCGCTGCCTGTAAAAATCGTAAAACACAGTGCTAACGCATTCCTCAATGTCTTCCTTGGAGTAAATTGGAGCAAGCTTGTTTCTTACAATGGTGTATACAAGCCCCATATATGTATCCATCAGTTTTAGAAGGCCTTCTTCAGGATTTGATCTTATTTCCTTGAGCAAATTTTCATCCAATTAAACACCTTCTTTCCCATGTTGTTCAATATTTATATTCGGTTAATTATGCAATAATCTGACAAAGCAATAAAAATATTTTTTATTTTATCACATAGGACCTTGTTTGATATAATATTACTAAATCGAATTGATAAATTTTACTTACTAAATACTAAAAAATATTTGAGTTCTCAATGATGCATTAAGGTATTTTATAAACATCGGACGGGATTGGCCCTATTTCCTATTCAGCAAATGGGTATAAAAAACGATATATATTATACCGGTATTCTTGTACCCATATTTTAGCTCTCCAATTGATAATATTAAACATATTTACTTAAGCATGGAAAAACATAATTTGAAATGTAAAAGTACAAATTCATTATTCAAAATTAGAAGGGGATAAAAATGAAAAAAGTTTTTGCTTTACTTATTGCAATTGTATTGTTAATGACCGGTTATTGCTTTGATGCGGATGCATCACAGAGAATCAGGGTGCTTATAGACAACCAGTATATGAACTTTGATGAGGATCCCAGAATTGAGGACGGAAGGACAATTGTACCGGTAAGGGGTATTTTTGAGACGATAAATGCCAGTGTAATGTGGTTTGAAGATACTCGGACGGTACTTATAAACAGCGGTGATACCGAGATATTGCTGCAAATAGATAACAAAAACGCTTATGTGAATAAGACCAGGGTGGAGCTGGAGGTGCCGGCCAGAATAATAAACGGAAGGACCTTTGTTCCCATAAGGTTTGTAGCTGAAAGCATAGGGGCTTATGTGGGATGGGATGGAACTACCAGAACCGTCATTATAAATACAAACGGTCAAGGCAATCAGAATCTTCCGACACCCGGTCAGCCGGTTGAGACTCCTTCACCGACTAACACGGTACATGACATCTCCGGAGATTTTAACGGAAACATAGACATATTAATGGGTGCATCGGAAAAAAGCATAAAGAAAATATTCGGTGAACCGGACCGCATTGATTTGAGCAGACACGGCTTTGATTGGTATATATACAACAGCGATCTTGAAAAATATATCCAGATAGGTATTGATAACGGCAGAGTTGTCGGTGTATATACAAATTCTTTGAGCTATAAGCTAAAGAGAAATATAGGTGTTGGAGCAAGCAAGTCCCAGGTGGAAAAAGAGCTTGGAAAAGCTGTATCGAGCATTAATAAGGGAAATATTACCTATATAATGCATAATACTGAAGAATATCAAATATTCAATGTGGATAACAGGTATTATGCAACGGTTTTCTACGATATTGTTGACGGCGGAAATACAACTTCATTTCTTATAATTGATTATGATACGGAACAGACGTTTAAAGGGTATTACGCTGTGCCGAGCGAAAAGCTTCTCAGAAGCTATGAGATGGAGATTTTTGATCTTGCCAATTCCATTCGGGTAAGGCACGGAAAGGAGCCCTTTAAATGGAGTGACAAGATTGCTGCGGTTGCAAGGGCACATAGCAAGGATATGATTCAAAATGACTTTTTTTCTCACTACAATCTTGCGGGACAAAGTCCCTTTGACCGGATGGAGGACGCCGGAATCAGATATAAGACAGCAGGAGAAAACATAGCAATGGGACAGATGGACGGAATTTTTGCCCATGAATCATGGATGAATTCCCCCGGGCATAGAGCCAATATACTGGGATTTTTTGAATACCTGGGTGTGGGAGTGGATGCCGACGAAAAATCAAGCATAAGTTATACACAAAATTTCTTTACACCATGGTAAAATATTTTAAATTGTAGGTTATTTTTTAAGCAGTTTTATGGTACAATAGGAAATTAGAAAAGCTATTTGTAAAATTACTTATAATGTACACAACATACTTTACAGCTCTGTGTATCTTGCACTGAATCTAATTAATGAAAGGATGATTGATATGGATATCATTGAAAAAGCAAGGGAACTCGGAACGATGATAGGCTCTTCGGAAGAGATGATCAGCTACAAAAAGTGGGAAGAAAGCTTGGAAAGGGACCATAGAGCAAGAGCGATACTTAGAGAATATCAATCATTACAAAATGAAATGTTAATAGCTGCACAGGAAAATACCGACAGAAGCGTTCTTGACGACATAAAGAGAAGATTGCTCGATAAATTTGACGAAATTAACGAGTGCGAAATTACGAGAAATTATATTGAATCTAAGGATAAATTGGACAGGCTTATTAAAAAGGTGAACGATGTGCTCGTATACTCAATTTCAGGGGAAGAGTCGTGTTCATCCGAAAACTGCGGTACATGCAGAGGCTGCAAATAATATTAATTTGTACGTGAGGGAAGTAAAATGGCTAATTTGACACCGATGATGCAACAGTATCTGGAAATAAAGGAACAGTACAATGACTGTATCCTTTTTTTCAGGCTGGGAGACTTTTATGAAATGTTTTTCTCCGATGCCGAGACGGCATCAAGAGAACTTGAGATAACACTTACGGGGAGAGATTGCGGTCTTGAAGAAAGGGCTCCTATGTGTGGGGTTCCTTTTCATTCTTCGGAGTCTTACATATCGAAGCTTATAAGCAAAGGCTATAAGGTGGCGATCTGTGAGCAGGTGGAGGATCCTGCCCTGGCAAAAGGGCTGGTAAAGAGGGAGGTTATAAGAGTTGTTACTCCCGGTACGGTGACGGAATCCTCCATGCTTGACGAAAAGAAAAACAACTACCTTATGTCCATATACAAAAACAAAAACTTTTACGGTATTGCCTTTGTGGACCTTTCTACAGGGGATTTTTTGTCCACCGGTATTACCTTTGGAAATACCTTTAATAAGTTAATGGATGAAATTGCAAAATTCTCACCTTCTGAAATAGTGGTAAACGGTGAGTTTTTTCATGATGAAGCAATTACTTCGGTTATTAAAAAAAGATTTAACGTATATTTTTCAAAAATAGAGGATAATTTCTTTGATAGGGATTTTTCCCTCAATAAAGTTAAGAGCTATTTTAAGGATTTTGTGATGGAGGAAAACACCTTCGACCTTTATATAAATGCTTCGGGAGCGCTTTTGGAGTATCTTGAGCAGACGCAGAAGGTGAGCCTTAGCCATATTCAAAACTTCAATACTTATAAAATTGAGGAGTACATGGTTTTGGACCTCTCCACCAGAAGAAATCTTGAGCTTACCGAAACCATGAGGGAAAAAAGCAGGAAAGGCTCATTGCTTTGGGTTTTGGACAGGACCATGACCTCTATGGGCGGACGTACCTTGCGAAAATGGATTGAGCAGCCCCTTATAAACCTTCACGACATAAAGGACAGGCTTGAGGCCGTAAGTGAATTTAAAGAAAAGTTTATGGTGCGAATGGAGATAAGGGAGCTATTAAAGGCGGTTTACGATATTGAAAGGCTGATGAGCAAGGTAATTTTGGGTTCCGCCAACGGCCGTGATCTTGTGTCCATTAAATGCTCTTTAGGGCAGATTCCTTATATAAAGGACCTTATAAAGGATTTTGAGGCAAGCCTTAATGTGCTCAGCTTTAATGAACTCGATACCCTCACCGATATCTATGAGCTTATCGACAAGGCCATCATTGACGAACCTCCCGTTTCCGTAAGAGACGGAGGAATCATTAAAGAGGGCTTTAATGAGGAAATTGATAGGCTAAAAAGTGCGTCAAAAAACGGCAAGAAATGGATTATAGAACTGGAAAACAAGGAGAGGGAGCGAACCGGAATAAAGAATTTGAAGGTGGGATTCAATAAGGTTTTCGGTTATTATATAGAAGTAACGAAATCCAACTATTCCCAGGTTCCGGAACATTATATAAGAAAGCAGACCCTGGCAAACTGTGAAAGGTATATTACTCAGGAATTAAAAGAAATAGAAGAGACTGTTTTGGGCGCGGAGGACAAGCTTGTCGAGCTGGAGTACCAGGTATTTGTTGATGTGAGAAGCAGGGTTGCAAAGGAAATAGACAGGTTGAAGCGCACAGCTATGAGTCTTTCGAGAATAGATGCATTGTGTTCGCTGGCTGAGGTGGCGGACCGGGAGTCCTATGTCATGCCTGAGGTGACGGAGGGCGATGAAATAGAAATTGTTGACGGAAGGCACCCGGTGGTTGAGAAAATGACGGGGCAGGAGGCTTTTGTGCCCAATGATACCCGTCTTAACTTGGGAGAGGACCAAATTGCGATTATAACCGGACCCAATATGGCCGGTAAATCCACATATATGAGGCAGGTTGCATTAATTGTGCTTATGGCACAGATAGGGAGCTTTGTTCCTGCCAAGAGTGCACGAATTGGCATTGCAGACAGGATATTCACCAGGGTCGGTGCATCGGATGACCTGGCAGCAGGACAGAGTACCTTTATGGTGGAAATGTCCGAAGTGGCAAATATATTGAACAATGCCACCCAAAAAAGCCTATTGATTCTTGACGAAATCGGAAGAGGCACCAGCACTTACGACGGTTTGAGTATTGCATGGGCAGTCATTGAGTTTATATCTGAAAAAATCGGAGCGAGAACCCTTTTTGCCACCCACTACCACGAACTGACCGAGCTGGAGGAGAAAATGGACGGTGTGAAAAACTATTGCATATCGGTGGAGGAAAAGGGAGAAGATATTGTTTTCTTAAGAAAGATATTAAGAGGCGGAGCAAATAACAGTTACGGAATCCAGGTGGCAAAGCTTGCCGGTGTACCGGACAAGGTTATCGGAAGGGCAAAGGAGCTTTTGAGGGAGCTTAAGGATGCGGATATTACAAAGAAGGGGAACCGGGCAAAAAGAGGCGGAAAGCCAATAGAAGGCCAGATTGACGTGTTTGCCTTTAATGCGGAGCAAAGAAGCTGCGACGAAGTTTTAAATGAGATAAGAGGCATTGATATTTCCACTCTTACGCCGTTAGATGCCCTGAACGTGCTCTATACTCTACAAAAGAAGATTAAGAATTGATGAAGTGAGGGAAAATGTTTAAACCAAGTTTTTAAAAGTCGTAGCCTGTAAATTATCATCATTTTTCTTCACATAAGTATAAGGAGTAGCATATGGGAAAGATAGTTATACTCGATGAAAATACATCCAATCAGATTGCTGCAGGTGAAGTGGTGGAAAGGCCAGCTTCGGTTGTGAAGGAGCTTGTTGAAAACTCCATTGATGCGGGCAGTACCAGCATTTCAGTGGAAATAAACAATGGTGGCATCTCCTTAATAAAGGTGGTTGACAACGGCTCCGGTTTTGAAGAGGATGATATGGAAATCGCTTTTGAGCGGCATTCTACCAGCAAGATAAGGAAAGCCAGTGACTTGGAGGCCATTACCACCCTTGGTTTTAGAGGAGAGGCTCTTGCCAGTATCGCATCGGTTTCAACCGTTGAGCTGACTTCAAGACAGGCTAAAAACACCTATGGAAGGTATGTGAAGCTAAGAGGAGGTACTTTAATAGAGTCGGGACAGGTTGGCTGTCCTGTGGGAACTACCTTTATAGTTAGAGAGCTTTTTTACAATACCCCTGCCAGGTTCAAGTTTTTAAAGAAGGATTCCACGGAGGCAGGATATGTATCCGATATTGTCGGAAGAATTGCCCTGGGAAATCCGCATATTTCCTTTAAGCTTATAAACAACAGAACCACGGTTATTCATACCCCGGGTAATAACGATCTTCTCAGCACCATATTCAGCCTCTACGGCAAGGATATCGCCAGGGATTGTATGGAGATTTCTTATAGCGATGAGAAGATAAAAATCAAAGGATATGCGGGAAGGCCCGAAATTGCAAGATCAAACAGAAACTATCAGTCCATCTATTTAAACGGACGTTACATAAAAAACAAGGTTATATCATCGGCTATCGATGAGGCGTATAAAACCTTTCTTTTAAAGAATAAGCATGCTTTTATTGTGCTATATATAGAATTGAATCCAATGCTGGTGGATGTCAATGTGCATCCCACAAAAACCGAGGTACGATTTTCGGATGAACAGGATATTTTCAGGGCTGTTTACCATGCCATAAACAATACCCTTTTAGGAAAGTCCCAAGTTCGAAATATTGAAATTCGAGAGGATAGAAAAAATTACTTTAAGTTTGAGGAAAACTCAAAGTCAAAGTTTGAGTTTGTACAACAGAAATTAGATAATGTAACCGGTAAAAAAGAGAGTATTGAGCCTACTAAAAAGGTAACCGAAAGTAATTTGGGAAAAAGGGATACATTTGAAAAAGATTTGGGTGATCCATATAAAAATCAAAAACCCGAGGTTGTGCCGGCTAATAATTCTAAGGACGGCAATGCCTTTGAAAAAAACATAATAATCGAAGATTTATCGGACAATAATATTAAAAGCGTTGATAACGGAAAAAAAGGTTTATTGGCCGAGGATGTAAAAAGCAAAGCTTCCCTGGGCAAGGGTTTAGCGAAAGAGGATTTAGCGGGTGAAGGAATAGCTAAAAAAGATTTATCGGGCGAAGGAATAGCCAAAGAAGTTTTATCGGGCAAAGGTATAGCAAAAGAGAATTTACCGGGAGAAGATTTACCGAATAGGGATTCAAAAGACTCAAATTTACCCGGTGGTGAGGTTAAAAACGGGGATTTATCTCACCGGGATATTGAAGAAAAGGATATTGGAAAAGGAGACGATTTTAAAGAGACTTCTGAGCCTATTTTCCAAGATGCCATAATAATCGGGCAGGCCTTTTCAACATACATATTGCTGCAAAAAGGTGAAAACCTCATTCTTATTGACCAGCATGCCGCCCATGAAAGAATAATGTTTGAAAATCTAAAGGTAAAATACTCAAAAAAAGAAAACCTGGCGCAGTATTTGCTGGCCTCGGTGGTTGTTGAGCTTACAAACCAGGAAATAGGTTTTATTGAGGAAGAAAAAGATTTATTAAATAAATTAGGTTTTAATTTTGAAAGCTTTGGAAATAATTCTATTGTATTGCGTTCCGTACCGGTGGGTATTGATGACGGTGACGGTATAAAGGAAACGTTTTTGCAGACCGTTGACTTTTTAATGTCAAAGGGAAACAAAATTGACGGCATTATTGAGGAAGAAGTCCTATACCAAATAGCATGCAAGTCTGCCATTAAAGCGAACAAAAGACTTGATGAAAAAGAGATAAAAGGACTTCTCGAAAAGCTTGAAATGCTTGAAAACCCTTATACTTGTCCCCACGGACGGCCTACAATTATAAAGATAACCCGGCATGAATTTGAAAAGATGTTTAAGCGGGTACTGTAATTTATATTTCAATGATTTAGAATTAAATCGGAGGGTAAAATTGGATAATGTAATTGTGATAATCGGTCCGACGGCGTCAGGAAAAACGAAGCTTTCAATAGAGCTTGCCAAATTAATTAACGGTGAAATTATTTCTGCAGATTCAATGCAGATATATAAATATATGGATATAGGTACTGCCAAGCCTGATGAAAAAGAGAGAGAAGGCATAAAGCATTACCTTATTGATGAAGTATATCCGGATGAGGAGTTTAGTGTTGCCAGATTTAAAGAGCTTTCTTTAAAGTATATCAAAGAAATAATAAATAAGGGCAAGGTTCCCATTGTAGCGGGAGGAACAGGACTTTATATAAATTCACTAATATATAACTTTGAGTTTTCCGATACAATATGTGATTGGGAGCTGAGGAATAAACTTGCAAAGGAGGCTATGGAAAAAGGCAACGAATATGTCCACAATATGCTCAAAGAAATTGATCCTGTAGCAGCGGAGCGAATACATAAGAATAATGTTAAAAGGGTTATACGTGCAATAGAGGTATATACCCATACCAACAAGCCGATTTCCGTTCACCAGGAGGAGTCGAGGCGAATTCCGCCGGAATATAATTTTATAATTATAGGCATCACCATGGACAGACAAAAGCTTTATGACAGGATTAACAAAAGGGTGGACCGGATGATCGAAAACGGCTTGGTGGAAGAAGTAAAAAAGCTTGTGGAAATGGGGTATGATAAAAGTACAATTGCAATGCAGGGACTGGGCTATAAGGAAATACTGGCGTATTTAAGAAACGAGATTACTTTGGATGAGGCCATAGAGATTTTAAAACGGGATACCAGACGGTATGCAAAACGTCAGATAACCTGGTTTAAAAGGCTCGAAGATGTATATTGGATAAATATGGATGAGTTAGCAACTCAAGAAAAAATATTAAAAAATATTAAATATCATCTTGCAACTTATGGTATTTTCTTATAGAATATAAACAATAGGGTATTATAGAGTAGTCCTTTTATAAATGATCCTTAAGTTCATATCTGAAATTAAATGTTTGTTAAAAATAAAGAAGAAAAAAAAGAGAGAAATAGAGGAGGATTATCTGTGGTTAAAAACAATATTAATTTACAAGACGTCTTTTTGAATCAAGTAAGAAAAGAGCATATTCCGGTTACAATTTATCTTACCAATGGTTTTCAATTAAAGGGCATGGTAAAAGGTTTCGATAACTTTACCGTTGTTTTGGATAGCGAAGGAAGACAACAGCTTATCTACAAGCATGCAATTTCAACCATAAGCCCGATGAAGCTTGTAAACTTAATTTTCAATGATAACAGGAATGAACAATAAACGAAAATAAAGTATTCGATAAAATGAAGTATTCTTTTTAAAAGATTTACTTCTTAAGAGAGTGACAAATTATAAGAGGCTTACGTTTTATGACGTAGCCTCTTATTAATTAAATATACCTTACATTTTTCTAAAGACTCCTATTACCTTTCCCAGGATGGATATATTGTCTTTTACGATAATGGGTTCGTAATATTTGTTTTCCGGCTGTAATCTGACATAACCGTTTTCTTTATAAAATGTCTTAACCGTTGCTTCATCTTCTATCAGTGCGACAACAATATCTCCGTTATTTGCAGTTGATTGCTGTTTGATAAGGATATAGTCGTTGTCAAGGATACCGGCTTCCACCATACTGTCACCCTTGACCCTTAGCATGAAAACTGAAGAGTTTTGAACAAAATCTAAAGGTAAAGGAAATGTATCCTCGATATTTTCTACCGCAAGTATGGGCTGCCCGGCCGTAACCTTTCCCACTATAGGAACTTCCACCATCTCTTTACCCGAATAAAATTCTTTCGGCTTGGAATCATTGCGGTCCTTTTTCCCGCCGCCAACAACCCTGAGGGCTCTCGGTTTTGAAGGAGCTTTGCTAATCAAGCCTTCCTTCCGTAGTTTTTCCAAATAAGCATGAACCGTTGAGGTGGATTTAAAGCCTACAGCACTGCATATTTCCCTTACAGAAGGAGGGTAGCCGTTTTTTTCAATCTGTTCGTTTAAAAAGTCCAGAATCTTTTGTTGCTTTTCGTTTATTTTATCTTGCATTTTTTTCACCCCGGAAAAGTTAATATTTATATGTTTTACCAAAAATCCATACGCATTTAATCCTGTCAAAAGTATTATAACATTATTATATGAAAAAATCAAACTAATGTTCGTTTTATTAATACAATTATTAATACATTATATAAATTCGTTTCTTAATGCATTAATAGAAGTGAAGAAATGTTCTCTTAATTTTTTTTAAATTATATGTTGACACAGAACATATGTTCTTGTATAATAACTCATATAGAACACTAGTTCGATAGAGGGGATTTATATGAAAAAACGGTATGTTCTCAAAAACAAAAAACGGTTTTTTACATTTATTGCTGTGGTTCTGATAGGCTTTTGCACTATTATCAATGCTACCCGTTCTTACGGATACAAAGAGCCGGAGTATAAAACTATTTTAGTAAGAAGAGGGGATACTTTATGGGGAATTGCAGAGAGGTATAACAAGCGGGGAGATATTAGAAAGTACATATATGATGTAATGGTTTTAAACAATCTTGAAAACTGTGATATATTTGAGGGCATGGAGCTAAAAGTAATAATTGAGTAAATGCCGGATGATTTGATGTATATAGCATGACCAAAAGTTTATATTATTGATACACTTTATTTCCGATCTGAAGTTTTTTTACATACAGTATTTCGCAGCCGCTGTCATAAGAATTGTCGTTTCGGACCAAGCTGGTTTCCCAGGTGTAAGTATTGTTTTCTTTATACATATCCGCATTTACCAGAAGCCCTTCCATATAGATAATGTCATTCGTTTTAATATACTTTAATCCTTTTAAGATTTGTTTGTTTGCAGCAATTATATGAGTATTTGCAGAGTGTGTGGTTATATAACTCAAACTCAAGGGACAGTCTTTAGAGCAGGAAACATGATACTGTCTTCCCGATTGAGAGTATTTAATGTATTTGTCATACTTGGGATCAATGAGATCACCCCATGCTAAAGCCAGATCATATTTACTTATTGCTGCCACAGCATCCTGAAAAGAAAATATGCGGTGTTTGCTCTTAACCTTTGCAGCAATTTTATACTCGGCCATTGGTGTAATATACCAAATATCCGATCCGTTTCTTATTATAAATACTTTTTCAAAGGTGTCCGTTTGCGTGGGATCGTCTTTGGCACTAAAGTTGTTGTAGACTGTTTGAGTTACCGGGGGTCTGAGCTTGGCAATAGGATTTATTATAATAATTACACATAGAAAAAAACAACCCAATAATAAGATTCTGAATAATGATTTTATATCGGTTGTTATTCGAGTCTTAGTCCTTTTGCTTGAGTTTAAATTCATTAGTTCGGCTTTTCGCCTTTGCATTTCGCTGTATGTTTTTATTTTTCCTGTGTTTAGCTCAGCGAACAATTGGTTTTCTATTTGCTTTTCAAAATCATTATTCAAGATCTCACCCCATCGACAGGAAATCGCATATAACTTTTACTATATAATAATTATACATGAATAGCATAGTTTTATCATCCCAAAGTTTGTAAAAAAAGAAGCTCTGCTTGGAATGCTCAATCAGGGCTTCTTTTTTCTGCGTTATATAAATTGCAAAGATTATACTATTCAAAGATTATACTATTTTTTAATAATCGGAATCCATACTTCACTGCGATAGTCATCGGAGCCGGGATCACCATCAAAATATACTTCCAGTTCAGGTCCCTTTGCGTGTTCGTAGCCTGTGGCCGGGAACCATTCCTGGAATATTTTTTTCCACACTTCCTGAATTGCGTTGGGCATTGGGCCTACAGCTGTAAACACAGCCCAGGTAGCTTCCGGAATCACTCTGGTAGTAAAGCCGTCTTTAGAATAACCTTTGTCTTCAACAGCTACCATATATGTGATTTCTTCCTTTTCGTGATCAAAGTCTATGCAAACACCCAGCAGATTTCCTCCGTTTGATATTGAAAGCAGATTTTCACATGTTCCGTCCTCATTGCACTCATCCCAAAACTTCGGTATTCTTCTTAAGTTTTCTCCATCCTTAGTTGTCACTGTCAATGCCTTTCCAATAATCTTGAATTCTTTTCTTTCCACTTAAATATAGTTGGAAGGAAATGCGTGGGAACGCCTTGAGCTTTACACCGGGTTTGCGTGCAGCAGAAGGTGTACACCCATGGGTTCTACGAAATGCTTTGGAAAACGACTCCGGTGAGTCATAACCGTATTTTAGGGCCAGATCGATAACTTTTGTGTCGGATACGGCTATCTCCTGGGCTGCCAAGGTGAGTCTTCGTTTTCTAATATAATCTTTAAGTGTCACACCGGTTAGCATTAAAAACATTCTCTGAAAGTGAAAGGTTGAGCAACATGCTACCTTGGCTATTTCCTCCGGATCCAATTCCGTTTCGATATTGTTTTCGATATAATCAATTGCGTCCCTCATTCTGTTCAGCCATTCCAAAGCACTCATCTCCTTTAATCTTATAGTAGCACGGATAAGGATATAAAACCTGTCATTCTTTGCTTTTTAAAGACAGATTGGAATTAACGCCACGAGTATGATATAAAATAAAAGAAGGACGACTCCATGTACTATCGATACTTAATTTACTAATTTATTGTATCAATTTTAAAAATATTTTTCAAAATAACTTGACTAATATTAAATTATGCCTTAAAATTGGGTGTAAAGTATTTTTGCTTTACAGGTGAGTATAATATTATGGATAAGGTTTATGAAGATACGCTTTTACTGGACTTTTACGGACAACTGCTCACTGAAAGACAGTATGAGATAATGGATTTGCATTATAACAACGATTATACGTTGGGGGAAATTGCAGAGCAGTTGAATATAAGCCGGCAGGGTGTATATGACAGTTTGAAGAAAGGCAAAGCGGTGTTAAACCGTATGGAAGAAAAGCTCGGACTGGTGGAAAAGTTTGTAAAGCAAAAGAACAAAGCACAGGAAATATTAAATAGCATAAGAAGTTTGAACAAAAGCGGTATATGTGAAGAAGATATAATAACCTTAAAGAGGATTGAGGAAGGAATAATACAGATAATAGAAGGCTGAGTACCCTATAATCACCTTTGAATGGATCTGAGGTTTTTTAATATTACGTAAGCTCTATAAACAATCGATTGATATTCGATATCCTTATATAGATCTGAGGTGTCTTGAGAATGATATTTGAAGGATTATCCAATAAGCTTCAGGAAGCGATGAAGAAGCTTAGAGGCAAAGGAAGAGTAACTGAAAAAGACGTTAAAGAAATGATGCGGGAAATAAAGCTTGCACTTTTAGAGGCGGACGTTAACTTTAAAGTGGTTAAAGACTTTATTTCCAAGGTATCTGAAAGAGCTGTAGGGCAAGATGTTTTGGAAAGCCTCACACCGGGGCAGCAGATAATTAAAATTGTGCATGAAGAGCTCATCGAGCTTATGGGCTCAAGCAACAGCAAGCTTACCTTTGCTTCAAAGCCACCTACTGTGTATATGATGGTTGGTCTTCAGGGTTCAGGTAAGACTACAACATCAGGAAAATTGGCCAATTTATTAAGAAAACAGGGAAAGAAACCTCTGCTGGTTGCCTGTGACGTATACAGACCGGCTGCTATAAAGCAGCTTCAAGTGGTGGGAGGGCAGCTCGGCATTGAGGTGTTCTCAATGGGAGATAAGACAAATCCCGTTGATATATCTAAAGCAGCTGTAGAACATGCAAAATCTATGCAGTATGATATTGTTATAATCGATACGGCAGGCCGTCTCCATATTAATGAGGAACTCATGGAAGAGCTTCAAAACATAAAAGCAGCGGTAAAACCCCATGAGATTTTACTCGTTGTGGATTCCATGACCGGTCAGGATGCAGTAAACGTTGCGGAAAGCTTTAACGAAAAGTTGGGTGTTGACGGTATAATTCTCACAAAGCTTGACGGAGATACCAGAGGAGGTTCGGCTCTTTCGGTAAAAGCCGTTACCGGAAAACCCATTAAATTTGCCGGTATGGGTGAAAAACTGAGCGATCTCGAGCCCTTCTTCCCGGACAGAATGGCATCAAGAATACTGGGAATGGGCGATGTGTTAAGCCTCATTGAGAAAGCTCAGGAAGCTTTTGACGAGAAAAAGGCATTGGAACTGGAAAAGAAAATGAGAACCCAGCAATTCACGTTGGACGATTTTCTTGATCAAATGCAGCAGTTAAAGAAGATGGGACCTTTAAGCCAGATATTGAGTATGATTCCCGGATTTAATGCCAATGCCCTTAAGGATTTGGATATGGATGATAATGAAAAGAAGATGGCTCGTATTGAAGCTATTATTAAATCCATGACAAAGCAGGAAAGAAACGATCCTTCAATTATAAACGGCAGCCGGAGAAAGAGAATTGCAGCAGGCAGCGGTACTACCGTTCAGGAAGTAAACAGGCTTTTGAAGGATTTTGAAGAGATGAAAAAGATGATGAAAATGATGACTGATATGGGTAAACGCGGCAAGAAAGGGTTAAAAAAGCTGAGATTGCCGTTTTAATAAATGATTAGCTTATGGCAGGAGGTGATAAAAGTGGCAGTTAAGATAAGACTTAAAAGAATGGGTGCAAAAAAGAAACCATTTTATAGAGTTGTTGTAGCTGATTCTAGATATCCTCGTGACGGTAGATTTATTGAGGAGATTGGTACTTATAATCCTCTTACAAATCCCAGCGAGATAAAAATCGATACAGAAAAAGCTCAAAAGTGGCTTAAGAATGGAGCACAGCCGACAGACACTGTAAGATCTTTATTGAAGAAGGCCGGTGCAATTTCTTAATTCAAAAGTAACGTGCCTTATTTAGGCGTAATAACAACATAGGTAGAAATACGGGAGGTAAAAATATAATGAAAGAACTTCTCGAAACAATTGCCAAAGCATTGGTGGATTATCCTGAAGATGTTCATGTAAATGAGGTTGAAGGTGAAAAGTCAGTTATTCTTGAATTAACTGTATCCAAAGACGATATGGGAAAGGTAATTGGCAAACAGGGTAGAATTGCAAAGGCAATTAGGACAGTTGTAAAAGCGGCTGCAGTGAAGGATAATAAAAGAGTATCAGTTGAAATACTGCAGTAAAGAATTCCATATTGTAAAAGTAGGGTAAAAGCTCAGGGACATATCTCCTTGGGCTTTTTATTATAAGTGGGATTTCACGAAGTGAAATGACCGAAAAGCTCTGGGGGCTCAATGCATACAGAGATTTTGCTTTAAATATAATTTTACGGAGGAAAATAGCCAAAAAGTGGGCAAAATCAAATACTTTTAAGCATATTTTACTGCTTCGAAAGAATATGTGAGAATATTGTTAATCAAGAAAAATATATTAATAAACATAAAATATATATTGGAATTCGATAAGTATTTGGTATAATTATATTATAAAAATTTACCAAAAGGAGAAAGGATAAGTGAAAATGTTTACGAAATCAAATTATTTATTTGTATTGAGTACTATAGTCAGTGTAGTTATGTATTTTTTTGTAGTAGGTGTTATTATAAGTACTGTTTTTATAACTATTACTTTTTTTATTGAAGGTTCGTCCAAGGTGTTGTCCTTCTTAGGTTACCTTCTGTATACAATTGGTTCTTCAGTATCGATATTCGTTGTAATTTATCAACTTAAAAAAGTAATTAAATCGGTACAGAATAAAAAGCCCTTTACTTTTGAAAATGTTAAAAGATTTAATATTATGGCATTTTCAATGTTGACATTTGACGCATTATATCTTATTTACGTAGTTGTTAATAGAATTTATGTATTCACACAAAATCACATTGATATTAAAATTAGAGTTTACATGTTATTGACTGAGTTAATCCCAGGGACGGGTTCGCAAATAACATATTTACTAATCTATTTTGTTTTAGGATGCTTTTTTATCATAGTCGGCAATATATTTAAGCAGGCCATTGATATTAAGAATGAAAATGAATTGACTGTTTAATTAATAAAAAGATTACTATGAAGATTATAAACCAGAGATATTATCTTCAAAAAAGCTCTTGACATTTAAACACCACTATATGTATATTGAGAGGTATAGTGAAAATTATGGTAACCCAACTTAATTGATATTTTTCAATTAAGTTGGACATAACTTTGTTAAAGCATATTTAAGTTTTTATGGTGGTGTAGTTTATAGATGATTCAATATCTTGAAGTGGGAAAAATCATTAATACCCATGGAATAGCAGGGGAGCTTAAAATAATGCCCCTTACCGATGACCCTAAAAGGTTTGATAAGCTTAAATGGGTCTATATTTCTCCTAAAATAAGCGATGAAATGAAAAAATACGACGTGGTGAGGGTTAGGTATCACAAAAACTTCGTAATAATGAAGGTAAAAGACATTGATGATTTAAATACGGCAGAAAAATATAAAGAACAATTTTTGATTGTTGACAGAAAGGATGCTGTCAAGCTTCCTAAGGACACCTTTTTTATTTGCGATTTGATTGGTATGGAAGTGTTTGATGAGGAAGGAAAAAGCCTAGGATTTTTAAAAGAGGTGCTGCAGACCGGAAGCAATGATGTGTATGTGGTGAAAGGGGATAATTCGAGGGAAATTCTCATTCCTGCATTAAAATCTGTTGTGAAGAAAGTGTGTTTTGAAGAAAACAAAATGGAGGTTATTTTGCCTCAAGGACTGATTGACGATGAGATTTGATGTTTTGACGCTCTTTCCCGAGCTTTTTGATGCCGTCTTGGGTGAAAGCATCATTGGCAGGGCAAGAGAGAACAATATCATAGAGATTAATGCAATTAATATACGGGATTTTTCGGATAATAAGCACAGGAAAGTGGACGACTATCCCTATGGCGGCGGTGGCGGAATGGTTATGATGGCACAGCCGGTTTGTGATGCTTTCGATTCCATTGTAAAAAACCTTTCGTATAAACCTAAACTGATTTATTTGAGTCCTCAGGGGCGGGTGCTTAACCAGGAAATTGTAAAGGAGCTTTCCAAGGAAAAGCATTTGGTTTTACTCTGCGGTCATTATGAGGGAATTGATGAGAGGATAATTGAAGAAATAGTGGATGAGGAGATATCCATAGGGGATTATGTGCTTACCGGGGGTGAACTTCCGGCAATGGTGCTCATTGATGCAGTCAGCAGACTCATACCCGGTGTTTTGTCCGGCGAGGAGTCATATTCGCAGGAATCCCACTATGATGGGCTGTTGGAATATCCCCAATATACAAGGCCTTATGAATATAAAGGTAAAAAAGTTCCAGATGTGCTAATGTCCGGACATCATGCCAACATAACTCGGTGGAGAAGGCAGCAATCCCTAAAGAGAACTTACCTTAAAAGACCGGATTTGCTCGAAAAGCTGGACCTCGGTAAGGAGGATAAGGAGCTGCTTAGAGAAGCGCTGGAAAGGAGTGAGTAGTAAAGAAAAATATATAAAGAGCTTAAGTTAAAAAGTCCGGCGCTTTTATATAGAAGAAAACAAAATGGAAAAAAGGGATTTACAACTTGGTCGGTATATGGTATAATTTTGGCTTGTGGAATACGGGCGGTCCGCTGTTTTATACAAGAACGTCTAGGATATAGGAGGATGGAAATGGATATTATTAAAGCAATTGAGCAAGAACAATTAAGAAAAGATTTGCCTAACTTGCAAATTGGAGACCATGTAAAAGTACATCTAAAAGTAAAAGAGGGCAACAGGGAAAGACTTCAGGTTTTTGAGGGATATATAATCGGTATGCAGGGTTCCGGTGTTAAGGAAACAGTTACCGTAAGAAGGATTTCCTATGGTGTCGGAGTAGAGAGGGTTCTTCCCCTTCATTCTCCAAAGATTGACCATATTGACATCGTAAGAAGAGGTAAAATTAGAAGAGCTAAGCTTTATTACCTGCGTAACAGGGTTGGTAAAGCTGCAAAAGTTGAAACTAAACTGTAAATCCAAAGCAAAGGGGGCATATAAGCCCCTTTGTTTTTTATAATTTTTCTTTTATGAACTCCTGTCTTTCATAAATTGTTATTTCTTTTCTAAATGAAAAAATAGTGGTATAATTACTTATATAAAAGAGAAATATTTATAATTAGAAACTGTCGCAAGTACAGTGTAGAATAAAGCTAAGGGTTGTAGGTTATGGAATATAAGAATGGGTCTTATAATGAGAATGACAGGTTTGAAGAGCTGGAGAAATCGATTGTTGCCGATGTGAAGGCTGTAAAACCCAATTACTTTAAAGAAGCTGTTAAATGGCTCTCGTTAATAATTACGGCTATGTTTGTAGCTCTGATATTAAGATCATATGTATTTGAATGGGTGGTTGTTGACGGAAAGTCAATGGAAAACACCCTTATGGACGAACAGGTTTTGTTCGTGAACAAACTGCAGTATAAGTTCAATGAGCCGAAAAGAGGAGACATTGTAATAATCCAGATTGCTGAAGGAAATTGGGATTACCTGAGTTTTGCAAAAAATTTCCGTGCACTGACCAATCTTCTTCCAAGCCAAGGCGAAGTAAATTACATAAAGAGGATAGTGGGATTGCCTGGAGATGAGATTGATATTATTGACGGCTACCTGTATATAAACGGGGAAAAGCAGGTTGAGCCATATATTAAAGGTATGACCTATGAGCAATCCTTTGACCTTCCGAGGATTGTACCCGAGGACTGTGTCTTTGTTATGGGTGATAACAGAGAATACAGCAAGGACAGCAGACAAATAGGTTTTATTAAATTAAGTCAAATAAAGGGCAAGGCTGTCTTTAGAATAAAGCCCTTTGACGAAATCGGAAGCATCTACGATTAATACAAAATTAGATTTGGAGGAAAAAATGAATATACAATGGTTTCCCGGTCATATGGCCAAGACCAGGAGAATTTTAACGGAAAATCTTAAATTGGTTGATGTGGTAATAGAGCTTTTGGATGCAAGAATTCCATATAGCAGCAAGAATCCTGAGATCGACAGAATTCTACAGAACAAACCCAGGGTGGTTGCCCTAAACAAATCGGATTTGGCAGATGAGAAAATCTCAAAGGAGTGGAGCAGTTGGTATAACTCACAGGGTTATGCCAATATTTTTATAGACTCCTTAAAGGGTACCGGAGTAAAGGAACTCAAGAGAAAAATGCAGGAGCTTATGAAGGACAAGATTGAGAGAGACCGGCAGAAGGGCAGGATTTTCAGACCGATTAGGACCATGATTGTCGGTATCCCCAATGTCGGCAAGTCATCTCTTATAAACCGGCTTGCCGGAAAGAGCATTGCCGTTACCGGGGACAGGCCGGGTGTTACACGGGGCAAGCAGTGGATAAATGTAAATAACGAGATACAGCTCCTTGATACCCCGGGAATTCTATGGCCTAAATTTGATGATAAAAGGGTTGGGTTGAATCTTGCAATAACAGGAGCCATAAAGGATGATATTCTCGACATCCAGGAGCTGGCTTCAGCCCTTTTACAAATCCTTTCCGAGAAATACCCTCAAAATATAAAAGAAAGATACAAGCTGGATACATTAGAAGGGAAAAAAGGTTATGAGCTTTTGGAGGAAGCGGGAAGGAAAAGAGGCTGTCTGGTATCGGGAGGACAAGTCGATCTGACCAGAATATCTTCCATTGTTCTAGATGAGCTTCGGGGCGGTAAAATCGGCAGGATAACACTTGAAAAACCGGGGGAGGACATTTATAGAGATGGAGAAGAAGATGACACTGAAACAAATTGAGCAAGCCATAAAGGAGCTTAGCATTGATGAAGCGATAGAAAGGCTCAATTTATATAAAGAGGAGTACGGCGATAAAATCAATTCAATTATTGAAAAGTACGAGAAAAAAAAGCACAAGCAGCAAGAAGAGCTTAACCGGTACCGCGCCATGTGCTCCTATGAGGATGAGGCATATGAAAAGGGTTATGAAATAATCGCAGGCATTGACGAAGCAGGAAGAGGCCCCCTGGCAGGTCCTGTGGTTGCTGCCGCGGTTATTTTAAGAAGGGGTTCTTTTATAGAAGGGCTCAACGACTCTAAAAAGCTGACTCCCCAAAAAAGGGACAAGCTCTATGACATCATCATGAAAAACGCATTGAGTGTCGGGGTCGGAATAGTGGATGAGAAAGTAATAGATGAAATAAATATCCTAAATGCTACAAAAGTGGCTATGAAGCAAGCTATAGAAAAACTGATTATAAATCCGGACATTCTTTTGACCGATGCGGTAAAACTTCCGGAAGTAAAAATACCTCAAATTTCAATAGTTAAAGGGGATGCAAAGAGCGTATCGATTGCCGCTGCATCGGTTATTGCAAAGGTAACCAGGGACAGGTTTATTGAAAAAATGGATTCGGAGTACCCCCAGTACGGTTTTTCGAAACACAAAGGATATGGTACAAAAGAACATATAGAAGCTATAAAGAAATACGGTATTTGTCCGATACATAGAGTGAGCTTTACAAAAAATTTCGTTGGCTAGAATCAATTTTCAGTTATAGGGAATACAGGGGGCATGAAAATTGAGGATTGAAGGTTCTTTTGAGTTATCCAATAATACTGGTGTTTCGGATATAATGCTACGGCTTGACGTAGGAGATATTGTCAGGGCAAAGGTAATGGAGATTACCGGCAATGACCTTGTGTTAAAGCTGTTTGACGGCAAGACTGTGAACGCCACAATGATGTCCTATGTAGATATTAAGCAGGGAGAAATTGTGGAATTCATTTTAAAGAATAAATCGGAAAACCGCCTGTTTTTGGAGACGTTAAAAAGTATCGGTCAAAAAATTCCGAGCCTTGAGGAAGAGATAAAAAATAAGCTATTGGAGCTGGGTTTAAAGCCGGATAAAAGAAATATTGAAGCTGCAACGGAGCTTAAAAACAACAACACCCCGTTGGACCGGGAAGCAATTAAGAAGGTTTTGGATGCAGTGGTTAAATTTAAGGATTTAACCTTTGACAAAGCCGCGTTTTTGGTGTCGAAGGGTATAAGTCCCGGGGAAAAAGCCATACAAAGTTTAAACCGGCTCTCAAACGGAGAAAAGATAGAAGCCAGCCTAACACAAATAATGGATAGTCTTATTGGAATTGACGATAAAAACTTACTTTCTTTCATTGCCAAAGCTCTTGAATCTATTGATCAAAAGTATGAACCTGTAAATCCCGATTTCCTGGACGCAAATCCTGAAAGCATCAATCAAAAGCCTCAACCTTCGGATGCAACTTCTGAAAAACAACCTGTGGAAAAACAAACAGCGCCTTATTTCAAAATCTTCGAAAATGAACCGGAAGGATTAAGTATCAATAAAAATTTGATTCTTTCAATAAAACACAAAATTTCTGAATTTGCAATAAGCAACGAAAAAGGCGATATTGAGCCGGATAAGCTTATCGAATATTTAAAATCCAATGAACCGGAATTTGAACAACTCTACAATTCCAATCCAAAGGAAGTAAAAACTGCCCTTGATAATTTACTGAGAAAGTTATTTGAAAAGAACGAAAAAGTAGAGAATGAGGCTTTGGCTCAAAACAAGCCTTCCGAAAAGCATGATACCGATGCCGATAAAATACGCAGGTCTTTTGAAAAAATGTTTGTGCGTGTCAGTGAAGATACAAAGGATATGGATGTAAAAAAGATCTATAAAAGCATGTATGAAAAGCTCGACACACTGGCAAAAGTCCTTGAGGCGTCAAAGGTACTGGGAAAAGAGGATATACTTTCTAGAATTGACAACCTTAAGAGCAATATGGAATTTATAAACGACATTAACCGGCACAGCGTTTATATGCAGATTCCTCTCAATATTAAGGACAACGGCACAACAGGAGAGCTTTATATTTTAAAAAGGGATTCCAAAAGAAAAAGAATCGATCCGGGAAACGTCACGGTTTTTTTGTCCCTGGATACAAAAAGTCTGGGGCTGGTGGAATCTTTGATAAGCATTAACAAGAAAAACATCAGCCTAAACATGAGATTTGAAAACCGGGAGGTTATTGACCTGTTTAAGGAGAGGTTCCAGGAGCTTTATAACAGCTTGCAGGAAATGGGCTACAGGCTGGTGGACATTAAATACAGGGTTATTGAGGAAAAGGTAAATCTTTTAAACGCTAATAAGATATTGGACAGTGAGTTAAATAGGGCTAAAAAGGTCATTGACTTTAGAATTTAGAACCGGGGTGGACTGAATGCTTCAGAAAAAGAAGATTAAAAAGGTGGCGGCACTAAAATATTCTCCCGAAGAGAATAACGCGCCTCAGATCATAGGTATCGGAAAGGGCGAAAATGCCGAGAAAATATTGGAGAAGGCCCGGGAACACAACATACCCATTTATGAGGATGAGGAGCTTGCAAATACGTTAAACTCCTTTAACGTAGGTGATGAAATTCCTCCGGAGCTGTATGAGGTTGTGGCTCAGATACTGGTTTTCATCGGGGATATTGATAAAAGGTACGGAGATAAATATGGACAAAAAAGACGATAATAAAAGATCTGTCGGAGCAATAGGAGAAGAAATAGCGGAGGAATACCTGAAAAAGAACAACTACGAAATATTGGAAAAGAACTTCAGGTACAGGAGATTGGGCGAAATAGACATAATTTCCCGGGAAATGAACTATATTTGTTTTGTTGAAGTCAAGACCAGAAGCTCTTTAGAGTACGGTTATCCAAGAGAGGCAGTCAACAGAAAAAAGCAGGACAATATAAAAAAGCTGGCCCAAATATATCTGGCGCAAAGGAAAATATACAATGCGGACATCAGGTTTGACGTGGTGGAGGTTTACATAGAAAAAGGAGACAATGATCTAAGGATAAAGAAGGTTTCCTTGATAAAGAATGCTTTTTGACATGATTTTCTTACCGAAATCCCTGGGGTTAGGAGGAATAATTGTGCATGAAGGACACAGGAAAAGACTTAAGGAAAGATTTTTAAAAGAGGGTCTTGACAGCTTCGAGCAGCACCAGGTGTTAGAGCTTTTATTATTCTTTTCTATTCCGAGAAGGGATACCAATGAAATTGCTCATGCACTTTTAAATAAATTCGGCTCCTTGTCCGGGGTGTTTGAAGCAGACCCCGAGGACCTCAAAAAAGTGGTAGGAATAGGGGAAAACTCTGCATTTCTCTTGTCCTTAATACCCGATTTGTCAAGGCGATATTTCAATGACAAATGGAGGGACAAGCCTGAACTAAACAGCTCATCAAAAGCCGGCCAGTATGCAATCACCCTGTTTATGGGAAGAATATATGAGGTGTTTTATGTTATTTGTCTGGATTCACAAAACCGGGTGAATTATGCCGAAATGGTGCACGAGGGAACAATAAACGAATCCCCGGTATATCCAAGGCTTATAGTTGAAACTGCACTAAGGCATAAAGCCAACAGTGTAATTTTGGCCCACAACCATCCTGGGGGCAGCTTGAGTCCTTCAGCAGCGGATATTGAGGCCACAAGAAAGATTGTGGCAGCTCTTGAGGCCATTTCAATAAAAGTGGTGGATCATATTATCGTATGCGGCGGCAAATATGTGAGCTTTGCAGAGCGGGGACTTTTATGAATACGGTAAATAAAAATATTCCGGAAACTTTAGTTTAGAAAGTTTCTGGAATATTTTATTTACCTGGTTGTACCTGGATTCTTGTGCCTAAATTAAAGTATAAGTGAATCATATAGCGGATGCTACTTAATTTCGTCTATTTCGATATTTTGTGCCTTAAGGCGTTTTTCCACGTATTCGTCAAGGAACATCTTTATAAGAGCGAAAAGCGGTACTGCAACGAATATACCGACAATTCTATAAACTCCTCCCCCTATGGTAATTGCAGTAATTATGAGAAGCGGACTTATACCCACCTGATCTCCTATTATCTTAGGTCCCAAATACCAACCGTCAAATTGCTGCAATATCAAGATGAAAACAGCAAGCCAAACGGCTTTAATCGGACTAACAAAAAGGGTGATAACTATTGACGGAATAGCCCCAATAAACGGTCCCACGTAGGGAATCATGTTGGTTATTCCTACAATGAGACTGATTAGCAAAGGAAAGGGCATTCGGAAGATTGAAAGGAATAAAAAGCATATACCGCCAATTATTAATGAATCTATGGTTTTTCCCAGAATAAATCTGGAGAAAACGAAATTAACCCTTGAGCCTGTAGAAATGAGCATATAGGCCGTTTTTTTGTCAAATACGGCGTAAAGGAGCTTCTTTATATACTTTATCAGCTTTTCTTTATCGTTTAAGAAATATATAGCGATAAGTAAGCCGAAAAAGAATTTAAACAAAGTTGAAGTTATATCCATAGTCTTTTTAAATACAAAGTTTATTGAAGTGTCAAAAAGCTCACTGGTTTTGTCCAGCAATTTGTTAGCTTTTTGCTCCACGAATTCTTCCATGTTGTATTTATCGAAACGTTTTAACTCATTAATGGTTTTTTCCACCAAAACTTCGGTATTTTCTATATAAGAAGGCATATTATCCACCAGCTGTTTTACATTCTCAACAAGTCTCGGAGTTATAACAGTAATGCAAACAAAAAGTATAACCGCAATCAGGAAATAAATTATACATATGCTTATAAATCTTCGGACTTTGAGCTTCTTTTCAATGAATACCATAACCGGGTTTAAAAAATAGGCAATAACAAATCCCCATATCAGATAACTCAATAAAGAAAATACATACTTTATTCCGTCGAAAAGTGCATCGGTATTGTTGATTACCTTATAGAGGATTAATGATATTGCAATTATCGGTAAGAACTTAATATAAGGAATTTTTCTGTCTTTGTAGAACATAGGGGTATTCTCTCCTTAATATTTAATTTGCCGAAAATATTAAGTTTAACTCTGCTGGCTAAAACCAATTATAACATATATTATAAAATTACTGCATAGATTATTAATGAAATTTTTGATAAAATAGAAAAAGGCCTAAACCTTATATATATGTTTAGTAAATCGGATTTTCGGAAGGTGTAAGATGATTATTGTTGATGCCCATTGCGATACAATCACAAAAATAATGGAAAACGGTGAAAACCTTAATAAGAATAATTGTCATATTGATATAGAAAGACAAAGATCTTTAGGCAGCGCTGTTCAGTTTTTTGCAGCCTTTATTGACCCGGCCTATTGCCAGGCTTATGCTTTAAAAAGAGCACTTCAGATTATAGACGAGTTTTACAGGCAGATCGAAATTAATAAGGACGATATAATGTTATGTTGTAATTACAATGATATAATGAGAGCCGTAGGGGAAAATAAAATTGCTGCAGTGCTTTCCATCGAAGGCGGAGATGCTCTTCAGGGAGACCTGGGCGTTTTAAGAATGCTTTACAGGCTTGGGGTAAGAAGTATTTGCCTTACATGGAACTACAGAAATGAAATTGCCGACGGTGTAAAAGACGGAGAATCCGGCGGCGGACTGACCCCCTTTGGAAAAAAGGTCATAAGAGAGATGAATGATTTGGGAATGCTCGTGGACCTTTCGCACATTTCGGAAAAAGGATTCTGGGATGTGATGGAGTGTACCGGTGCACCGGTAATTGTGTCCCATTCAAATGCGAAAAAACTGTGTTCCCATGGCAGAAACTTAACCGACGAGCAAATAGATGCGGTAAAATACAACGGAGGAGTAATAGGAATAAACCTGTATCCCGATTTTTTAAAGGATTCAAAAGATGCTTCCATTGTTGATGTAATAAGGCATATTGAATATATTTCAGGGCTTATCGGAACGGATCATATTGGCCTTGGAGCTGATTTTGACGGTGTTGAAAGCTTACCGGAAGGAATTAACGGAGTTCAGGATATTATTAAGATAATTGACGAGCTTTCGAAGCTGAATTATTCTTCACAGGATATAGAGAAGTTTGCAGGCGGGAATTTTCTAAGGGTAATTAAAGAAGTTTTAAAATAAAATTTTAAGCTTTTGCTTTTCATTTTAACCTTCCTAAAAAGATCGGAGTTTTTGCTTCGGTCTGTTTTTTTATTATTGTAAATAATTTCTTTTATATTGAAACAATCAATTATCGAACTTGCATTTTGATTTATTATTATTCTTTATATCAGGGTCACAATAATATTTAAAAATAATTTTGCATTTTCCATATCATTAACTTGCATAATTGAATATAATATATTAAAATGGATAACATAATAATTGAAATTTGGAGGGTTAAAAATGGAACTTTCAACTAAGGCTCTTTCAATTAGTCCATCATCAACATTGGCCATAGATGCGAAAGCAAAAAAGATGAAGGCCGAAGGTATAGATATAATCGGGTTTGGTGCGGGAGAGCCGGATTTTGATACACCTGCCCATATAAAAGAAGCGGCAAAAAAAGCGATAGATGAGGGATTCACAAAATATACTCCTGCTTCCGGTACTTTGGAATTAAAGCAGGCAATATGCAATAAATTTAAAAGGGATAACGGGCTTGACTACAAGCCATCAAATATTGTAATAAGCAACGGTGCAAAGCATTCTTTGGTTAATGCATTTCAAGCAATTTGCAATCCCGGCGATGAAGTTATAATTACAAATCCTGCATGGGTTAGCTATCCGGAAATGGTTAAGCTTGCTGATGCAGTGCCGGTGTACATCAATACAACGGAAGAAGAAGGTTTCAAGTTTACAATAGATAAGCTGGAAAAAGCCATTACCAACAAGACAAAGGCAATTATAATCAACAGCCCCAGCAACCCGACAGGTATGATTTACAGCGAGGAAGAATTAAGAGCAGTGGCAGACCTGGCTGTAAGCAAGGGGATTTACATTGTTTCCGATGAAATTTATGAAAAACTGATTTATGACGGATACAAGCATGTCAGCATAGCATCCTTCAACGATAAGATAAAGGATCTTACCATTGTGGTTAACGGAGTTTCCAAGTCTTATGCCATGACCGGATGGAGAATAGGTTATACCGCTTCCAACGAGCAAATCGCAAAAATCATGGGCAATGTGCAGAGCCATGCTACATCCAATCCGAACTCAATAGCTCAGAAAGCAGCCCTTGCAGCTCTTGAAGGACCGCAGGAGATAATAGACATAATGGCTGCAGAGTTTGTAAAGAGAAGAGATTACATGGTTGACAGGATAAATTCAATCAACGGATTGTCCTGCATTAAGCCGAACGGTGCCTTTTATGTAATGATGAACATATCAAAGCTTATAGGTAAAGAGCTGGGTGGCGTTGTAATTAAGGGTTCCGACAGCTTTGCCGATGTACTTTTGGAAAAAGCAAACGTTGCATTAGTACCGGGTTCAGGCTTTGGTACAGACATTCACGTAAGACTTTCTTACGCAACATCCATGGAGAATATCACGGAAGGATTAAATAGAATTGAAAAGTTCTTAAATAAGTAATATAATATAATAATGTTGGACAGGTTGGTATTTTTATGTACCAACCCGGATCAATCCTATATTTATAAATATCTAAGCGAGGTTCATTCGAATCTCGCAGTTTTTTTGTAAATTTATGTAGACAAAAGTTGTCGAATTTGATAAAATATCTAACAAAGAAAAAATATTGTTATTAAAAGTAAAATTTGGTGCTATAGAATTAATATAAAATTATTGACATAAAGAGTAATCAACCACCTTCCTTATATTTATGTACTTATATTGAACCTTTATAGATATTATCGGAGCGAAATTGTCTTAAAAATAGAATGTATTGACATCTATCTTTGAAATTTTGAATTATGGGATTAGTGTTGTGCATTAAAAAGTAATAAATTGCATTATCAATAAAATGGCAAAACAAAAGCATAAGCAGACCAAATGTGGTAGTTTTGAATTGACAAGAAAAAAACTATTTCCACGGGGGTCAAACTTATGCCTGATATAATAATAGAACAAAGCCAAGAAGTAATCAATTATATAAATATGCTAAAGTTGCCTATTTCTAGAGCTTTGGAGAACCATATGGCTAATATGGTTTCAGGCATAATAACCACCGAGGGAAACAAGAATATTTCTAATGTCTATTCAAGGCTTACCTGTAACCGGAACCGTAGTAGTGGCTCAAGGTTCCTTGGAGAATATAAATGGAGTAACGAATACGTAGATTACAAGAGAATAAATCATTCTCTTAAAACCATTCGTGAGAATGTATCTGAGGATACTGTAGGTTTTCTCATAGTAGATGACTCTTTGAGTAAAAAAGACAATTCTACTAAGAAAATCGAAGGCCTCGACTATCATCATTCTCACAGTGATGGTAAGACCATGTGGTCTCACTGTGTGGTTACTTCCCATTACAAAATCTCCGAGTACTCCTTACCACTTAACTTTAAGCTCTATCTTAGAAAGCAGTTCTTTGGACAAAAATCCAAGAAGCTTTTTAAGAATAAGCAGCAGTTGGCAATGCAACTGATTGATGAATTTATGCCTGTTACAGAAACTACGTACTTACTTGTAGATGCTTGGTATACATCAGGAAAATTGATGCTTCATGCTCTTAAGAGAGGGTATCATACCATTGGGAGAATAAAATCCAATCGTGTGATTTACCCAAGCGGCATTAAGACCAATGTCAAAGAATTTGCCACGCATATACGTAGTAACGAAACCTGCACAGTTACAGCAGGAGACGATAACTATTACGTATACAGATATGAAGGTAAAATCAATAATCTTGAGAATGCCGTAATTCTTATATGTTGGAGCAAAAAAGATCTTTGTGACACACCAGCATTTATCGTAAGTAACGATGTAAGCCTAACCACCTCCACTATTATTGGATATTACCAGAACCGCTGGGATATTGAAGTAAGCTACCGGTATCATAAAAACTCATTAGGATTTGACGAATACCAGGTTAAATCATTAACTTCAATAAAGCGTTTCTGGAGTATGGTCTTTATGACCTATACTTTCCTTGAGCTCTTCAGGGTCTCTAAAAAGAGAACCTTGAAACTTGAGACCATTGGAGATACCATAGGGTATTTCCGCAAACAATATATGGTCTGTATTGCCAAGTTTGCATACTCTTGTGCAGAAAAAGGGGTAAGTCTTGATCATGTAATTGCCAAATTAGGGGTTGCTGCATAAAGTTTTACATTTTACTGCACAAGTCTAATTAATAAGATAATCGAATAAGGAGATGAATTTATAAAGAAACTTGCTAAAGTAATTTTTATTATTCTTTTTCGGTTATGTTCGGTAGAGAAATCACAAAAACAGATAGACAATTACCGTCGAATTAGATAATATGTTTATTAAAGATAAATTATTCTTATTATAACATAACCTATAAAAATTTAATATGGTGGGGGATTAAGGATATGAAGAAAAATATAGTTTGTTTGGTTTTACTTATTATCTTTAGTTTATCCGGATGCAATTTATTCGTAGATAAAGAGAGAAATGGAGAAATAGATGTGCAGACAACTGTAGAAGAAACTCCTTCTATTGATACCTCGAATGGGGCTGACAACACCCCGGGGAAAGATTTTTCGGATAAAGAATTATCGTATTCTGAACTTACTCAGATTGAGAAGGAACGCTATAATGAAATAAAGCAATCATTAGAAACAAATAAAGAATGGGGATTTAGCTTTTCCGGAGAAAAGAGTGAAATCGGAGAAATAAAATATGATTTTGATCAAGATGGATTAATTGAGACGATTTCGTATAAAACCAATTTTCAAACAAACCAGTACGGCGTCGATCTTGTAAAAAGTGTATCCTTGAATTATTGTAATAATTCCTTTGATTTTGAGTTTGAAAACTTTAATAATTACTTTTATTCCCCAACCCCCAGTAATGCTGCCATAGTCTTTTATGATGTTGATAAAGATGATAATTTTTTGGAGTTTAATTTGGTTAATAGTAACAAATTGTCTAATAGGGTTAAGAACACAATATTCAGAATTAATGGAGAGCAAATAGAAAAAATTGTTAGTATTGATAGTAAGATTATATCTGTTCCCGGTGATGGAAATATATATTATTGGAGCGGAAATATATTTGGGAGAAACAATTTGGACTATACCGTTGTTTATTATAATATAAATGATCGAAAGTTTGTCGTAAATGATGAACTTATTGGTAAAACATTAACAGCGGAATATAGATTTACTGTATATCTGACAAAAGAATCGGTTGTACATGGAGCGCCGGTGGATCCTGAGTATCTTTCTAAGAAGGCAAAAGAAAATTATATATTAGAACCAGGAGAAAAATTCACTGTAACAAGTTTAGATGGAGTTATTAATACATGGGTGGGAGAGGACGGTATTAATTATATTTTTTATAATGACAGTGGACTTAAGATTAGAACAGAAAGCGGTGTGGAAGGGTGGATTGGTGGTTTCCATATGGTTTACGACTAAATGCTTGGCACAGGTTTAAAGCTTCTTATGGATTATTATGCAGATACGATATTTAAAAAATATAACCGTTTATAGGGGGAGATTTTGTGAAGAAAATTGCTAAAGTAATTTTTATTATTCTTTGTATTTATTGTATCGTTTCAACTGCTTTATTTATATATATAATTAAGAATCGTGAATCATTTTTTCTACCAATCGGTACAAAACAAATAACACCTACTTTTCAAAACTCTTTAGCTACTGGTTATCCAATAGAACCAAGTGCTGAACCAAGTATTACCTATGGTGAGCCAAGTGAAATTATTGTTGAAAATGTACAGGAGCTTTTTAATGCTTTAAAATCAAATACGAAAATACTGCTTAAACCAGGTACATATAATTTGGATGATATCACTAGTGAAGTAATTATTGATAGTATTGAAAATATAACTATTGAAGGGATGGGGGAGGATCCTGTTAATTTACAAATAGAAGATCCAAATAAAATCGTTATTAAGTTTGTAAATTGCAAAAATATACTTCTTAAAAATCTGAGAATTGGACATACATTTATATTAGATCCAGGATATTGTAGTGCTGAGGTATTATATTTTACACGTTGTAGAGAAATCAACATAGAAAAGAGTGAGCTTTACGGGTGTGGAGCATATGGGTTTGTCCTCAGCAATGTTGATGGATTTAATTTTATAAATTCAGTTATTACAGATTGTTCGATGGGGCTGCTGGCAATATATAACTCAAATAATATTATGATATTAGATAGCATACTTGAGAATAGTGGCGGGTTTGACTTGTTCAGTATAGACCGAAGCAAAAATGTTATTTTTGATAATTGTGATATTCGTGGAAATGAAATATGGTCATTTGAATATGAGCATTATTATTTATTTTCAGTTGTTGGTGAATCTGAAGTTAAAGTTAAAAATTCAAGAATAACTGATAATAAGGCACATTATTTTGAATACGGAAAAGGTTCAGTTATTCTTGAGAATACAATTTTAAAAGATAATGTTTTTTCAGAAGGAGAATATGAGTATGAATAGTGTCCGGACTATTTTTAGGAGCTTATATAAATCAAAATGAAATACTGCGAATAACGAAGATATTTAAAGAAAATGAGAGTATATTAAGGGAGGTAAGAGTATTGAAAAGAATTATATCAGGTATCATAAGTATTTTTCCAACTGTTTATATTATTTTGTCCACAGTAATCTTGTTTTACATCTTAATAAATGTAGAACCGGATGCTATTATTCGTGTAGAATATAGAATTTATGTTGTTATTGGTTTATTGCTGTTGGTTGTTTCGGTAATAACGGAATTTGTTTTGATGATTGTATATATAATTCATTCTGTGGCTGCTAACAATCGTTTAACTACACCGTATAAAATAGTTTGGGCATTGTGTTTATGGTTCTTTAATGTTTTTGCAGTCCCTGTATATTGGTATAAGTATATTCTTAAGCAATAAATTTATATACATATTTAATTTGTGCCATGCCGTAGTATTTATGTGAGGTGTAAATTATGAAAATAAAAAGAATAGTAATAATCTTGGTGGTGATAATATTATTGGCCGTTTCATATTATTACAAATCCTCAATTGGGTTTAATATTGAGAGAATAACCGGCACGCAGCAAGGAATGATAAATAAATATTTTCATACAAAGCTTAATGATAGGTCATTAATAAAAAACTTTGTTATAGAAAAAGATATAGGGTTTGACTACTGTATAGAGGTTGAATTAGCAGTTCCTGAAAATGATGTGAATGAAATATTTTCATATTATGATAAGTTTAAAAAAACTACAATTATAGAAATGGATGAAGAATATTTTGGAGCTCAAATGTATTCCAAAATAGGCGTAGACCTGTATAATTTCGATTATCAGTACAATATTTTTGGCTCCGTCTGCAGAAAAGTACTTTTTGGAATAAGCGAAACATATACCCAAAGAACTTCAACTCTTATATTTACAAAACCGGTTGACGGATATGTACACGTATATCTGTATATTGATAAGCTGGGCTGGGAACTTGCTGATTAGACGTTATTGAAGGAAAAACTGACAGTTGGTTTGAAGGCTTTTTATAAGGAGAAGGTTAATGAATATTGTTGTGATTAACGGCACAGAAATAAAAGGCTGTACTTATCGGATTAAGGAAGCATTTTTATCTGTGCTGAGGGATGGAAATGAAATAGTCGAGTATTATCTTCCTAAGGATATGCCGCATTTTTGCACCGGGTGCAAGACATGTTTTTTCAAAGATGAAAAACTATGCCCCCATGCGGAATATACGATGCCTATTTGGAATGCAATGCTTAAGGCCGACCTTCTTGTTTTTGCCGCTCCGGTATATGCTTTGCGCACCCCGGGGCAGATGAAAGCGTTGCTTGATCACTTATGCTGTCACTGGATGGTTCATCGTCCCGATAAAGCAATGTTTACAAAGCGTGCCGTTATTCTTACAAACAGTATCGGTGCTTCAAACAGGGAAGCGCAGAAGGATATCGCAACCAGTCTTCAATGGTTGGGGATTTCCGATGTAAGGTGTCTTGGATTTGGGCTGATGGAGGGAGTTAATTGGCAGGAATTATCCGATAAGCGGAAAAATAAAATTGAGCGAAAGGTCATTAATCTTGCGAAAAAGCACGTTCCGTTCAAACCAGGGCACATGGGACTTAAGGTAAGAGTTCTGTTTAATGTATGCAGAATGATTCACAAGGGACTCCTGAAAAAAGAAGAAACTCCTTCTGCCGACAATCAGCATTGGATTAATAACGGTTGGATATAATAAAAAAGTGAGGGAAGTAAAATGGGATCAAAAGAAGACTTTTATTCTGTGGTACAAGAAATCAGGTCAATTTTAAAAGATCCGGAAAACTTAAAATGCTCCTGTCCGAAAGTGAAATGCGAGTGGCACGGCAAATGCCGGGAGTGTGTGGCAATACACAGATATTATAAAGACCACGTACCTAATTGCTTTCAGCAATTTATAAATGATAAAATTAAAGCAATAGCTCAGATTGGTGAATTAATTGTTCAAGAAAAAGAAAAAACGCCTTCCGAGTATTGGGATTATGTTCGTGAGCAGGATAAGAAAGCGAAGGAATAGGGGATGGCAGCCGGAATTTAGGTGTTGAAAGATATAGAATCTCAATAGAGCAGGGTGATGGTCTTATTAGTATACTGGGTAGAAAGAAGGCTTAGAAATTGTATCGAAATCATTTTTGAATATGAGTAAATCAGCCACAAATTAAATAGACATTCTTAAAATGCTTTTTGTGATCTAGTTTCAAAAAAGAGCAGATTTATTGATTCCGTAGGATACTGAATCAAATAATATTTAGGCTTCAAGCGGAGTTAAATTTCCACCTGAAGCCTTTTAATGTTTTCACAAATTCAGCACCCTAAAGAATTACTTTTCAGTAACTTCTCCTACATATAAGAAGCCCTCCACATCACCCCATGAGTCATAGGTAGCTCTTAAATAAAATTTTGATCTCACATAGAATTCTGAATTTTGATAGAATGAAGCCCTCACAATAATACCGTCAATAGTACCGTCTTTTTTTATTCCGGCACCTAATATTTCAATATCATCCGCTGAAAAAATTATGTATTCATATGTGGTATTATGTATTTCCAGAACAGCTTCATTTATCTCATTAAAATTATCTATGTCTTCTTTTACATATGTTTCATGAAGTATATTCCTTAAGTCCTCAAGATAATACTTTGTACCATAATCCAAAATATAGTCAAATATTAAATTAAGATCACTGTATAAATCTTTTTCGGTGTAATACTCGTTTAAAGTCAAGTTATATATTGTCTGTAAGTCAGAAGTATATGTTGCATCGCTGGATATTGGTCTATCGGAATTTACAAACTTATATTTTGAAGATAAAAGACTCTTGCCGGAAGAACTGGTTTGACTTTTGCCGGAAGAACTGCTTTGACTGCTAGTGGAAGATCCGGCTTGTTTTCTAATGTTATTAACATTGCCGCCTGCGCTGCTAAGGGGTACTGCATTTAACTGGCTATAGGAAATGCTTTTTATATCCGCACAAATAGGTATTATATGGGTTGAAGAAATTGCAAAGTTTAAATTTGCCTCTCCTATTCCTGAGGATGTGATACCGATTAATTTACCGGACTCGTTGAATAAGGCTCCTCCGGAGTTACCGTGAGTAATTGGGATGGAAATTTGAATTAAGTTAACTCCATTTGCCTCCCAGAAGTTAGATATAATACCTGTTGATACTGTATTGAACAGTCCCAAAGGTGATCCGATAGCAACGGCGATACTTCCTTTATCGGAATCGCGAACTTGACCTATGGTTACCGGCTCGATGCCGACTTCATTTACTAATTTCAATATAGCGATATCAACACTGGAATCAGTGTATAAAACTCCTTCCACATCCACATAATTTCCATTGGAAAGGAGAATTTTAGCACTTTTTCCGCCCTCAATTACATGATAATTGGTAACGATTACACCGTCTTTTATAAAGAATCCGCTTCCTTGAGATTGTCCTCCCGGTACATCAACATATACGGCAACAACCTTGTGGTCATTTTTCTTTACTATATCTTTTACGGACATAATGGCGTCTTCATCGGTTGAATCAGGCAAGTAGGTTTGGATGGTATCTTCAGTGCTTATATCACCGGATTCGGCAATTTCACGATATGAAGACTCCAAGTCTTCGTTTCTTGCATTTAACTCATCTTCAAATATACCTTCCATGTATAGGTATTTCAATCCGTCATATGGTGTTTCAAGTATTACCACATTATTGTACAATAATGCTTCTCCTTGGCGGTGAACAGTTTCATTATCCTCTGTATATTCATAATCTGCATAGCAGACAAAATCTACTTTCAGAAGATATTCTATACCGTGTTCTTTTTCGTTTTTACCTAAAATAGATATATTCTCAAATCTAACAACATCCAAATCCATAAGAGAAAAGAATACGTCTTCTTGAATACGCATCAGATCATATTCCGGTCCGTTATATGCATATTTTTCATAAAATTCACGAGTGGATTTTAATCTATCCAGCTCTAAAATAGCCTCTTTGGTAAACTCGATAATTTCTTCTTCGGTATATTTACTGCCGTCGATACGAATGTTTGAACCTATTACTGTATTATTAGGCGGTGTATTCGAGTTTGTTAATCTCGAAAACAAAAGGTTTTTTCCAAGTATGAACATAATTGACAATAATATAATTCCCCCTGCAATACTTCCGCCAATAATAAGAAAAGTTTTGGTTTTATTGGAGGATTTAACTTGAGGATTGGAAGGAACATTTTGGTTTATTGGATAGTTCATATTGTTGTTTATATTATTGCTTGTGTTGTTATAATTAGAATTCATTTGGTTGTTAGGAGGCAAATTTGGGTTTTGTGGGGGTTGAGAATTAGTCGAATTAATTACCCCGTCATATTGAGTTGACTCTTGGCTGTTGTTATCCGAAGCGTCGTTTAAGGTGTTTGTATTATTTTCTAATGGATTGGATGCCTCAAATGTATCTTTAACAGTATTAATGTCATTAGCGTTATGTACGGGAAATTGGTTATATACTTGGTTTATAACGTTATTAAGCTTTGAAATATTATCATTTAGAAAACCGACAGTTGCATCGACTTTGTATGGGCTGTTCAAATAATTTGCAATTAAACTTGAGGGCATTCCCCTATCAATGCTAAAAGAAATAATTGCTTTATTCAGCGATGAAGCTCTTTGCAACTCTTGAATTACTTGTGTGGATGTATTTGAGTGGGAAGAAAAGATAAAAACTACCATGTCGCATTTTTCGATTGCGCGGGCTGTAGCTTCTCCATAGTATTGACCGACCGTAATATCCTGTGACGGAATCCAACATGGCAGACCCGTTTGCTTAAGTGAAAAATATACCTTTTCCGCAATAGCTCTATCGTTTGGAGCATGACAAAAATAAATCAATTTAACCACCCTTACTTTTTGTATTATAGTATTACTAATATTTTGAGAGAACTTAAATGTTACAAGTTTATTACAATATTAATATAATTATATTGTATGATTATTAGAAATACAAGAGTTTCCAGTGATTAGTGAAGAAATTTTTAAAATTGGCAAACTTAGAGAGTAAATGAATCATCTTAAAGTATAAATAATTTATATGAAAGGCATGTTGTGGTAAAATAGTTTTAAAGTACGAACTGTAGATTGTATTCAAAAACTTTAGTAAGGATGGAAAATTAATAAAAATGGGGTAAATAGTTATGAATTGTACAGTTGATATTAAAAAAGAAGGAAATAAAGTTTTGGCATATCTTCCTTTTGATCCGAGAACGGAGTTTAACATTCCTAAAGGTTCAATATATGTAAAATGCGTTATTGAAAACGTTCAATTTAAGTCTAAATTAATGTCCAGAGGCAGTGGACGTTATTGCATATTCTTTAGTAAGCAACTACTAAAAGATATTGGTATTGATGGCGAAGAAAAATTGAATGTTAATTTAAATATAGAACTTGACACTATTGCGGATATACCGCAGTTGACAGAAAGTCCTGAAATGATTAATAATGAAGTATTAAATGCTATTTCTCAACGGGCAAGTATTCGTAAATTTACTGATAAGGATATAGACCAGATTCAATTGAATACGATTTTGAATGCAGGACTTTGTGCGCCGTCGGCGATGAATAAAAGACCGTTTCATTTTGTCGTGACAAAAGACAGAGAGAAAATGGTAAGTATTATTGGTGATAATCCATATGTAAAAATGTTGAGGAGTGCTGCTGCATGTATTATTGTCTGTGGCGACAAAGTTGTTCAAGGTATTCCGGAATGGCTGTTGGCTGATTGTTCTGCTGCAACTCAGAATATTCTTCTTGCCATTCATTCAATAGGACTGGGTGGTGTTTGGTGCGGAGTAAAACAAGGCTCGAATTTTTATAAAGGTATAGTAAAGGAGTTTAATTTACCTAAACATATACGACCGATTTCTTTAGTTGCTTTTGGATATCCGGCAGAGGAAAAACAGCAACCCAATAGGTTTGAGTTGGGTAAAATACATCTTGAATCCTGGTAAGATAAATTCAGCCGGGAAATAGGCTATTCTTACTGTTACGGAGCACAAACATGTATCTTAAAACCGGTAAAGGAGATCAAAAATGGAAGTCAAGCATATTAAGGAGAATAAAAAGGATTTTTTAGATTTATTACTATTGGCAGATGAACAGGAGGATATGATCGATAGGTATTTGGAACGGGGAGATGTATTTGCCCTGTATGATGGAGATTTAAAAAGCATCTGTGTTGTGACGCAGGAAGGTGAAAATGTATTTGAACTGAAAAACATAGCTACATATGAAAAATACCGTGGAAGAGGTTACGGAAGATACATGATAAATTATATATTTGAGTACTACAAGGATAAGTGTAAAACATTTTTAGTAGGTACTGGAGACGTTCCCCGGTCAATTAGGTTTTATGAAAGCTGTGGATTTAAAGTATCCCACAGAGTTGAGAATTTTTTTACAGATAACTATGACCATCCTATGTATGAGGAAGAGGTTCAATTGGTTGATATGGTTTATTTAAAGAAAGAATTTTGACAGAAGAATAAAGGTGGACAAGTAAAATGAAAAAACTTTCTGAAATGAGCAACGAAGAGTTATGGAGATTATTCCCGATAAAAATTACCGAGTACAATAAAGATTGGCCTAGGCTTTATAGCGAGGAAAAATTATATATTGAGAAAGTAATTGGGGCTGAAAACATTTTTAGAATAAACCATTACGGAAGTACGTCAATTCCCGGAATGCTTGCGAAACCTACCATAGATATCTTGCTTGAAGTATTTGAACATGTTGAGAATGACTACATAATAAGAAAGATGGAGGAGATTGGATATATCTATAGTCCTCAGGTTGATAACCCTCCTCCGCATATGATGTTTCTTAAGGGATATACTCCGGAAGGATTTAAAGGACAAGCTTATCATGTCCACGTCAGATATCCCGGAGACTGGGATGAATTATATTTTAGAGATTATTTGATAAGTAATCCTGATTTGGCTAAAAGGTACGGTGAGCTAAAGCTGGAGCTTAAAAAGATATACGAATTCAATCGTGATGGATATACTGAAGCAAAGTCAAAATTTATAAAAGAAGTAACACAAGTGGCGAAAAATCAATTAAAAGGGAAGTATATACCAACATTTAATTTATGAAAGTAGTGATAATACGTGAAATTCAGAGAAATGAAATTTGTGATGTGGAGTGTGGCGTATTTACATAATGAGCTTGTATTATGCTTTGGACGTGTGCTAAAGGATTTTTATGCTATATAAAAATATATTATTGATTCTAAGCCATGTTATGGTAATATAGTTATATAGTGCGAATGTATTAAATAGGCCGTTTAGATTGCATAAATTTCGCGTTATATTTCTTTGTAATTCTACAGAAGTCATTTTATTAACATTTAGTAAAACTAAATAATAATTTTTGAGGGGATGTTTTAAATGGAGTGCAAAAGTTTGGAGGAAGTTCGTAACAATATCGATAGAATTGATGCTCAAATAGTTAAGCTTATTGCTGAACGTGGTTCCTTTGTGAAACAGGCATCAAAATTCAAAAAAGACAGTAACGATGTTAAGGCACCACAAAGAGTAGAAGCGGTTATTCAAAAAGTGCGGAATTTAGCTACTGATTACGGTGCAGATCCGGATATGATCGAACAGATATACAGAGTTATGATTTCTGGCTTTATTAATATGGAAATGGATGAATTTAAGAAGCACAAAGAGCTTTGATAGTAGACGTAGTACCGGTCAATATTACAGCCTTTGGCCGCTAATTTAAAGGGGGGCTTTTATGCCATATGATTTATCAAAGTATCTGGTAATCGGAATATCTTCAAGAGCGCTATTTGATTTATCGTTTGAAAATGAGATATATGAAAAAGAAGGCCTCGAGGCATATTGTAAGTATCAAATTGAACATGAAGATGAAGTGCTCAAACCCGGAGCAGGCTTTCCGCTTGTTCAGGCACTTTTAAAATTAAACGAAAAGATACCAAACAAGAGGATAACTGAAGTTATCATTATGTCAAGAAATAATGCTGATACGAGCTTAAGAATTTTCAACAGCATTGATAAATATGGGTTGGATATAAAGCGTGCAGCACTTACCAGTGGGGTGTCAATTGCTCCTTATCTAAAGGCTTTTAAGGTGGATTTGTTTTTATCTGCCTTTGAAGATGATGTTCAGGAAGCAATTGATGCAAATGTTCCGGCAGCTATGATTTACAGCCAGCACCATGATTACAGGACGGATATTGACGAAATTCGTATTGCGTTTGACGGTGATGCGGTTCTTTTTTCAGATGAAGCAGAAAAGATTTACCAAGAGAAGGGATTGGATGCGTTTATTGAGCATGAAAAGGCAAATGCTAAAAAACCTCTTCCGGAAGGACCGTTTGCCAAATTGTTGAGGACGCTTTCTTACATACAAAATGAAGTTGAATTTGAGAAGCCACCTATAAGGACAGCTCTGGTGACTGCCCGAAACAGCCCGGCCCATGAAAGGGTAATCAGAACATTGAGGGAATGGAATGTTAGAATTGATGAAGCTTTTTTCCTCGGTGGAATACCGAAAGCAGAGATACTGAATGCTTTTGGAGCACATATATTTTTTGATGATCAGGATGTTCATTGCAGTCCCGCATCCAATTATGTACCGGCAGCCAAGGTACCGTATAAGCGGTCGAAGTAGAAGAAAAGATTCAGCAATCAATGGAGGCTGAAGAAGGAGAAAACTATGAAGACAAATAACGATGGATATAAAGAAATTATTGATTTTCTTGATGCTTATAACGAGTGTTTTTATGAAAAAGATATTGAAAAACTAAAAAAGTTTTATGATACGAAAAATAACAGATTAATTTATTTTGACAATCATAAGAATAATGATACTTATGATCTGGAACAACATTTAAAATTAGTTTCAGACTTCTTTAAATACGGGAAAGAAACAGAATCGGGAGGAGTAGAACCATTAATAATAGAGAATACACATGTTTTTTACACTGAAAAATCTGCTTGTTTATGCTATATTGCGAGGTATCAAAGTTTTCCCGACCCTGCGGTAAGATGCACTTTATATTTGGAACGTGTAGATAATGAATGGAAGATAATACATGTACATTGCTCATTCGAACCGAATAAGTAGAAGTACAAAACGGATGATGGTTAGTAAGAGTGGGGTTTTGATATGGAAAAAACAATACTGGAAAAGCATATTTTTGATTTGGAGCAAAGTTTATTACAGCCGGAAGTCAGACAATCATCAGAGAAAATAGCAGAATTACTGTCTGATGATTTTTGTGAGTTTTGCAGCTCAGGAAATATATACTTGTATAATAAAGGTGATATTTTTGATACGGATAGGAACTTGTCGGTGATTGATTGGAAGATTAAAGATTTTTCAATAAGGATATTAGCAAATGATGTAGTACTAGCAACTTATAAAGCAATTAAGTATAATCGGGAGCAAAAGAAAATGGTATCCTCGTTAAGAAGTTCGATATGGAAATGTTTTGACGGTAATTGGAAAATGGTTTTTCATCAAGGAACACCAACAGAGTAGTTGTAAAATACAGTAATAAAAAACTGCAATAATAAATTAAAGTACAAAATGATGATTGTTAAAAATAGCGGGGTTTTTAACATGTTTTACGTTAAGCAGATAGATGATGAATGTGCAATTGCTTCTCTTGACAGCTTTACTGAGAATAAATTGAATTTGAAATGGTATTGTAGAGTAAATTGATCTTATGCCATTTTAGGTACGGATTTTAGGTCATATTGATAGAAAAATTTGAGCCGTTTTGATCGGCAGAATGGAGTTAGTTATGAGAAGGAGTATTGTTATTTTTATCACTTTCATATTGCTTTTGAACTTCACCGGTTGTGTAGGACCATTCCGAAAACCGGTGGAGAATGCCGGTAAAATCTCAAAGCCTGTATCGTCTGATAACACGGAATATGTTTTTAACAACGGAGATTGTGCATTTCTAGGCGACCGGATTTATTTCTGCAACAGTTATGACGAAGGATTACTTTACAGTGTAAAGACAGACGGCAGTGATATGCGAAAGCTCAATGATGTTTATACTCAATGGTTTTATGTAACAAGCAACCTAATTTATTATAAAGACGATACAGGACGTATATGGGTTATGAACATCGATGGCAGCGGTCGGAAAAAACTGAATGACGATAAGTCGGAAAACATAAATGTGGTGGGTGACAGGATATATTACAGTAATGTGGACGACGGCTTTAAACCCTACAGTATTAATGCCGACGGCAGTGACAGGAAAAAGATTAGTGACGACGTTTTATTATTTATGAATGTATACGGGGATCGAATTTACTATTCGGGGAAATCAAATAGTGGCGAATATAATGGAATCTATAGCGTAAATTTGGATGGAGGCCAAAAAACGAAATTGTCTATTGACAAGTCCAATAAGATTCTTGTAAAGGAAGACTGGATTTATTACGTCAATCAAGACGATGATAACAAACTTTATGCTATGAGAACTGACGGCAGTGACAGGCATATATTGATAGATGTTTATACACCGATAATGAATGTTGTAAGCGATCGGATTTATTATAAAAGCGGTGATGATTGGAAATTCTACAGTGCAAAGATTGATGGGAGCGAAAAACAGCTTCTGTCCGATGACAATGTAAACTGGTTTGCTATAGGGAAAGATTCGATTTATTATTCAATAACCGGAGCAAAGATATACTCCATGAATTTAGACGGTAGCAATAAGAAGCTTCTTGCAGAATTAGACTCCGATTTTTACGAAAGTGTGACATACGAAATCAGTGCCCGTTTACATGAGAAAATGCCTGAATATCGTTTTGTAGCGAAAGGATTAGTGAACAAAACAGGAATAGGAATCATGAATTATGGATATGTCATGGGGCTGGAAGTCTATGATGAAAACAATAAAATTATTCTTTCGGAGGACTTTTCTGAAAAGTATGATGATATAGTAACAGGCTATCCTGTTTATAATGAAATGATGGACACGATGGGACTTCATGTAGTAGATGTGAACTTTGACGGATATAAGGATGTTATTATCTTGAATCATTTTGGCGGTGCACACGGCAATACGTGGTATGATTGCTGGCTATGGGATAGTGCTACATCTGCCTTTATTGCTTCTGAATCGTTTTCAGATATTTGCAATCCTGCAATTGATCATGATAATAAGTGTATCTATTCGGCAGGAGGTTCAGGTGCGGCTTATTGGGGCGGTCAGATATATAAATTTATAGATGGCGAGTTTGTGCTTACAAACGATTTATATACCGATTGGGACGGATTAGTAGAAAAGGAACTTGTTAACGGGAAAATGGAGATTGTTCGGGAAGTTGAATTCGGTGGTGATGAACAAATTATTGAAAAGGAAAAAGAATATTATAATAACCACGAGATGTGGCAATTGAGCAATCCCCGTTGGTACTGGGGTGGGGGTCATCATGCCGATAAATGGCTGGAATGAGAAATCTGTAACCAAGAGGAAGATAGCGGTGTTAAAAATCAATATGTAAAAGCGTTGCGGAAAGCTTCGAAAGCCAGATCATGAAAATAATTTATATTTTAGTTTAATGAAAGTTTCAAAATATTTTTGATTCTATGAAAAGAGGATAATGAGGATTTTTATGAAAAGACGTTGGATTATTTATATTATAGTGGGTATACTTTTTGGAGTTTTCGATTTTTTTTATCAAGAGTTAACTTCAGGAATTATTTCTTCATATGCTACGTGGTTTATTGTGGCGTGGGGAATTTGGTTAATTCCGATTATTCCAATTTCCATATATGAGGCAAAAGTTACTAAATCATGTTTGAGATCGGCGTTTACAAGTGTTATTACATGGAGTATTTCAATAGTATCCTATTATCTATTCATGGCAGTAAAGCTTGTTTTAATAGGACAAGCATCGAGGAAAGAATTACATATATCCAACTATAGGGACGAATTTTATTGGAGCAATTTAAAGAGCTTATTTACGGGAGATGTTTTAAGCGGAATAATTGAATGGATTGGCATTGCGATAGTCGGTGGGTTTGTTATTGGGCTATCGGTAAGTTTTGCTTATCTAAAGTTTAAAAAGTTAAGGAAAAGCCATTAGACAAATGTTGTAGTAGCAGAAAAATGACAATCGATGAGTAAAAGATAGACACCGGCATAATCGGTGGATGGTGTTTTTGAGTGGTATAGCCAATATGAAGTAAAAAGTAATCAGTAAATAGAAGGAATTTTAGGTGTATGTTTGAAATGTGGAGGTCTTATGAGAATCAGAAATGCAGTTCTGGAAGATATTGATACTATATTTACTATTGTTCAAACTACAATTAATTCAGTTTACCCCAAATATTATCCTGAAGATGTTGTTAATTATTTTGCTGGCCTTCATTCATTAGACAATTTAAAGAATGCTTTAAAAACGGAGTATATATTATTGGTGGAGGATTTTGATCAGGTAATTGGAACGGGAGCACTTTTAGAAAATGAGATAAAGAGAGTGTTTGTTATGCCCGCATTTCAAGGGATGGGATATGGTAGTTTGATCTTGGATGAGTTGGAGAAAAAGGCCTTAGAAAATGGTTATAATGAAGTTGTATTATATTCATCGTTACCTGCGTACAGCCTATATCAAAAAAGAGGGTATGAGCCTTTAGAATTTTACAGAATGCGTACTGAGAAAGGGCAGGTACTTTGCTATCATAAAATGTTGAAAACTTTGAATAATAAGTATTCTACCGTTGATTACAACAATAGGGTTTTTGCTTCAATATCCAATACTGATAATGGAGAGGTTTCAAATAAAACAGCATTTAAATATAAACAGCAAAATGATATAGTTTGGGCTCATTATTCGGGAGGAGACATAGTAAAGGGATTTTTAATCGGTAAATGCGATAAAGACGGTAAGCTAGAGTTTAACTATCAGCATATAAATATAAATAAAGAAATTCGGACAGGTAAATGTACATCTATACCTCAGATACTTACAGATGGTAGGATAAGACTAATAGAAAGCTGGGAATGGACAAATGAAGATATGTCAAAGGGTACTTCGGTTATTGAAGAAATAAGAATTGGGGAGAGGAAAAGACTCATTGATGGGGAAAATTAACTTCGATTTGTTTATGGATTTACATAACCACACAGTATGGTCCGATGGTGCTGACAAGCCGGAGGATATTATCATTAACGCGATAGAGCATAAGTTGCAAATAAAAGTGTAGATCATATAGAAAATTTTGAAAAGTTTATAGACGAAAATTATCGTTTTTGATAAAATATGGTCTATAGATGGTAAAAATAGTGGGGTTACAAAGATGGATTACTTTCGAATAGATCTTCTGGATCAATATTGGATTGATAAAAATAATGATAATCAGACTGATTTTTGTTCTCATGGAGAAATCTATTTGAAGATAAACGACCAAGAGATTATAACAGAAAAAGACGGGGCATGGACTGTAGCCTCTGCTGCATTGCGACTTATGAAGTCTGCTCTTTACGGATATGATGGGGAAAATGATTTACCGATAATATCGTGTTGCGGCTATCTAATGAATTATGGATGTCCTGACTCAATTACCTGGGACGCTCAAATAAATAATGACACCATTGAGTTATCGAATTTTAGATTCGGAGAAATCAAATATGGTGGGCGTCTACTGTATCAGGATAGCTTTCGGGTTGATTTGGGAGATTATACCAAACAGGTTTTGGCTTTCGCACGGAAAATAAAACGGTTTTATAGTGACAATTTACCGAGAGTATTTAGCGGAAAGAGCGATCAAGATGAATACGAAGAATATTGGCGGTTGTTTAAAATATACTTTGATTTACTTAGTGAACGGTGTTCAAGCCTAATTTAGGATTAAATGTTTTGGTAAAAGGTAACAGCAATTTACATATAAATAGAGCATTAAAAAGCATGCGTTTGACTTCAGAAATAGATTTTATTGAAATTACGTCAACGGGAGAAAAACTCTATATTAAAAAGATAATAATTATCGACTCCACGATTTGGAAAGGCTCGTTTGACGGAGTATTGCATTATAAAGACGGAAGAACTGATGAAGTAGAAATGAGCAATTATGGCGATTTTTTTGGGTTTAAAGAAGAAGATAGAAGTATGTTTTCAAAGGGTGTTTTATATAAATATGAGTTGCATGAGTGAAATGAAGAAAAGTGGTGCTTCGCTATTTTGTGTGGGTAAATGATATGTAAAAATACAACTTTTATGGAAGTACAAAATGTTATATAATATATGCACATAATGAAATAGAAGGAATGGTGCATATATGTTTAAC